>SDBS01005200.1_pt1 | contig 12723 bp, 26 predicted proteins | sample 2277091 | NCBI WGS metagenome assembly SDBS01 (sample SAMN10404972, study PRJNA504765) | marine sediment metagenome | isolation source: marine sediment core GS10_PC15, 163 cmbsf | place: Arctic Ocean: Southern Knipovich Ridge | collected 2010 | reverse complement strand
GGCTCGAACCCGCATCACCCTGCTGTAACAGGGTGCTCTTTCCAGTTGAGCTACAGATTATTGCCTTTGAAAATTCCTCGTGCAAGCAGCACTCAGGTCAAGTTACGTCTTGCTAAGGCCTCTAAACGTCACCTTGGGAACCAACCCTGTACCTGATGCCACGTGGACTTTTCATCCATGTGAACGCGAGTGGTCAAAGCCCCAAAGCTGTTACGAGGAAATGCCGCCGACAGGACTCGAACCTGCATTCCCCTCATTCGTAGTGAGGGACTTTATCCATTTCAGCTACAGCGGCTTAATTTCAATTCCGTCTGTCTGCCTGAATCCCATGTCGTGCCTTATCATCAATCCAATGAATCCACATCGTCCTACCTCAATGTGCGCTTCACCAAATGGCACGTTGGCAAATATCAACGTCGCAACGACTAATCCAGGCGAATCCTTGTATTGAACAAATCCTGAAATACGTGTGCCTTCAAACCTTGTTTCTTCAACTCTGACGCCATACTCATTGACTATTGCATCGACTGTCATTGCTTCCTCCAAAGTAATGAATGGGGTGAACAGGGGGAATTGAACCCCTCTCTGCCAGATCCACAGTCTGGAGTGCCGCCTTTACACTATGAACACCATGGTGAGGGGTGACGGGTCTTCAACCCGCGTCTCTGTCGCTAAGCTATGCTGTAGCGCATTACACCACACCCCTCGAATAGAACCCAGTTTACTTAATTGGGGAAAGGCTCTCTGTCATACACCTTTAGGTTCCCATCAAAGGTTGTCTTGAACGTCACATTTACATCAATGCTTACTACCTTGCCCGCGTTGGTGTTGAACCTCACTGTCCCAAGATAGTTTTTGTCCTTATACACTTTCCCTATCGACAGTTCATCAGAGAACGCCACAAAACCGTCGATAACTGTTTTATCAAGAATGCCGTGGTCGGTCACTGTCTGTTCATATAGTTTGGCATGCAACTTCATTACATCGTATGGCTTCATTACTTCTCCTTGTTAATTGATAGGGATGAAGGGAATCGAACCCTCGCCTGGACGTTGAAAACGTCCCTGCCTGCCATTAGCAAATACATCCCCTTACTGTGCTGTGATAAGTCTACTCAACCTGGAAGTTGGCTTTGACAGTTACAGCAACATCGATGCTGATAACTTTGTAAACTATTCGATTGAATGTTGCTGAACCAATATATTCGCCGTCCTCGTACACATTACCAACCACACCCACATCGCCAATCACACCAGGTTCAGTAGTGAAGGATGAGAAACTGTCGATGTATGTGCCGCCTAAGTTTTTGTCTCCCTTAACAGTCTTTACATAAAGACTCCTTAATACGTCTACTGCTTTGTAGTATTCTTCCATCAGTAAAATGACCTCCCTTATTGTGCTGGTGGTGCCGCTTTGATGTCCACACTGTATGTTAAGTCCATCATACCGATTGGCATATGCACTGGAACTGTCGTAAACCAGTAACCCATTGACTGACCTGCTAGAATCTTTTCTGGCAAGACTGTTCTATCATTTGCAATCCTACTTCCGTTGATCACGCTGTGAATATCCTTAATGTCTTTTCTTACAATTGTTTTGTTAGTATTGTTTGTCATCACACCTGTGAACGTCCAAACCCACATGTCAGGGCCAGCACTTCTCGAAGCAGAACTGATACGCCAAGATATGGTATACGACATGTCTGCTGTCGTCTCAACAATCACCCTGACCTTGTTCGTAATCTTGTCTACCGTCAGTGATTCAGGGAAGTCAACATCTATCTTACCCACCGTAATCTCATCAGGGAGTATGATGTCAGGCTGGTCTTCTGCACAGGCTGAGAACAGGAGGACAGAGACAAGTAAAAGAAAAACGCTTTTGTACAGTTTCATGTAATCCTCGTTTTAAGGTTTGAAGTGGTGGGCATGACCAGATTCGAACTGGTAACTTCCTCATCCTAAGTGAGGCGATATTCCATTTCTCTACACGCCCATAAAAATTCTGAAATCTCTTTCTTCGCTATCTGCCTAGTCCTCTTCTTGCTCTTAGGCTGACCAGAACAGATGCCACACTCGTTGTGCGGGTGTGTTCTATGCCCCGTCTTTCTGTGAGCATAAGGTCTCATCTTACTCTCCAGTTGGCATACGGTACAGGAATGGTCGATGGAGGAAGAATCGAACTTCCGGCACCAAGTTTATCAGACTTGTACTCTAACCACTGAGCTACCCATCGACTTAGATTCCTCATACTGAGGTGTCCACGCTGGTGGGTATGCTTTGCTCATTTCTAGCAATTGCTGCATTCGCCCAAAAGACGGACTGTTCGAGATGCGTGATTGCGTTAGTTTGCTCCCTGCTTTCAGGAGTGACACTAGCGATAAACTGTGCTAGTTTCTTGGCTTCTGCTCGAATACCTGAATAACGCCTTGCCTGCCCTTCTCGTGGCTCGTGGTATGTAAAATTATTCTCAATTTGTTGCATTACTGGTACATGACTGTTCATAGTTCCTCCTTATATGTCTACGCGAGAAAGAAAGATTTGCGAGTATCCAACATCTTCTAGCAGAACCGACCATCCTCCCATCTTAACGGCATTGTCTACGGCAGGTTTTATTCCTGGTGTTTCAGGTCTACGGTAGTCGTCTATTCCTACAACCCCGCCCTTTGACATTCTGCCTGATAGGAATTCTAGTGCAACTGTGGTTTCTGCTTCGTAATCAAGGTCTACCCACACGAAAGAAAAAACAACATCACTTAGACTATGTATCGTCTCGTTTATGTCACCCTTTATTGGTATTATAGGATAGCACCCTGCTTTCATACATAAAAAATTATAGGCATCAAACCTTGGTTTGAATGCACCCGCCTTTAAGTATGATTCAGGATAGGGGTCGTCCCACTGAAACCCCTCAAAAAAGTCTAGTGCATATACTGTCTTGTCTATCCCATGATTCTTAATCAACCATGCAATCTTCAGTGATAGGCTTCCCTCCCAACAGCCGAATTCTGCCACATCACCATCTAATAACCATGTTTGTTCTAAGAACCGTTGTATTGTGTGAAGCCATGAAGCCTGTGTTCTGAAATCAACAGGATAAGTTGCAGTTGCAAGGCGTCTCATATATTTCTACCTCTCTTTTAGATGGGACTAGATGGAATCGAACCAACGACGCCGGCCGCTTCAAGACCGCGCTCTACCCCTGAGCTATAGTCCCTCACATCTTGTGACCGCTTCCTGTATAAGGTTGTTTCACCTTGTCTTTCCCTTGTTGCTGTTCTCTTATGAGTTTTTCTTCCAAACTACAGTCTTCATACTCACTAAGAATGGTAGTTATCCTGCAAGACTCCTCTGAGGCAATCTCAGAGTCAAAAGAATGCTCTTTGCTGTTTGACATGTAATCATACAGACACTTTGAAACTATCTGAGCCTCTGCAAACAATGCTTTCTTCTGAAGTTCTAACTCACGCAGTCGTGTCATTTGTTCCTCCTGTATTACCAACAAGCATGCACTCACTGCCTTCTAGATGTGTCAGCTCCTCTGACAAACCTTCCATCTCTTCAAGGTCGAGCCCAATCTGAGAGTTAATCGCACAGGCATTATCGTATTCAAATAAATTTGAGTCAGGATTATCAGTCACAGCCTGCCACAGCTCAGTAGCCTTTTCTGACACACTCCGTTCTAAAGCCTCTTGGAGGAGCTTGATTTCACGTTCTCTTGTCATCTTATCACCCCTTCAAGAATCGGCTCAACCAGGTACTCCTCCCCCTCATCGGCGTCTGCCTTGTTGAGGTCTTCAAACTGCCGCTGGATGTCTTCGTAGTGTACCGCCAGCTCAGTGAGCGCATCGATGTGAATCTTGGCTCTGTCAAATACGAACTGTTCGTCGTATGTCGTATGTTCTATCAACTGCTTCGACTGACTCTTAATAGTCTCTTCTAGCGTACACTTGATGTGCCCTAACTCTACTGTACGTTTCATTGATTGTTTCCTCCGTTTGTTAAGCGATAATAACAGCTAAGCCTGCTGTCTTCGTTCAGCATCAATCAGTTCCTGAATCTTCGCTATTGTTTCTCTTTCTTCAGCAATCGAAAACTGCCCCGCCATTCCAATCCCTAATTGATTACGCCACTGCCTTAGTTGTATGTTTAGACGCCATAGGAGACTGAGTGTTCGAGCTCCAAGCGATGCCACTAACATTATACCGGCTATAACCAATACGGTGTGAAACAGGTTGTGTAAGAAGTAGAGAATTACAACAGCTTTTGTGTCAGCACTGATGCTTTGAATTATGTCAACAACCATCTTTAATTTGTCAGTATCCATGTTTCCTCCTTAAGGAATTGTGGCAGGGGGAGGCCGGTTTCGAAACCGACAGCTTGAGGTCTTGGAGACCCCTGTTATACCTAATGAACTTCCCTCCCCCACGCGCTCATCGTAGTCCATCTCAACTCTGAATTGAATCATTCGTACCATAGTTATTCACCCTCCTACAAAAAAAAAGAATCAGGGTGACTCGATTCGAACGAGTGTTCTCTTGCTCCCAAGGCAAGCGGATTAGCCTGACTTTCCCACACCCTGAGATGACTGTAAAACTTCTCGGTGGAGCCACTATTGGGATTCGAACCCAAATCTTACAGATTAGAAATCTGTCATACTGTCCATTGTACTATAGTGGCATAGTCAAGGTAGCACTACCTTGACTATGCCTTCGTTTATAGCTTCCTTCGTAATTTGGCATCCTACAGCCTTTCAGCATACCACTTCTCTTCTGTGACATGATATGTGACAATCATTTGATTGCCTTGATATGTGATAACACCTTTCTGCGAACCGTCCGTATCTTGAATGTTGCGCACACTCCTGCGAACCGCCCATGAGACATCGTTTTTGCTTGTGATAATCACCTTTTGGTTCGTCAAATTGCTCACTGTCTATACCTCCATTTTACTATAAAACACTGCCTAATCCTTAAAAAGTTAGCCGCCGTACCAGGAATCGAACCGGACTTCCAAGAGAATGAGGAGTGGTAACTATAACTGTCCTAATGGTCACGGCACGAATGACGTAACGACATGGGACTGTATCAGCTTCTTGCTCAATGCCCTTAGCGTGCAACCATACACCACTGGCGAAAAATGGAGGAGATGGGAGTCGAACCCACGACCATTTCCTTGCAAAAGAAACACTCTCCCGCTGAGTTACTCCCCCAAATCACTGCGTGGAACCAAGAGCCGTTATATGTGTTAGTGTGTTCTGTCCCTTGCGCAGTGATATAAGTATAACACACGACAAAGTCGTTGTCAAGTAGAAACTACAATAAATCTGTCGATAATACCATGTCTTCCTTGAGTTTTGATTGGAGGAATGTCAACATAACCCTCACATTGAATTTAGCATAGTACCGCGCACACTCATCGTTGTTGACATCTATAATCTTGTATTCCGCACTAGCATCACCTGTTTCATGGTTAATGATAAGGGACACCCTGACAAAGAGTAAGGGCTTGTCTAGCTTGCCAATAGCCCTTAGCTGCTCCCTGAACAACCTTTCTAATGTTTTTTCAACAATATCGTCGTAGCCCATATTAATCCCCTAATTTGTAAGCTGTTTAATGATAATTGAATACTTCTCATCGAGGACATGAGTGATAAGGAACCTGTGCTGAGTGGCTTTTCTGATGAATGTTCGCCACGCAGGGATACTGTGTGCAGAAGTGTGTGGACAGAGTTTTAAGTCCTCAAGAGAGAAGGGGTCAATCTTGTATGCTCCGTCGTCTAAGAGGAATATACGCCCATCGTCTTGGCAACGGGTTAGCCTACGCCACATTGTTAAATCTGTCTGCTTCTTCCAGCGTGGACACACAAAATGAGACACTGAACCCGCTTTATGAATCCAAGCATGACACGAGCGGCATAGTGAGATTAAATCTGTCAAAGGTTCTTTGAATATGCGCTCGTAGGTTAGATGGTGCACGTGAAGTGACTTGTTCTTGATGCCACACCGTCTGCACCTCCACCTATCCCGACTCTTAACAGCATTTGTCTTCCCACGCCATCGCTGACTCTTTAGATACTGGTGGTATTTCTGCTTATTGTGCATAAAGGCACCTCCACCATAATATACACCACTTCGACCATAAAAGTCAAGTTAATACCAGCATAAGTCTTCGTAACCCGCACTCTCAAAGAGCCAGATTAACTTAGACTCCCTCAACTTCTCAATCCAAAAGTGAAGGAATGGAAAGTCAGGTTTGTGGAATGTACCGTTCTTCAATGCATCCTTAGCCTCCATGATTTCCTGCTGTCGTCTTTGTGAAACCTTGGGCATGCCAGGGTAAAACTCTGGTTTGTGCAGGATTATTGGATTTATGGGAGTAGCTTGATCGAAATACCTGATACAAGAATCATCTGCCGTTAGCCCAACGCTTTGAAGCATCGATAGTGCCGCAGACCTTCTTGACGGGGGGGTATTGTATAAATCAACAGGAAATAAGTAGCATCTTCCATCCCTCCACAGGTCGTAGATGTATCTGTAATTCTCAAGCTGTATCAAACACTCTTTAATCCCTGTGTTTCGCCTGTATAACCCTGTCAGAAACGACTGAAGTGGGTCGCGCAGTGGGCAAACTATCCTGAGACGCTTCTCATCTCTGATTCTGGCGTACTGGTTGTCGTCCCACATCCAGATATAGTGCGTATGGAAGGGGATGTGTGTGATTTTGTCCCTGACAGGCTCGAAGCCGACTGACGACAACTGTTGTCTAGACCATTCAACGTCATTTCCATGCAACTGTGTGTTGCATATCGTACCACGAAACTGCTCGTACATGATATTGCCGTCTAAGTAGTTGTAAAATTCGTCAATTGCTCTCATTCCTCTGTGTTCATACCCTGATTGCACCCAATTCTGCACATTTGGATGCAATTCTAGCCCTATGCGAAGAAAATGTGTGCCTGAGTGGGGCTGCGTGAACAGCCAGATGATTGTTTTTGTGTTATTCATGACAAAACCCCCAAAGCCTCTATCATAGACTTCCCACACTTTAGGCTAGGTACCACCACCTCAGTAATTGCTCCACAATCACATGTGGCACTAGCAAAAGGTCGAGTTCTAGTGTTGAGCTGCTTCCTGTAAACACTCCTAACAACAAGCCTCCCAAACCTTTTTCCTATCAGTTCGTTGTACGGCATACCCCCCCTTGTCACTGTTTTTTCTGTACGTCTTCCTCAAGTTCTCTGGCCCTCGCCACGCAACCATTGATAATCTGGCTCACTGAAACAAAGCTGTCCTTAAGAACTTGGTTTGCAACCCACTGAAGATTGTCCCCTATAAGTTCCACTTCAATCGGCCCCTTAACCTTGCTGTTCACTACTACTAAGTCATTAGTCATTTCTCTCTTACTCCTTTTCATCCGTCGTGTATACAACGCTCCCAACCACAGTTTACGCACTTAATTGTTGTGTGCAATGAAGCCCTTCCAACCTTAAACGTGTTATTGTGTCACCCCTTGCAGACGACTGTGCAAAGGAGGGTATCATCCATTGCCGTTCCTGATTCAAAGTCCATGTTGTTTTCGAGCATGTAAGGTTGATCTTGCAGTATCCCGTTGGCATGCCGCTCGTATCCAACTGTTTCAGTTCTCATTTCGTCAATAATCTCTGTTCGATCAATCATCGGTCACCCTCCCTATACTTACATCGTAAGGTGGAACCCAACGCCAGTTCATGACCTCGACTTCGTCCCACTCTTTGCTCTCAAAGTAGAAAATCGTTCGACCATTGCCACGTTCAGGCACTCCTTCAGAAAAGACACACTTCGCATCGTCTGGTAGCGGGTTCAACAGGCGAGTCTGTTCGTATGACTTTATCTTTAACAGTTCTTCGAAAACCTCGTTGCAAACTTCAATTCTCTTGTATCTTCCCTTTATCATGATTAACTTTCGCTCCTATGTAAAAGTTACGGACTTCTTTGTGCCACTTGGCAGGCCAGTCCGTGTCAGAATCCATCATTTCCTGTATTGCACAAATAATCACAGCATCTACGCTGTGAGGGCTTAATGTGCTTGAAGTCTCGTCAGACACTTCCATTAGCCACAGTAACTGCTTCAGCGGCACCTTGACGACAATCTCCTGAGTCCTTCTAGGGTTTAACTTACTCATCTGAGTCCCTCCTGTTCCCCATCCATCGTTTCAGATACGAGTCGAGGCTTTCGCCGCCAACAGGACTGTGGCAATTATCCTGTTTCCACCGCGTGGGCACCTTAAAACTTCTACTGGAAACCTTCTCAGTTGCCATCGATGAAGCCAGATACAATATGGCACAATTGATGATGTCACTCATGTTGCATGGATGACCTTGCCCGTTTGCCTCTTCCATCTGCTTATGAACCCACTCCAAACAAACGGGTTTAATCTGAAATATGAAGTCCGCTGACATGTCGCCACGATACTCACAAAGACGACCTGCGTTCCTCACGCCACGAAACTTCTCTGCCATCTCTTCTTGAAACTTCTTCAGGGTTTCATCGTCCATGTCATTAGGGAACAGTTTTACTCTTTCATCGCTCATGTATAACCTCCTCAACAACCTTCGTCTTCTTAACCATGATTGGTGTCATTGTAACCTCAAACAACATATCATAGTTAGCTCCTTGAAACCGAGTCTTGCTGACAACTCTAATCTGATCGGGGTTTTTTCCACGACTGGTTTCGTAGCTTCTGAAGGAGCTGAACTTGTCAGACCATGTACCATACCTTTCAATCACTTCATCGACCTTCTCCTCGATGAACTTCCGCAACCCCTTGTTCTCGTCAGCCATCCTCCGCCTTCCTTTCAAGCTCATCTAATCGAATCACAGTAAGAGTCTGAGTCGTAAGACTATCAACCCACAGAAAACGTTCAGGGAATCCTACCTTTCCTTCATTATAGTCATAAACGACTCTTGCAATGTCATGAAGGGTTATTGTTCTTTTACTCTTCTCAGTATTCTTAAGTCCTTGCAGACACCACTGCGTCGTCATGTCTAAAACTGCATCATTATGTTTTACTTCCAAAACTGCCACCACCTTTTCTTACTGATGTATCCACGTGTTGTTTGGACTTCTATGACGCGCTTTGACAACCACATATCGACAACTGCTATATCAAAATCGCTGTCGTTGAAGAAGTAAATTGATGTCACCAATACAATCTGCTTCATGTCGCCATTTGCAACATGAACAATTGAATCACACAGCACCCCATCAACCACTATTTTTTTCATAGCTTATGTCACCGCCCCCCCCTCGACGCCTTCTGATAGTCCCTTTATTAGTTTCCATCGACTCAGTCCTTTCAGCTTAGAACCATGCTCCTTCTCATAGTCGCAAACCTTATAAACGACTGTGTGTAGCATTCGTTCAATTTCCCTCTGCGTGTGCTTACAATCATTCCGGTAGACAATCCACAATGCAATGTAGTCCAATGTATGGGGGTGTTTCGGGCGCATCCATTCATCGAGTTGCTGTGCTGAACCTAATGTGATGTGCATTGTATCACTTCCCTTCTAGCTGGTCAAGAAACTCTTCGCATTCTTGGGATGTTAGAAGCTGATTGTTCAACACGTCATCCAGCAGTAACTTCGACATTCACCCTTTCTCGATTAAGCCCAACTTGTACAGTTCTAACATCTCACTTGTTGCTGCACCTAGCTCTAATTTAGCCATGACGATCTACCTCGCTTGTCTGACATCTTCGCATCTCCTCCCTTGTTTGAGCATCTTTGACATATTCGACATACTCAGCTTTAACTCGATTCAGATAATCATGGCAGTCCTCGACTGTTAGTAATTCGTTGTTGTACCCATCTGCCAGAATTGTCTCAACCATTCGCTTCTTATCCACATGGCCAATCACATAGAAATCTAACATCTCTTCTGTTTTACGACTTAGTATTAACGGTGACCTATTCATGGTATAAGTATATCACACACTATGGTCGAATGTCAAGGAGAAAGTGGTTTCGACAGAAGGGTTCTTAAGTGTGCGGGTACAAGGAGGTGGGTTCAGGGTGTGAGACAAGGTGTCCACGCGGGTTGGTTAGGTGGGGGACATGAAGTGCAAGAGTCAAGGTATAGTTGCTTCGCAACGCACGTTCGTCACTTCATCAATGTCAGCAAGCTGACATGTGGATCGATAGTACCATGCTCTTTAAGAACATACTCTCTATTAGACGGATCTTATCAGAAAAAGGTTTAGTCTAAATGTCGTTTTTTCTTACTTTTTTTTCTTTTTTTTTAACCGACTCTCAAACCCAATCAGAGCCGCACTTCCAGCTTGCAACTAATTACCACAAAACCTCCACCAGCGTGGACACCTTAGTATTTCTATCTTAGTACGTCAATCTTGTCGTAAATCAAATCTGATGTACGTTCATGTAATTCTCACTGGTAACACTTTAGCATTGTTGCTGCGCAACAGTATCTGTGTGTATCTGCCTAGTCATTCCCCTGAAAATTTCTTATATTTTATGTCGCACTGTATGCACAGGAATTACAATTATACTTTAGATGTGTTCTGATGAGTGGTGTGTGTACATAGAATGAATTAGAATTGTAGGTCAATTACTATGAGTGCGCAGAGTGTTAAGAGAGTCCTCCTGATCAGGTGTTGGGGGGGTCTCTCTAGCAACTCACACCTTTCTGTGCACACTGTATTATTCGCTGCACACATACGCACACGACAGGGCGTCCATGCATGCTGTCACTGCGTCGCAGGCCGGTTGACAGATGTTTACACAGGTGGATCTGATGTGTCCATGTGCACGAATGTGTGCACTTTATGTTGCAAAGTACTCTGTGTCACAGAGTTGCAAAGTGCTTTGTGATACAGAGTGGAATAAATACACAGGTATGTCAAAATGGCACGATTCAGAGTGAGTGTGTCTGTCGTCACCGTCAAGGCATGTGTTTTAGAATGTGTGTGCTTTGTGTATCGGGTGCATGCAAGTTGCTTGTCAGTGTGCATGTGTGCATCATTCAGACGTGCAATACGTCTAGCATGGTGAGTGTATGTGTTCTGGCGGGTGATCGGGTGAAAAGTGGGGTTTTCTCAAACTGGGTTGTTAGCCTCTGTGTACAGTCGAAACGACACAACGATGCTTGTGACTGAATGGTAGCGTACGACAGGGCGGCACGTGTATGCTTGCATGACACAGTGTGCAGATATGACACAATGTGGCTGCAACCCGCGTGGATACAAGGTTTGCAAGCTGTTTACACCGTCGTAGTGTGTCAAAGTGGCAACCTGCGATATGGTCTGGCGTCGAGCGTGCGATATGATTTTGTGTGAAAAAATGGTTTGAGAAAATGAGTCGAAATTCACGACAGGCGAGTATACAACACGCTTTCAGCTCACTCTCAGAGCACACATCACAAGTACTTTCGCTTGCTTTGGCATGCATGGCACGCAACTTGCGTTAGGTGATGGCGTGGCAGACGAAACGCCACCACACGCAACACACACACACACGCAACACATACAAAGGAATACGCACATGAAAGCACGAATTAACATAGCAGAGATAATAAGGTTAGCAGGGTACATGACAACGGCAGTTCTAATAATCGCCAGTCAGATCTTGGCATAGCCCTTGCATGTATAGATGGTAGTTTCAAGCCGTGTCATACTGGCATGGTGTGGTCAGACAGCCACATGTGGTAGAAATACCACACAGGACATGGTGTCCACGTGGTTCGGAGTTTGTCCACATGCAGTTTCACGACTCTTTACGAGTCACACAGGCAACACACAGGAAATCAACTTATTATGGCAACACCAAACACCGAACAAGCAAAATGGTCAAGCATCAGACTAGCGAGCGTCAAGGTTATCAGTGATGATGGTATTATGGGCATAATCGAAAACGTGCCTATCACTGAAGTTATCACCGACATAGCGGGTTACGGTCAATCAGAAGATCTCGCATACCGACGCAGCGTATTCGCCCTTATTTCAATCGAAGATGTCTTTATACACGCGAAAGAAACAAAAGTAAAGTTACAGTATTCCAGTTTTCGCCAATTCTTAGAAAACGATCCAAGCGTCAACGGTTATAACTTTCGCACATGGCAGGCGGGCATGAGATCTGTTAGGGCATGGGGATTCGACCTTTTTCTTCAGTGCTCACGCCTGCGTTTCACTCTGCTGAATGCCAAGATGGTAGTTCATATTAAGGCTGATTCCAAGCGGCTGGAACAATTCCGGCACAATGTGCAATACGCAAGCATGAAGGATTACGCCGCATACGTTAAGGCATTGCGCGACACGCTTGACGGCGGATCTGGCGACTCTTCACAGAGTCAATCAGCAAACAGCGAAAAAGTGGTTGATGAACCGATTTTGCCTAATCCCGCAAACAACGAACTTGACGAAGTGGATCGAAAAGTAGCTTGCATCGAATACGCGATCAAGAAAAAAGACGCTCTTATTGTGGAAGCCGATAAGATCAAAAAGCAGATCGCCGAACTTATGGCAAAACACGCGACCATCGAAGCGGAATGGGCAATCACTGATAAAGCCCTCACAGTTATGAGCGACGACGAATGCGATGATCTTTGGACTGGCAAAGAGGAAAATCTAATCGAAGTTATGGCGGGCAAACTCGAAAAGCCTGCGGGAGTGCCAGAACCCAACCCGATCGAGACGGTTATCGCGGCGAAAAATGAGCACATACGGCTAAAAGC
>SDBS01005198.1_pt1 | contig 12725 bp, 10 predicted proteins | sample 2277091 | NCBI WGS metagenome assembly SDBS01 (sample SAMN10404972, study PRJNA504765) | marine sediment metagenome | isolation source: marine sediment core GS10_PC15, 163 cmbsf | place: Arctic Ocean: Southern Knipovich Ridge | collected 2010 | reverse complement strand
GTATCAATCAGGTAGCCGTGCGCTCCGACATCGGGATGTCGTTTGCCAGGGCACTGCGGTCATTCCTGCGACAGGATCCGGACATCATTATGGTGGGCGAGATTCGTGACACCGAGACGGCCGAGATAGCCATCCGGGCCGCTCTTACCGGTCACCTTGTCTTTTCGACTTTGCATACCAACGATGCGCCCTCGTCTATTAATCGTCTCATTGACATGGAAATCCCCTATTACCTCGTCGCCTCGGCTACCAGGCTGATCATGGCCCAGCGCATGGCGCGCAAGATTTGCCAGTCGTGTAAGGAAGAGATAAATCTAACCCAACAGCAGGTGGAAAGCCTAAACGCCCCAAAAGAGTTGATGCGAAACATCAGAGCCTTTCGAGGGGTGGGGTGCCGCGAATGCAACGATACCGGCAAGGCCGGCAGAACCGGCGTCTTTGAAGTCATGCCGATCAGCCCGCAGATAGAGAAGCTGATCTTAGAAAAGGCGGCCGACACCGAAATAAGACAGGCGGCTATAGAAGAGGGGATGTTCAGCCTGCGCATGAGCGCCATTGAAAAGATGAAGCAGGGGCTGATTGATCTGGATGAGGTCTTTGCCGTCTCCACCGCCTAACGCCTGTTATTGACCAAACGCACCCCATTGTCCTTCAATGGGTTACAATAACCGACCTTTCGAATTTGGGTCAAGGTTTTGGCTCCAAAATCCGATACTATTACAAGATATGAACCTGTACAAGCTGAGAATAATTACCACTGTCGGGAGCTATAGATGTATACACTGAGAGAACTGCTGGAACAGATGGTTAAAATGGGTGCCTCCGATTTGCATCTTACGGTAGGATCTCCTCCGGTCGTCAGGGTTGACGGAAAATTGCAGCGACTGAACTTCGATTTCCTCACCAGCGAACAGACTAAGAAACTCTCCTACTCCATGCTTAACGAAAAACAGAAACTGAAATTTGAACAGAACTCGGAACTGGATTTCTCGTTTGGTATCGAAAAGATGAGTCGTTTCCGTTGCAACTTGTTTATGCAGCGAGGAAATGTCGCTGTTGCGCTGCGCCAGATTCCATACAAAATCAGATCGTTCGAGGAGCTCGGCTTACCCAGGATCGTTGCCGACTTTGCCAAATTGCCGCGGGGACTGGTGTTGGTTACCGGGCCGACCGGATCGGGCAAATCGACCACGTTGGCGTCTATAATAGACAAGATCAACAGGGAACGGCCGGTGCATATCATCACGGTAGAGGACCCTATCGAGTATTTGCATCGTCATCAGACGGCCCTGATCAACCAACGCGAGGTGTACTCCGACACGAACTCGTTTGCGGCGGCTCTTAAGTACGCGCTGCGCGAAGACCCTGACGTTGTCCTCGTGGGTGAGATGCGCGACCTGGAAACAATCGAGGCGGCCCTCTCCATTTCTGAGACGGGACATCTTGCCTTCGCTACCCTCCACACCAACTCGGCGGCCGAATCGATCAACCGCATTGTGGACTCGTTCCCGAGCAACCAGCAGGAGCAAATTCGCATCTCGTTGTCATTCTCACTGCAGGCGATTATATCTCAAACGCTCATTGCGAAAATCGGCGGCGGGAGGGTGCTGGCGCTGGAGATCATGGTATGCACTCCGGCTATTCGTGCCCTCATTCGGGATGACAAGATACACCAGATGTATTCGATGATGCAATCAGGTCAAAAATACGGCATGAAAACGATGAACCAATCGCTGGCGGAACAGTACCTGGCGGGAAAGATTTCTCTCAACGACGGCATGAGCTACAGCCAAAACCCACAGGAGTTGGGCGAAATCCTGTCACGCCAGAAGACGCCGGCTTTTTCATAACATGTAGGTTGAGGAAGGATCAAGCTGATGCCAGTTTTTGAATACAAAGGCAAGACCCTCGCGGGGGCCGCTGTCCAGGGCCAGTTGAAAGCCAAAAGCAAGCACGATGTGGAGCGGGTGCTCAGGCAGAATCGCATCATGGTCAAGTCGATCAGCAAAAAGGCTCCCGAAATCCAGATCAGAATCGGCACCGGCGTTAAGAAGATTGACATCTCACGCTTCACGCGTCAGTTCGCCACCATGATCGGCGCCGGGCTGCCGATGGTGCAGTGCCTGGAGATCCTTACCGCCCAGATGGAAAACAAGGAGCTGGTCAAGATCGTGGCGCAAGTCAAAGAGGCGGTGCAGGGAGGCTCTACCCTTTCGGAAGCGATGGCTCGTCACCCCAAGATCTTTGACACCCTGTACACTAACATGGTCGAAGCCGGCGAGATCGGCGGAGCCCTGGATGCCATCCTGGTGCGGCTGGCAGTGTATCGTGAAAAGGCGGACAAGCTCATCCGCAAAGTCAAAGGCGCCATGGTCTACCCAGCGGTCATTGTGGTCGTGGCGGTGGCGGTGACTATCGCTATGCTGACGTTTATTGTGCCCGTCTTCGCCAGCATGTTCGGTGGCCTCAACGCCGAACTTCCGATGCCGACCCAGGTGGTGCTGCAAATCTCTAATTTCCTCAAGGCGAATTTCCTTTACCTGTTCTTCGGTACTTTAGGTCTGGTGGGCATCTTTCTTTGGTGGAAACGGACGCCTACCGGAGCTCTCATGACTGACAAGGCGCTATTGGTGATGCCGGTATTAGGTAACCTGGTGCGCAAGTCGGCCGTTGCTCGGTTCACCAGAACGTTGGGAACGCTGTTGGCCTCAGGTGTCTCCATCCTTGAGGCTCTGGAGATTACCGCCAAGACCGCCGGCAACCTGGTTATTGCCAACGCCATCAACAAGTCCGTGTTGGCCATCGCCGAGGGTGACACCATTACGGGGCCTTTGAAGGAGTCCGGAGTCTTTCCGCCCATGGTTACGCAGATGATCTCGGTTGGTGAAAAGACCGGCGGACTCGACGAGATGCTCAATAAAATTGCCGATTTCTACGACGAAGAAGTCGATGACGCCGTCGCGGCGCTGACGTCGATAATCGAACCGATCATTATCGTGCTCATGGGTATTGTCATTGGGGGAATCCTGGTGGCTATGTACCTGCCGATGTTTGACATTATCGGCAAGATATAAGGCCCTTGGGATGCGACGTCTGCGCAAGAGGGAAACATGAAATAACGGCTAACGGCGCCTTACCAGCGCCGTTCCTTTTTGATGGAAAAAATAGAGCGCGCAAAACGACTCGGCTGGTTCATACCCCTTCGGCTTGGCTCCTTCATCATTCTGTTTTCAGTCGTTGTTTTCTGGATGCGGTATCCGGAGTTTCTGCGCCTCTGGTTTGTTCTCTATTCTGCTCTTACCCTGGCGCTGACCCTTCTGCTGGCGCTGGATCGACGTCGGCGTCTGGCCAATGCAACGGCGACGGTCACGGCGCTGCAATTCTTCTTCGAGATTGTCCTTGAATCGGGGATCATTTACGCCACCGGCAACGTCAACTCCCCTTTTTCGGCCCTGTTTCTTCTCACTATCGTCTCGGCTGCGCTGGCCTACCGTTTGGTAGGAACCCTCGTCGTCGCCTCAGTGGTCTCATTGGCCTACACCTTCATTATCTGGCTGGGATTGAGTAGCGGCGCCGACCCCGGTCTCTCACTGAGAGCTTTTAAGACAATATTCGCCGCTCGAGACAGTATTTTCTATGCCATTTTCCTACATATCCTCATCTTCTATCTGATCGCGTTTATCTCCGGTTACCTGGCTGAACGCCTGAAAGACCAGAGCAGACAACTGGCTGATACATCACGGGCGCTCAGACGGGCAAGGCTGGAAACCGACGACATCCTGCGCCACCTGAACTCCGGGCTGTTGACCATAGACGCCAAGGGGCGCATTATATTTTTCAACCGGGCGGCGGAACGGATTCTCGGCTACCGGGAAGAACAAGTCAAAGGAATGTATTGCGAGGAAGTTTTCGCTGAGCGCATGCCCCACCTTGCCGAGAGCCTGATGGAGGGGATTCGTTATGGTACCGCCCACCCGCGAAAAGAAATTGAGATCACTGACAACGATTCCGTTTTAATTCCGCTCGGCGTTTCAACGTCAGTTCTGACCGAAGAGAATCAGTCGCTGCGCGGTGTGATAGCCATTTTCTCCGATTTGACCGAGGCCAAACAGCTGGAAGCGAAAGTCCGCACTGCCGATCGGCTGGCCGCGGTCGGTGAGCTGTCGGCCTCGATAGCCCATGAAATACGCAATCCACTGGCCTCGATTTCGGGTTCGGTGGAAGTGTTGAAAAGTGAGGTCCCGGTCTCCGGCGACAACGCCAGGCTTATGGAGTTGATTGTCAAGGAGTCGCACCGCCTCAGCCGGATTCTCAGCGAGTTCTTGCAGTATGCCCGAATTGACTGCCCGGCCTTCACCAAGGTTGAGCTGTGCCATATTATCAATGAAGTTTTACAGATTCTTCATCACCATGAATCGTTCACGCCGAATATTCGAATCAATTTTGAGGCGGATGAGTCTATTGTGTACGTCATTGGCAGCGAGGACTTGATAAAGCAGCTCCTTTTGAATCTCGCCGTCAATGCCTGCGAGTCTTTTGAGGGGAACGCGGGCGAACTCACCTTCAGACTGGCAGCCGACAGCGCCTCCGAGATGGTAGAATTGTATGTTCAGGACAACGGCCCGGGCATCGCCGAAAAAGACCTCAAGAAAATATACCAGCCGTTTTACTCGACAAAGAAGCAGGGCAGCGGGCTGGGGCTGTCGATCGTACACCGGATATGTTCAGCCCTCAAGCTTAATATAAGTGTCGACTCCCAGCTCGGGGAGGGAACCACCTTTTTGATAGAGTTCAAAGGCTATCACCAGGGAATGTCCGAGCCATGTCGTTCCTCGGCGGCGCAGGGTGTCTGTCCGACGGTCAAGTAGATCAAGAGTCTTTTTCTGTTCTGTTGGGTCTTGTTCGCCTTTGGCGAATGACCCGGCAGCGGCGCAGCCGCAGCAAGGCAGAAACGTCAGGTCACATCCGGCAGTTGCCGGGCAAGACCTGAGACAACAGGCAATGTTTCGTCCGAAATTGTCAGCTATTTTTGAGAAATATTTTTGTTGAAACCACTACAGTTGGTTTTATAACTTTACTGATAGATGGCTAAGGTTTATCATGGATGATACTAAAAGAACTCTTTGTGATCCGGTCGCTGATACGGACGAAGTGTCGAAATTTACCGAGTCGTATGCTTCGTTCAGCCGGATAATCAACTCCTTGCAGCGTAGATACATAGAGCTTGAAGACGAGTTCTCCGAGCAGAATGAGAGGCTTGCTCAAGCCAATAAAAAACTTGTTGAGCTAACCGAGCGCAATCTTGCCGCAACCGGTTTTCTCAACGGGATTCTAAACTCGATTTCAGCCGGTGTTATTGCCGTTGACCAGAGCGGACGGATTACTCATTTTAACCCGGCCGCCTCTCTGATCTTAGGCATACCTCCCGGCGAACCGCTGGGAAAGCTTTATCGAGATACGATCATCCCCGGCCATCCCGTGGATGCCAATGCCTTGCGGGCGGCAGAAAGCGGTCGGGAAGTTACCTCAGTTGAAAAGAAGATCAAATTGGCCGATGGAACCAGGCTCCATCTGTCGGTCTCGACTGCCATTTTGAAGGATGACGAGGGCCGCTCTATCGGGGCGGTGGAAGTCTTTCAGGATCTGACCAAGATAAAAAAGATGGAGCAGGAGATTGCCCGCCTGAACACCCTGGCGGCCTTAGGCGAGATGGCGGCCACCATTGCTCACGAGGTACGCAACCCCCTTTCGGGGATTGTCGGTTTTGCTTCGCTTCTGGAAAAGGAGATGGACCCATCGGATCCCAAAAGAAAACTGGCCGGCAAAATAATTAGTGGTGTCAACAGCCTGAACGAAACCGTCACAACCCTGCTGAACTACACGAGGTTAGAGGAAGTCAACCGGACGGAAGTCATCTATGACGATTTTCTGAAAGCTACCATCGAACAGTTTCGGCGGGAATTTCCTCAAAAGGCAGACCGTACGTATATCCTGCTTCACTCGCCAAGCAGTTCGCCCGAAGGACCGATCAGGCTGCTTCTTGACCGGCTGTTGATGCGCCAGGTCTTATTTAACATCCTGTTGAATTCTGTCGATGCATTTTCCGGGGAGGGGAAGATCGAAATTCGGACTTGTCGTTTACCGCGTCAGAAGGCGGTTGCTCAGTATGCCGAACGGATTTTGCTTGGTCTGGATGAAACCGTCGTCGAGACCTCCGTTTCCGACAATGGTCCCGGTATCGACCCGGAACATATCGACCAAGTTTTGGCTCCCTTTTTCACCACTAAGAAAGAGGGTAGTGGTCTGGGGCTGGCGGTAGCGTGGAAGATTATGAAAGCTCATGGAGGAGACATTATTGCTGAAAAGGGCCCTGAAGGCGGCGCTGTCTTCCGCCTTCTTATGCCGGCTAAAATAGATGGTGTAGTCAGGGAGCGCTCAAAATGAAGTATTCCGTGTTGGTTGTAGACGATGATACGCTGGTAAGTGAAGTTCTCGTAGAAACTATTACCCGTGCCGGTTATGAATGCCTTGCAGCCCACTCGGGTGAGGAAGCGATAGCCAAATTCAATGACCGCTCGTTCGACATTGTTCTGAGTGACCTGAAGATGGAGGAAATGGATGGCCTGGCGCTCTTGGAAAACATCAGGAAACTAAGCCCGGAGACGCTGGTGGTTATGATCACGGCCTACGGAACGGTAGAAAACGCAGTCAAGGCGATAAAGATGGGGGCTTATGATTTCCTGCTCAAGCCGATTATGCCTGAGACGGTGGAGCACGTTCTCAACCGGGTGAGCGAGATTCTCAGACTCAGGTCGGAAAATGAAGTTCTCCGCAAGGACCTGACGCACCGGTTTCAAAATCTGGTCGGCAAGTCAAAGGTGATGGCCGAGGTCTTTGATTTGATTCAGTCGATCGCCGACGCCCGCTCGACGATCATGATCACCGGCGCCTCCGGTACCGGGAAGGAACTGGTGGCACGGGCGATACATTATACCTCCAACCGCAAAGACGGCCCCTTTATCAAACTGAACTGTGCCGCGCTACCGGAGAACCTGGTTGAGGCTGAGCTGTTTGGATACGAGAAAGGCGCTTTTACCGATGCCAAGAAGACTAACCGGGGACGGTTCGAGCTGGCTGACGGCGGCACCCTGCTGCTGGATGAAATATCGGAGATGCCTCTGAACTTGCAATCCAAACTGCTGCGGGTAATCCAGGAACGGGAGTTTGAACGGATCGGCTCCAGCGCCACCATCAAGGTTGACATACGCTTGATTGCCACCTCAAACCAGAATCTGAAAGAAGCGATTAACAAGGGCCGTTTCCGCGAGGACCTGTTTTATCGGCTCAATGTCATCCCCATCCACCTGACTTCCCTCGAAGAGCGTCGAGAAGACATTCCCCTTCTGGTCCACCATTTTATTGACAAATACAACCGGGAAAACGACAAGAGCATCAGGGGGATCGATCAGGGAGCGCTGGGGCTGTTGATGAAATACCACTGGCCGGGAAATGTCAGAGAGGTGGAAAACCTTATCGAGAGAGCGGTGGTGACAACCAAACACGACCGATTGAGCGAGGATGACTTCCCGGCCGATTTAGCCCTCGGCCGCATTGCCGATGAACTGCCGCCCTTGCGGGTCCCCATGAAACTTGAGGAAGGAAACAAGTACCTCATCCTCAAAACCCTCGAGAAGTTCAACGGTAACAAAACGAGAGCAGCCGAGGCGCTCGGTGTCACTACCAGAACTATCAGAAACAAGCTGGCCGAATACCAACTCTCCGAGGAGTAATCGAAGATTTCCCTATTACCATCACCCCGGAGGTTTACAAGCAGTGTCTGAAATACTCGCGTGGAGGCAGGGTAACGAAGCGACTTGTGCGCGCTTTAGGAATCAGGAAAAGGCGTCATAGCCTCTGGCGCTAAGCGTCCTATACTATAGGAGCCAGAGGCCAGTGGAAAGCCACTGATTTCGCTGGAGAATTCGTAACCGGCAACTTGTTTGAAGTAGGGATTTCAAAAAGGTATGGAGCCGCTTGAGTTGGGATTACACCGCTTTCTGATTCTGATTTAACGAATTGTAGGACAAGAACCTCTGACTTCTGACTATAATAAGCTTACCTTTCCTCAATTTCGTACATGGCAACCTTTCTAGCACTACTCCAAAGCACTTCATATTTTTGCAGCCATTGCGGGAAGATGTCGGTTTGTAGTTTTTTTGTAATGTATCTATGTGCGCCGGCATATCCTCTAGTGAGTTCTGTGCTATATTCATTTATATGAATCATACCTGTATTCTCCTCGGGATCAGCCACCAAAAGTGCCACTGCTGGCTCTTCAGTGTACACTCTTAGTTCGAGTGCGTCTCTCTCGTTGCTTAAACGAACAATGTCTTTACAATATGCGACTGAAGCGACATGTTCCGCCTTTAACCGCCCAGACTTTTCCCTCCCGGTGCCTTCCTCTTTTACTTCTCTTCGGTAGAATGTTTCCGATTCAGGATCAAGCAACAATACCTTCACTTTCCCACCGCGTTCTATTAAGCTGATAATATTTTCAAATGACTCGTGAAAAACTCCTAACGCGTTAATGCCAAGAATCCAGATTTCATGTTTAGCACTGTCAATAAGATCTTTCTCCTCTTTGATGAGGATTCTTGGATCTATTCTTTGTCCACTACGGGCGATCCTCTCCAGCTCTTCTATTCTGATTTGGTACTCCTTGGTATCCCTTCTGGCCTCAAGATTCGTTTTGATGTATGCGGCCAGCCCCATTAAGCCAAATCCTAAACCCGCCGCCAAAGCTATCAAATCCCACATGGTTTCTCTTCCTTTAGTACCTGGTTAACCGGCCTAAACATTTCAAGCTCCTGATTCGAATTTAATGTTTTTGTATTATTTGTTCTCTGAGAATTGCAAAATTTGGCTCCGATGAAAGGATATAGTATTCGTTCAATTTCCACGGATCTTTGCTCTCCCGGGCAAATAGTTCAATATCTAATTGCCCAACCTCTTTGCCAGTTTGATAGGAACGAAGAGATAATCCTGCCGATAAAAAGATTGGCCAAGGTCCTGCAAAATCCCAAATATGAGCACCGAAGAAGGCGCCACAGCCCCGACCAACAGCAGGCCAACATAAACTTAAAACAGCACAGGCAGGATTCATTATTTGACAATTGGTAGAGTGCCAATCGAACCTTTCAAAAAAGGAATCATTGCAGATAAATATTGATTGCCTTGTTACCTGCTGCTCAACTGGAATAATAGCTCTCTTTTTTTCATGATCTGTAAAGGCATTCTGGACAAAGAAAGATTGATTCCCATCAGAATAGAATAGCTCACCAAGCATTGGGAAATACACGACGCCAAGCCATGGTCTCAGGTTTTTCAGCAAACCTATCGATATCCCAAAATTAGGCATCCCATTTGAGAATGCCCTTGTTCCGTCAATTGGGTCAATAGCCCAAATGAATGGGGTATTGGTCAAGTAAGATCGATCAAGATATACTATGTTATTAGCATCTTCTTCATCAATCAACAAATGGTCAGGGGTTGCGAGCAAATCACCTATCACGCTATGTGCAAGTTTTGATATTGCAATGTCAGCTTTTGTTGAAACAGACTTGTCGTCTTTTAGATAAGGGGAACTATTGGAGATAAGGTCGAGCGCCATTCGCCCCCCTACAGAGGCGATATAGTTCATCCGGTCCAGGTACTCTTTTCTCACGATTTTGACTTACTTTCCCCACAGGTTTAGGCTGTTTCTCGGATTCGCCAAAAAAGTCTCAGAAGATCAGTCAAACAATAAACGCTCGATGATCCTATCCTCAAATGAGAGAGTTGTTCTTGCGAAACCGACTCCACGACAAAAATGTTCTCCATAATACTATCACATTAGTCTGAATAGCTATAATTAGTATGGCTAACAAGGCAAAAATTGGATGAAAATAGGTCATCATGCCACCGATGAAAAGCTGAAGAAGTCTTACATCTCTACCCTTTCCGGCTCCAATCCATTTTCCTCGGTAACGGTAGCCAAAATTGACCACCGATTTTGCCGAGGTATAGCTGACCATCAAATTTCCTAAGATGGCTAAGACAAAGATGGTACTAATAATCAAAGGACTCCAGAAAATACCGAGTACTTCCCTGTTGCCAACTTCAGTTAACGAGTAGTAATAAATCCCAAAAAGGATAAAACCATCGGTATAGCGGTCAAGAACGGCATCGACAAAATCTCCTAACGAAGATTGCCCATACTTCAACCGGGCTATTTCTCCATCACAGCCATCCAATATGCTTGATAGTTGTATCAAGAAAGCCCCGATTATGGCATTGCCAACGATAAAACATAAACTAGCTACAAGACCCACAATAAAGCTTAGCACTGAGACCTGATTGGGAGTGACCTGAAGCTTAACCAATTGGCGGGAAATCCTTACTGACAGGGGCCGGTTTAAATATCTTGATACGGGACCGTCAGAGGTCTTTTTTAACGTGGATAAAAGTCTACTTTCTGCTTTTTTTAACGACTCTTCATTATCGACATCAATCCAGAAGCCACTTGTTTCAACCGCCTTGGCCCGGCCCTCGGCGGCCAGAATGCGGACTGCTCCGGACAGGGTGGCATCACCATATTTTTCCACGCAGCGCTCCAGCGCGCTAAATATGGCGGGGGTGCAGAGAAAAATGCCAGTGTCAAAACCGTTGAAGTCCGTCAAGCCTTTGCCAATGTTAAGTATCTTTCCGCCTTCTGTCTTTACCCGGGTTACATCCCCCATGTCAATGGCGGAATTGTGGGTATTCCCGTCCACGGCGAGAGTGATTTCGCCATCGGACGAAGAAAGCGCCATCAACTTGCGGGGGATGGCCGGATCAAAGATATGGTCCGCCATCAGTAGGAGAAAAGGTTCACGCAGGAAATCCCGCGCCTTGAGCACCGACAGACCGTTTTCTTTTTCCCAAGCCTCATTAACGATGGTTGTAATAGCTACCCCCAGGCGGTCGGACAGACGGTCCAAGAATGCGTGGACGCGCTTCTCTTGACATCCAGTGATCACATAAAAGTCATCCGTTCCCGCCTCAAGGGCAGAGCGGATAACCCGTTCGATCATAGGTACCCCCAAAACCGGGATGAGGGGTTTACTGTTGCCTCTCGGCCGTAGCCGACTGCCCTTTCCTGCCGCGATAATCAGACACTTCATGATGCTTTCCCTAAGCACCCTTGATGAAAGTCTTTTCCTGACGCTAAGACCACATACGACCCTGTCCCATTGCAATTGTGATAATCTTTTTCCAAGATTCAAACTCCAGTCTGGGGAGTCGCTCATTTCTGCCAAACAAGCGACCTGACAATAAAATACAATCCCCTTGCCCCCAACGCAAGTCCAATAAGCGTAGCCACGCTGGTGGTGGTAACGTGAGAAAAGGCCGATTATGTTTCGGTAGAATGTCTTGTAATATGGTAGACAACAACAACTTGTAGAGACATTGAGGTGCTTAGGGGAGTGCCGTATGGGAGGGCTTATGCTGAGCGGTACTATACTGCACTCCAAACTCGTTTTGGAAATGCTCCTCCCCCACTCCCACTTAACTGTCTCTTATGCAATAACAACAACCATCGTCACTAAGAACATCTCCAAACAAGTTTGAGGATGCCTCCCTTTAATACATGCCATTCTCTTGGTCATTATAGGCGCCGATGCGTTAAGACGACAGTATAGCGCCTTTTGGGACAATCTCTCCACGTGCGCCGACTCCATCTGAGACGCGGCGTTCGCCGCGCAAGAAGCGACTGTCATCTTTATGTCGGCCTCATTTTTATATTGTAACAAATAAGAAATTCATATACGCAAACACAAGCTCAGCCGAATTAAAAGCAAACAGTATTTAACCCTCTCCCCTGACCGGTTCTACCGCTTACTCTATATAAGGATGCAGAGACCTGCCCCTCGTGAATTTCAGTTACAAATCGGGGCCGGGCCACCGAAGAACAGATAATCGACCAAATATGTCAGATCAGCTACGTTTGGATCGCCACCCGAGCCGTCGACGTCGGCGGCACCCATAGTCGGTGGCGGCGGACCATCAAAATACAAGTAATCAACAAGGTAGGTCAGGTCTCCAACGTTCGCCGACCCGCCGCTCCCGTCAACATCGCCGCAGATAAAGTCACAGGCGTCGCCGATGCCATCCCCATCACTGTCTTCCTGCAGAGGGTTGGGAACATCGATACAGTTGTCGCAGCTATCCCCCACGTCGTCGCTATCGGTGTCTTCCTGATGGGGATTGTACACCGTCGGGCAGTTATCAGTGGCCGTGGGGATACCGTCGCCATCCGGATCCACATTGGCGGGAGGAAACACGATATAGTCAACCCAGCCGCAGTCGCTGCCGTGCGTTACCAAACCATCCTTACTATAAGTCCACCGGAACGTGTGGGTACCGGCGGGAACGGAATACGTCGCTGCTGTCCAGTCCACCTCGCCCGACCACGCATCCTTTTCACCGCCATCTATATAGAAACGCAGAAAATCGTAGTCCGCTTCCGAGGAGACTTTGTAGTAGAAAGAGATTTCACCCCCCTGCAAGTCCTCAAGAGTTACCGACATGGTTGAGGATTGGTTGTCCATAAGGGACCCTGATCTGGCGCCGTACGTACCCTCGTGCACGATAACGTCGCTGACTATCCAGGGTTGATTGCCGCTCATTTGCCAGGCAAAGGCGCT
>SDBS01005197.1_pt1 | contig 12726 bp, 12 predicted proteins | sample 2277091 | NCBI WGS metagenome assembly SDBS01 (sample SAMN10404972, study PRJNA504765) | marine sediment metagenome | isolation source: marine sediment core GS10_PC15, 163 cmbsf | place: Arctic Ocean: Southern Knipovich Ridge | collected 2010 | reverse complement strand
CTCACGGGCGTTCCGCACACCGCGGAGTCGCGCAAATCGCTAGCTCCTTGTCAGGCGTCTCTCTCGGGCGCGTCAGCACTTTTCCGCGCCTTCAGGTCGGAGTACAGCAACGTCGAGGCGGTGAAGGCGAACGGGAGAAGCACAAACGCGTACAGCGCAGTGTTCACCGTGTAGACCAGATCGGTAACGGGCGGCGAAGCGAACAAGAGAAGAGAGAAGGCGATGATTGGGCCCGGCAGTAGGACGACTATTGCGATGGCGAATAGGATGCCGAGGATGCGCCACCAGTGGCCCTTGACGGCATCCGCGCTGGTGCTCAGCGATTCCTTCGCGTCGCGGCCATCGAGTATGACCGCCTGTCCCACGAAGCCCCAGGCGACCGTCCGGTGGATCGCCCAGGGCGTCAAGACGATGGTAATTCCGAGGACGACGATGTGGAACAGGGAGCGAAGGTTGGCACCCAGCAGCGTCCACAGTCGGAGCAGAACGACACCGTAGGCACCCGTGAAGCTGGCCCTCCGCCCGGCATCGATCTCCCGAAGCGCAGCGAAGATCGCGCCACCCAATACGATGGCGGTAACAATGAAATAAAAGCCTCCGAAGCCAAACACAATCAACGACCCCGCCACTTGACTGGGTATTTGGTCTTCGAGGCGAAGTTGCGTCTGAACGATCGTGGCAACGATGCCCAGCGGAATGAAAACCATGCCAATCGGCACGAACGCCCGCAGATTCTTGAAATAGATGATGGCGGCGTCTCTTCCGATCTGGCCCAGCGCGCGCCGTCGCAGCAGCACTTCCAGCCTCGGTGGCGTCACTGCCTCCGCCGGTCCGCCACGAAAGACCCGCCTCGGTACGCCTACGACCAAGAATCCAACGGTAGCCAAGAAGAAGACCCCTATCGCTGCGCCAACCGGCGCCGGCCACTGCTGGAACCCGTTCAGGAGGAAGGAGCCAAAGCCGATGATCGCACAGATCGGCTTCAGGGGATCGAGGCCGAGAACCTCGCCTTCGGGCATCTTCTCGCTGTAGTCCCGCAGATCTTCCTCCCAGGTGAACGGCTTGTCCCACTTTCCCTTTTGCCCGGGGCCCGTCGGCCCGTCGAAGTGCTCGCCCTGCAATTCGCCCCAGCGCCCCCCGAACTCGATCCAGGCGAACGGACTGTCAGGACCGCTGATGTCGTCTGGGACCAGTCGCGTCTCCAGGGGAACACGCCTCAGAGGATCCGATGAGTCCTCGCATCCGAACCCGGCGCCTTGTCGGGCCACTCCTATGTAGGTCCCCGGCTGGAAGTAGTTGGCGTGCGACCCTCGAGCGACGTAAACGACCGGTCGACCTTCCTCCTTCTTCACCTTCCCGTCATCCCAGTCGGCGATTTCGCCCCCCTCGTGCTGCGAGTATGCCACCCGCACAGGCTCTTGCTGCAGCGCCTCTCCGGCCGAATCGGCATCGAAGGCTAGCTGGATCATCTCCCAGTCACCCTCATGCGTATTGTTCCAATCGTTGAAGTAGTAGAAGAACCAGTACTGCAGGGCAAGCCCATCGAAACCTGGTTCCGTCTGGATATGAGCGTAGGCCACAGGTGGATTGCTGGCCTTCAGCTCCTGGTAGTCGCTGTCGTACGTGCAGCCCGGCCGCCTCGGGTTGCCCGGGAAGTCGAGAAAGAAGCCGATGCCCTTGCCGAACACGTCCTTCGCACCAGGCCCCTCTATCACGACCGGCTTACCCGGGACGTTTTGCCTAAGCGCCACCTCCGGGTTGTCCAGGACGATCTCGATCGGTGACGGTTCGAACGGATCACCGTCTTCGTCGCACTCCTTTTCTTGCCGTCCGAGATAGACGATGGGAGCGTACTTGGCGACGAGTTGCTCTTCGGCCGTTTGCTTTCGGATTCCTGCGATTCCCGGGGCGCCCAGCGCGTGTTCCGTCGGTCCAGATTTCGCGCTCACGGAACCGCCGTCCCAAGCGGCGAGGAGCAGCAACGCCACGAAAGCACAGGCGCACAAGGTGATCCGAAGGGCAGTCATGCCATCCCTCCTGTCGGATGTTCGTCTAGGCCCGCCATCTTCTCCTCGCGTACCACACCGCGCCACCTGGGATGGCAGCACCCCCCCGAAGGTCGTATAGGATCTGGCGCACTTGCGCTGACCTGACCTGCCCTCACGAACGGCCGCCGATCAGGCAGTCTCCACCTCCTCTCCGTGCACCACGAGACCGTAGATGACGAGTACGTCGATGGCGATAATTACGATCGACCAGAGAGGCAACGCAGTGATAAAGGCTAGCTGTCCCAGCGCGTTCAGAAAGACAACAGCAACACCTAGCACGCGCGCCCACAGCTGTCCCGTGAGGACTGCGAACGCGGCCACAAACACGACTATTCCAAGGATGAGGTGGATGACCCCCCAGGCAGTGAAGTCGAAGGCAAGAATCCCCTCCTCCGTAGCTACGTAGACCTCGTTGACGAATATCGCCACGGCGCCGTTGATGATGGTGAAGGCGCCGGCAAGGCCCATCATAAGAGATGCAAACACGACCCACCGGCTAAGTCTCCCAACCTGTCTACTTGCCGCCATTGGACTCCATCCTTTCGTTGGTTCGTAGCCAGGGGTTAACGGCCCTAACCTAGGTTCCACCATAGGAACGCCGATACGCATCCACTAGGTTAACTCTAAGGCGAGGTCACGGAACAGCGGAGGCTGTTGGGCGACGCTGGCTACAAGGAGGGCGCAACCCTCTGCCTACAAAGCAGATGGTCGCCATTGGGCGACCACCTCGATGACCCTTCTTCTATTATTGGAGCGGGCGATGGGGATCGAACCCACGGCCCTCTGCTTGGGAAGAACAGCGGTTGCGGCATGCCGAGGGTGGGTTTGGTGGGGCATGTGATACCGGCCACTGGTATCACTCGCGTATCTGTAGTAATGCCACATTGATGCCGCCCGGATACAGTCTCGACGGTACCTGCCGGGGCGTGCACCAACCGTCCGAGCCCGGGGCGCCCATGCCTGGCTCGGCGAGTATCAAATACATGTACGCTCCGTTCGAAGGTGAAGTCAAGCGTCTGTTCCGACCGCTTCACAAGTGAGGCTGATCTGGCGTGCACCCTCAAGCGCCGCAGGCCTTCACAGGCGCGAAGGTGGTCTTAGAGCCAAACCGTGTCGGGACGAAGTGAGACGAGATTCTCGATGGCGGAACGGGAGCCGTACCAGATATCGCCGTCGAGTCGGGCTTTGCTGACCAAGCCGTCCCGCTGTAGAGACCACAGCGCATGTTCCACCGTGCGCTGTGGAGCAGAGATGGTTTGGGCGATCTCTTCGCACTGGCGGATGCGGAACACCTCGTCCGCATGCTCTTCCAGGTATTCGAGCACACATCTGCGGGTGTTGCCGCGGCGCCTCCTCTCCGGGACATCGGGTATCTTCACGATCATCCTCCAGTCAGGCGGTCAGGGAGACGTTACCGTAGGTGTGGCGGGTTAGCAACGCGGTCATCTGGATTGAGGCCGGAATCGCAAGCCTGACGGCTACACATTGAGATACAGGATCCGCCGCACCGCCATACTTGCCGCCACTGCCAGATCGATCTTCCGGTTCGGGGCTCGCTTGATGATGCGCATGCGTGAATCTTCATCCTTTGACAGCTTCGCGCGGGCGTTCGCGATGTGCTCCCTGAGAAGGGGGTCTCCGTGGTGAGCGAGCGCTCCCCTAAGTGCGAGCTTGTGCATGAGGCCGTCGGCGACCAGCCTCTCGGTCGTCTGCGGGAACTCCCTGCACCAGGCCACTCCGTTACGGCGGAGACGCTGGGCCATCTCCTCCATCTGGTAGGGGTCGTACGCTATCTGGACCACATAGTGAGCCGGAACTGAAAAGTCTCCAATCCCGCAGAAGCGGCATGACTCCAAAGGCATACTTCGGGGATGCCCGTTCGGGCAGCCGCCCTGGCAAACGCATCGGATGAACCGCTCCACCTCATCGAAGTCGATGCGTCCGCCGCTGTCGGCGGGCCGCCAGCCCCTGCATGCCCGGATCGCAGGATCCTCGTGGCGGTGCGGGTGCCGGCTTACGGCCACCACGGCGAACATGTCGCCGGTCACCGACGCGTCAACGCCCAGCACTATCGGGGTCTGATCGCCGGGCATGAGTGCGGGCATGCTCGGGTCGTGGCAGCGATCCCAGACTTCGAGCGGAATGTAGATCGCCGTGTCATCGCCGGCTAGTGCGTCCTCAGGGCATTCGGGGGCGAAGTGCAGCAACCCCTGGTAGGGTAGCGTCGCGGCCTGCTGCTCCCGCCAGGCCCGGTCGCGGCCGGGCCGAGCATTCCAGGGTGCGAAGAATGGAATAAGGCGCGACTCGCCGCTTTCGGCCGCGGCCCAGAGCGTGGCCACGAAGTTGTCATCGCCGGCACCGCGGGTGACGATGTGGCAGGAACCGTGCGGTGCGACACTGGACTGAATCGCGCTCCACGTCTTCTCCATGAACTGCATGTGGGCCAACTCGTCGATGTGGGAGTGAGTCGCCGTCTGGTCGATGGCGACGTGCGGTCCCGCGGCGTAAGAGACGACGGTGCGGGTGTCGTCAGGGCCAGCGTGCAGCTTCAAGGAATTGATAGTGTCTCCCCCCGCTTCATCGCTCATAATGGGGATCTGCATCCAGTCGGGGAGGTGACTGAGGCCGAATCGCAGGTAGCTCACCAGCTCTTGCGCCGCTCGGGCGTCTCTGGAGAAGAGGTGCACGCGGGCGTTCGGCTGTCTGAAGAGCGCTACCCAGCCGTCGTAGGCGCACTCTAGTTCGGTGAAGCCGAGCTTGCCGGCCTTGAGGGCGAAGATCCAGGGCTCGCTCTCGATCAGTTCAGAAAATCGCTCTTGGCCCTGCCAGAGCGCTGCGAACGACGCGATACCGCCCGTCTCACGATTGGTGAATTGCCAGTAGGGCAGAAAATGCCTGAACGAGCCACGGCAGGCTTCGAGCTCCGCCATTTGGTTCGCGGTGAGGTGGCGTCCGTCGTCTCCGTCAAATCCCATCAGTCTGGTCGCGTAGACCCGTCTCATCTGTCTATCCCTCCTCCAGAGCAGCCGTCCGTCCGGTATAGCGTTGCCACCGCTCAATAGCAACCTGGGCGTACTTCGGCTCGATCTCAACACCCAGGCAGCGACGGCCGAGTCGCTCAGCCGCGATGACGGTTGTGCCGGACCCGATGAAGAGGTCCAGCACGCGGCTGCCAGGCCTGGACGAGTTCGCGATCATCCGCTCGATCAGAGCGACCGGCTTCATCGTCGGATGCAGGTCCGAGGTCGCAGGCCTGGGGATCGACCAAACATCTCCCTGATCTCGGTCTCCGCACCAGTGGCGCCTTCGGCCCTGGCGCCACCCGTACCAGATCGGCTCATACTGCCTCTGATAGTCGGACCGGCCGAGGACGAAGCGGTCCTTGGCCCAGATGATGGTGGTACTCCAATGGCCGCCGGCCTCCTCTAGAAGTCGGGAGACCGTAGGCCACTCCTTACAGGACATAAAGATGTAAAGGGCCCCGTTAACGCTGCTGAGAAGCTGCACCACCCAAGCCCGCACGAACTTTTCCCAGTCAGTTGCAGGCAAGGAATCGTTGATAAGCGGTCGCGTGCGGCAACCAGTTGCTGCGCCGCCATGATGGCCGTAGCTAACGTTGTAAGGCGGGTCGGTGACGGCCAAGTCGGCCTTGCGCCCGGCGAGCAGCCGAGCGACGTCTTCGCCCTTCGTGGCATCGCCGCAGAGGAGCCGGTGCGCTCCAAGCTGCCACAGCTGGCCCGGCACAACGTACAGCTCTTCATCCTCTGGCTCTTCCGGAATGTCGTCCGGGTCGGCGAGTTCCAGCGGGGCGTCGATACCGAGACTCTGGATCAAGGCTGAGAGGTCAGCCTCGCTGAACCCGACGGCATCGAGCCCTGCCTCCGACCGAGCGAGATCAGAGAGCACCGCGGCGAGCCGCCTGTCATCCCACCCGCCGAGCTCGACTGTGCGGTTCGCCGCGATGAGGAAGGCCCGGGCCTCGGTGGGCGACAGGTCGACGCCGTGTACCGTCGGCACCCGCCATTCACCCTCCGAGCCCACCTGGATCCCCGGTGGCGGCTTCGCCCCGCTTGCCTTCTGGGCCAAGAGAGTCTCAACTCTGCCGTGGCCTTCAAGGATGTAACCGTCGGTGTCGTTGACGACGACAGGTGTCACGTAGCCGAACCTCTCTATGCTCGAGTCGAGCGCCGCGACGTCGTGCCGCTTGGGGTTCTCCGGATGAGCCCGCCCCGTAAGTTCGTCCAGATCGTCGTACGTCAGGCGCACCAGGCGACTAGCGACCATCGCTCAGCTCACCCTCGTCGGTCAGCTCAGACAGGTAACGATCGACGACGCGGTCGACACCATGCGCGAAGAGGCGGGCACGCGCTTCCGGGTCGGGTTCGGCGTTGACCTCACTGAAGAGCCCGACCATCTCCGTAGTAACGACGTTCCACGTCGTCAGCGCGATCTCTCGCCGGTCGGTAGATTCGCCTACGGCATGGCGTTCAGCCTTCAGTCCCAGCTCCAGCAGGCGGGCGATCTCAGGAGCACGCATCTCGGCTAAGCGGGCGTCACTGCTCATCAGCTTCTGGAGGGCGGAGCCGCCCGCGCCCTGCATCGCCCTCGCCAGTTGCGCATGGCGCTCATACATGGCAAGGAAGTCCTCGATGTGATGTTGCCGCTGTCGCTGATGAGTCTCAGCATCCAGATCCGCGATCTGCCCTAGCCAATTGAACTGCACCGAGTAGCGTTTGAGCGTCGGGAGACTGATCTGAACCCCCAGTGACCGAAGCTGCAGGTGGAGGCGCCTGAGGCTGCGTTCATGGCCCATCTGGTAGTACAGGGAGAAGGCTATCTGCGCCCGGTCACGTGCTGACTCCTGCCGACGATTCACGATCTGCCTCTGATGTGTATGGGTCTACCCAGCGGCCACCTTGGAACACGTCGAGTGGCCGTGTCTATACATTGCCACGCAGGAATGCCGTGACCGATTACGGAACTACAGAAGAGGGTTTTGTTACGAGAGGTTCGGGGGCTCGGGGTCGTAGTTCTCGGCGCACCAAGGGCATCGGTCCTCGACGGTCAGCTCAGGGTGAGCCTTCTTGAAGCGGGAGAGCCTGGTACTTATGGTGGCGTGTGGCGTGGCGTAGTTGTCTCCCAGGAACTCGGTTGCCAGGGCTTCAATTGACCATGGTGGAAGGGAATGATACCTCAGGTGCCAGAGTCGCTGGAGCTCTGGCAGCGGTACTCTCGGGCGGCCGCCGGGCTTCCGTGCAGGTCGGCGGCGTTGGCGTTCCTCGTGATCACGGAGCACGCCTTCTGTTTCCGTCATGCGGGCCTCACGACTCTCGGCATCCGCGCGTAGGGCGGCGAGGTCGCTCTCTATCCCCCTGATCCTGTCAGCTTCCGGATCGATGAGCGTCTCCTCCAGAACCTGAAAGTCTACGAGGCGGCGAAAGTGCTCGAGGTCCTCCTCGAGCACATATTTCATCCTATCCGAGGGACCAGCGGCGAAGCGGTACTCGCGCCCGCTTGGCCCACGGTAGGTCACAGCACCAGTTCGGCGCCCCGTGTACTCCACGATGGCCTGAACGACGCGGCCATCGTCAATGGGCCGGGGCAGTTGTGGGTCCCTCTCCATACCGACGGATCAGGCCTCCATTGAACTCGAGCAGCTAGTACAAGTATAGGGCGTAGATTCGAGTCTGCCATAGACAGGGGAGACAGAGACGCTGTCGCGTCAGGAGACGGGGAGGAGGATATCGGCCGGCGAGAAGGATGCGTGCCTGCGGGCCGCCTGCTCCGAATTGTAAGTGGAGGCGTACCGCCTCACCATGTCCGGGCTGGAGTGACCCAGAAGATACTGCACGTCCAGTTCCCGGGCATCCTGTTCGATGGCCCAAGTGGCGAAGGTGTGTCTGAACCGGTGGGCGTGCACCCTGGGGAGGCCAGCATCACGGCCCCGACGCCGCAGCATCTGCTTGAGGCCGTTGGGCCGGAGGGCTACACCTTGTAGTAGCCGGCGATGGCCGGTCGTGGCCAGGAAGAGAGGTCCCGGCTCCTGCCCCCGCATATCCAGGTACCGTACCAACGCCTCACGGCAGCGCGAGGCGAACGGCACGACTCGTTGCTTGTTGCCCTTGCCGTGGAGGATCCGCAGGCGCCCTGTGTCCAGATCGAGATCATCGAGGTCGAGCTGGACCAGTTCGGAGCAGCGTATGCCGGTGTCGAGTAGGGTGAGGAGGATGGCTCGGTCGCGGGCTCCGATCGCCGTGTCAGGATCGCAGCAGGCGAGGAGCATGGCGACCTCGTCCGGCGAGAAGGGCTGGACGATCTTCTGGGGCAGTCGCACGTTACGAAGTGAGTGGAATGGCGTCTTCTGGAGGTAGCCGGCTTCGACCAACCAGTTGAAGAAGCAGCGAACTTCGCGGAAATAGCGGTGGCGGGTTTCCAGGGAGTAGTTCGTGTAACGGCCGAGATAGGAGTAGAGGTGGGCTAGGGTGATTTGGGAGATATCTTCTGGGAAGCCTTCGTCCCGGGCTATTCGGGCGAAGCGTCCGAGGGTTTCGGCGTATGCCCTAACAGTATTGGGTGACTTCCCCTCCACCTCGCAGCGGAGGAGGTAGAGGTCGATGAGGGCTCCCAGGCCCTGCCGATGATACCCGTTTCCGTTGTTTCTCATGCTTGTGTCTTACCGCCATTTAGATGTGGTAGGTGGTGTGTGTATACGTCACTCTGTTGGGGCCGGAAGTCAAGCAAGACAGGCGCGAAAGTGGAGGGAAATTGCGGGAAAGAGCCGTATCTAGGCCGTATCAGGCCGTATGGGCGCTGTTGCGAAGCCACAGAAGCGCGGCCGCCGGGTCGTTATGACCCGGCGGCTCGGCTCCTGACAGACTTCGCGCCCTAGTCTTCAGGCTGCTCGACGGCGGGCTGCCAGAAGCGCCAGCCGTTGACCGGGTAGCCGGCGGCGGCCTTACCGGCGGCGCTGAGGGAGGGGTAGCGGGTCCCTTCGAACTCCACCTCCGGCCTGCCCTCGTCGCCGAGGACCACGGATGCCGAGAACTCCCGGCCCTTGAGCCTGGCCGTGAACACCGTGCCGGGGGCCAGCTCCTCGTGCTGGATCGTGGCCCGGCGACGCTTGCTGGGCTGATCCTTCTTCTTGGCCATGGTGATGACCTCCTTTCCAGGTGGACATCACTCACTCTATTTGGCCGGGAAGTCAAGTCCCAGCGGCCAGCATTGAGCGGAGGAATTCTTGCGTTGTCAGAGCATCTGCTTAGCGAGCACAGGGTTGGCAGAGCACAGTACTAGGGAGCAGGGGGTCTGCTACAACGGCGGGCGGCCTCATCGCACCCTTCGTCTCGAGACTCCCACGGAACAGCCTGCTCGGGCTGGCCCGCCGCGGGCGGGCCGGATCATTGCTCGCCCGGTGCTCGGTGGCCTACGTCATGAGTACGAGTGGCTGGCCGCTTGACCTGCGCAGATACGGATGGAGTTTTGGCGCCCCACAATCAGCGGGCCTCAAGCGACGTCCCGAGATCAGGAGTCGGACTAGGGTGACCCGGCCCGGGCGAAGGAATTGCGGCAGCCGCCCTCAGCGACCGTTCGGCCGGGTACGGCCAGCTTTACAGGGTGACGCTATGGCGTGCCCGTAATGGATTCTGCTTCGTTCTCGACCCCCCAGTCGAGGCTGGATGCCAGGTGGCCACTCCACAGAAGGTATACGGTTTCTGCCTGAGCTGTGACGGGCACAATGTACGTCTTCTCGGCTTTCTGGCCTCGCTCCGGGAGGCAGAGACTAGCCGGCGAAGGCCCGGCGGCTGAGCTTGCGAAGGAGCCTCCCCAGAGCTTGAAAGTGCGGTCGCTCTCACCGTCGTCAAAGGGAATGCTGGGGTCGTCCGGCACGGGCAGGGCGGCATCCGGGACGGAGGTGCCAGGGCCCTCCTCGTGAAGGGCTGGTGCCACACCGAGGTCGCGGTCATAGCTGCTGAGGAAGTCGAATCCATTGCCGCCCGAGTGGGTGCAATCATAGGAGATACCGAAGGCATAGGTGGTGCCGGGGACAGCACTCTCGATACGGAGCATGAAGGGCACATACTCCCCTTCACGGTAGCTCGATTTCTGCACGTTGAGGTCACTGAACCGCCATGTACCAGGCGTGTCCGCCCAGCGGGCGAGCGCGTACTGGACGGCCGAGATTGAGCCCTGTGGGTTCGTCTCCAGCAGGCGCACGGAGAGAGCCGGGGTCGGGACCGGATCATAGGAGAGAGACTGAACGCTGGGAGCCACAGTCCCTGACTCCGGCTGGGCGAATGAGTTGAGGAGATAGATCACGATCACCAGGATTGACACGGCCCAGAGGCTCCCCTGTGCCACTCTGTCCGCTCGCGGGAGCAACTTGAGGCCCCGACGGGCCGCCCGCGCTATCGAGAGCCCCTGTGTCCTGACTTCTTGCCTCTCGACCCACCTAACGCCCCCTGCTGGAGAGGCCTGTGTGGTCTCGGGAACGGCTGGATTTGTGGGACGCTGGCCCCGCCCCAGGGTCAGCCCGACGATCAGCCCCAGCATGAGGGCCAGCATCGCCGTGCCGAACCGGGACTGCTCCTTGTTCATCAACATCTCAATGCGCATCCGTTTCTGCGCTAATAGACGCGCCCACAGCCAGTCTGTTACGGCCGCATCGTCTCCCTTGTTTCCCAAGGAATGCGTTCCTGGCGCCGGCCGCCGTCTCAGAGACCCGTCGAAGATCCCCCGTCCTGTCCACGACGGGGCCCCTCTCCAACAGTTATGTAACAAAACGACGGGCCGGGCGTCCCTAATTCGTAGCGAGTGGGCTAAGAAAAGGTGAGCCCGCTACCGCTAACAAATGACGGAGGAGGATGGAACAATGAGTAGATGGCTTAGGGTGGCAGTACCCCTCGGCATCGCTGCCGTGCTGGTGTCAGTGCTGGCGATTGGCTTCGGGTCACCGGATGTTGACGCCGCTCGCGGCGGCAACGGCAAGGCCGTTGGCCATGCCAACGGGAATGGCAACGGCGGATCGACGACCGCCACGTTGTATGCGGAGCCCAGCCCGGCCGACGCAGGGAGCGTCGTTCGCATCAAGGGCTGCGGCTTCCGCAACGACAGGTCGGCCGTGGTTGAAATCGTGCACAATGGCACTACGGACGCGTACTCGGTCTGGGTGTGGGGGGACGGCTGTATCGACTTCCCATACCAGACGGCCGAGCCGGGCACCTACGGGCTTGAGGCGTTCCAGAAATCGAGCCCCAAGATGACGCTGATGGCTGAGGGCACGCTACAAGTCCAATAGTTAAGGTAGAGACGCAGCATAACGCTGAAGGGAGCGGCCTTGTGGGCCGCTCCCTTCAGCGTTATGCCGCGTTAGCTACCTCTACGGCATGTACTCCGGGATAGATCCCGTGTCCGGACACCTCTCCTCGCCGACGTTGGTGAAGTAGTCGTTGATGGCGTTGAATAGGGTCTTGCCCGCTGCCTTATCTGCCCCGCTCGGGTTGCTACCGACCTCATTCACAGCCAGATAGGCTTCAATGTCAGAGAGCAGTCCGGGCAGGTAAGGTGGCGTCCCCACATTGGGGTCTACCTGGGCTAGGGCCACGTTGAGCACAGCCGCGACGTACTTGAAGGACAGCTGTCGTGTGACATCGCCCCGCACTGGCAGGTTGAAGATGTCCAGGTAGGTCACGCCGTCGCTGGGAGTAGGATCTTCCTGACTTCCATCGACCCACGGGAATGCCGTATCGGTGTAGAACCCAGCCGCTATCGCAATCGGATCCAGTCCATCGTCATCCCACTTCTGGACGCCTTCGCCCCCGCCCCAGAAGCCGGGCGAGAGCGCGCAACCGTACACGATATTCACCTCACAGGATGCCGACCTATCGAGTTCGTTGGAGAAGCCGTCGGGGCTGTAGGTCGTGTCGAGGCTGGCCACCAACGGCGACGGGTCAGCGCTCACGACGGTGTGGTCCGCCGTAACGGTCGCGTCCACCAACGGATCGGGTGGAGCGATCGTCATAGGAGCGCCACCAACCGTGTAGTCGTACGTAACCAGCGACATCGGTGGCGTGTCAAGCGAGCTCAAGTCGTCGAAGATGAACTCGTAGGTGATGAGATCGCCGGGGAAGACATCGCCATCGGTCACGTCGATACCGCCGACCTTTGCCACACAGACGAGGCCGTAGTCGGGCTGGAACAGGTTCACAGAGTGGTCGTCGGAGGCCGTGAGGACGTTGGGGAAGCCTTCCGGCGAGCAGGTGAGGGTGACGGTGTTGTCCAGCGGGTCGGGGTCTCCGGCCAGCACGGTGCGGCTGGTGTTGATGACGGTGTCGCCCAACGGCAGGACGCCGTTGAACAGCTCGCCCAGGAGGGTGTCGTCGGCGATGCAGTTCATGGCCGGGGTGTCGGCCGAGCTGTTGTTGGACAGGGTGATGGTGTAGTCGACGTCGTCACCGACCTTGGACAGGGTATCGCCCGTCTTGTCCACCGCGATCGCCGGCTGGAACAGGTTTACAGAGTGGTCGTCGAAGTCGGAGACCGGGTTGCCGAAGCCGTTGACGGTGCAGTCTACGGAGGCGGTGTTGGGCAACGGGTCGGGGTCGCCGGGCTGGACGGTGTAGACGGCGTTGGTGATGTCGACGGCGCCTGGGGCCAGGTTTACGGTCTTGGCCACGCCCAG
>SDBS01005196.1_pt1 | contig 12727 bp, 9 predicted proteins | sample 2277091 | NCBI WGS metagenome assembly SDBS01 (sample SAMN10404972, study PRJNA504765) | marine sediment metagenome | isolation source: marine sediment core GS10_PC15, 163 cmbsf | place: Arctic Ocean: Southern Knipovich Ridge | collected 2010 | reverse complement strand
ACCCACAGGCAGCATTTCATATTTAGGGTATGCAACCAGGATAACTCAGATGCTTGGAACAGTAGCAACGGCTGGAATTTCTATAACTATTTTCCCGGTAATGGCAAGGAGCTGGGCAGAAAATGATCTGGCAAAGGTTAGGGAATACTTTGTAAAGGGTGTTCGGACAATACTTTTAATCATTCTTCCTATAGCTACTATCTTTGCTGTCCTTGGAGTTCCGATAATTCAGGCGGTTTTCCAAAGAGGGGCATTTGTTCTCCAAGATAGTGTAGCCGTTGCCAATGTAATGCTAATATTGTTAGTAGGTCCTTTTATTTGTGGTGGGCTGGGGAATATAGTCTGGAGAGGGTTTTATATCTCACAGAGGACAAAACTGGCATCTGTATTAGGTATTACTCACACCTTGATATACATAGTTTTAGCATATTTTATGGCCAAGTCCTTTTCTTATTTGGGTCTTGCCTGTGCTTCCACTATACAATCTTTAATCGGCATATCCATGGGCATGATTGCTATGAAGTTTATCTACAAGGGCATTAACGGAAGGAAGCTGATCGGTGGTTTTTTAAAAATACTAGGTTCATGTTTAGCAACCACAATATGTATTTATTACAGCTTCCACTTGTTCGTCGTCAAACTCAGTTTGATACCATCACTTGTTTTGGCAGGTACAATAGGACTTATTGTGTATTCACTGTTAGTTGTTCATATTTTTAAAATAGACGAAGCAATATCTATACAGAGCAAAGCTATTGTTGCTTTCAAACGTACCATCCATACTATCAACTACTTTCGATAACCTGCCTAGAGATCAATTTGATGGCATCTTGCTTTTGGCTTCGGGGGTTCTTTCACCTCGAGATACCCCAACACCATCGGTGAGTAGAGAAAGTTTTTTGATACGGTCTACCGAGTCGCAGATTTTTGATTCTTAAGCGTTTACTAAGTGTAAATCAAGGAGAGAATCATGAAAGTTGTCATCCTCTGTGGTGGTTTTGGCACCCGTATACGTGAGGAAACGGAATTCCGTCCTAAGCCACTAGTTGAAATCGGTGGTAAGCCGATCCTCTGGCATATAATGAAGATTTATGCTCATTATGGATTTAGAGATTTCATCCTTTGCCTTGGATATAAAGGAAACATGATAAAAGAATATTTTTTAAATTACGAGGCAATGAATAATGATTTCACCATTCAATTAGGTGATCATAATAGAATTCATTTTCACAGCACTCATCAAGAAAGAGATTGGAATGTTACCCTTGCAGATACAGGTGCAGAGGCCCAAACCGGGGCACGAATAAAAAGAATAGAGAAATATATTGATGGTGGGTTATTTATGATAACTTATGGAGATGCCGTAGGTTCTATAGACATAAAGGAACTTCTAGAATTTCATAAGTCGCACGGTAAAATAGGAACCATTACTGGAGTCCATCCTTCATCGCGGTTTGGTGAATTAAGAATAGAAAACAACAAAGTTGTAGGATTTCATGAAAAGCCCCAGATAAGCGAAGGATTGATTAGTGGTGGTTTCTTTGTTTTCGATAGAAAATTTCTTGAATATCTGCGGGAGACTGATAATTGTTATCTTGAAAAAGAGCCACTTGAAAGACTTACGAAAGATGGACAGCTAATGATTTATACTCATAAAGGCTTTTGGCAGTGTGTGGATACATATAGAGAACTGGAGTTACTGAATAACTTATGGAAATCTTCTAATCCACCATGGAAGGTTTGGTAATAGCATGAGAGTTAGTTTTTGGAAGAACAAAAAAGTTTTAATTACAGGTTATGAAGGATTTTTGGGTTCAAATCTTACAGAGCGCTTGATTTCTTATAGAGCAAATATTGTCGGATTAGACACTAAAGTCGGAAGGAAGTATACTATTTTAACGGAGAATGACTATGAAAAAATGGTTGTCATTAAAGGTAATGTTGCCAATTACAAATTATTAAGGGAAGTTATATCCACCTATAAGATTGAAATTGTATTCCATTTAGCTGCACAAGCTATAGTTGGAAAGTGTTTCAAAAATCCTTTAAGGACATTTTCCTCAAATATTAGGGGGACATGGAATGTTTTGGAGTGCTGCCGGCATTTATCTATGGTCAAAGCAATAGTTATTGCTTCCAGTGATAAGGCATACGGAAGTCATACGAAGCTACCATATGAAGAAGGTACCCCATTATCAGGGGAACATCCATACGATGTTTCAAAAAGTTGCGCTGATTTAATAGCTTACACATATTTTCGTACTTATGGTTTGCCTGTAAGTATAACTCGCGGCGGAAATATTTTTGGTCCAGGTGATTTTAATTTCTCCCGAATTATTCCTGATACTATAAGACGTGCACTTTCCCACAAAAAATTGTTTATTCGAAGTGATGGTAAGTTTACTCGGGACTATGTTTATGTTGATGATATTGTAGGAGGGTATATCCTTCTTGCTGAAAAGATGCAAACGCTGAACCTTTTCGGGGAGGCTTTTAACTTCTCCGATGAAACACCGGTATCTGTGTTGGAACTAGTGAAGCGTATCTTGAACTTGATGCAATTTGACCTGGAGCCGATTATTCTGAACGAAGCCACAAATGAGATCCGTCATCAGTATTTGAGCGCAGAGAAAGCCCGGCGAATCTTGCGATGGAAGCCCCTCTTCTCTCTAGATGAGGGATTACAGCGGACTATTGCGTGGCATAAGGAGTTCTTTGCTGGTGGATGAACGGGCGAAAGAACTTAGAGCAAGAATTATGAAGCTTGTTGAGGAATATTATGCTGTTGCTTTTTTGAATAGTGAATTTGTTCCTGGCGAAACAAGGATTCCATACGCAGGACGTGTATTCGATCACCATGAATTGGTGCATTTAGTGGAAGCCGCTTTGGATTTTTGGCTAACCACAGGGCGTTTTGCGGATCAGTTCGAACTAGAATTTGCTCGTTTCTCTGGGGTACGTTATGCTATCTTGGTTAATTCAGGCTCATCAGCTAATTTGCTGGCGCTTTCTAGCCTTACTTCACCCAAGTTAGATGAAAGACGCTTAAGACCTGGTGATGAAGTTATCACGATGGCAGCTGGTTTCCCGACCACAGTAAATCCCATTGTTCAAAGCGGATTGATACCGGTGTTTGTGGATGCAACAATTCCAAACTATAACGTTGATGTGACTCAATTGGAACCTGCGCTTAGTGAGCGCACTCGTGCTATCATATTAGCCCATACGCTTGGTAATCCGTTTGATTTAGCTGCCGTAATGCACTTTGTCCAGAAGCATAATTTATGGCTCATTGAAGATTCTTGTGATGCTGTAGGGGCTAAGTATCAAGGACAAAATGTTGGTACCTTCGGACATCTGGCTACGGTGAGTTTCTACCCTGCCCATCATATCACGATGGGCGAGGGTGGATGTGTCTTGACAAGTGACCCTTTACTCAAAACTTTGGTAAAATCCTTCCGGGATTGGGGACGTGATTGCTGGTGTGGGCCTGGAAAAGAGAATACTTGTGGTAAGCGATTTGGGTGGCAATTGGACGAGTTACCTTACGGCTATGATCATAAGTATACCTACTCGCACATCGGGTATAATCTTAAACTGACCGACATGCAGGCAGCGATTGGAGTAGCTCAGCTCAAAAAGCTGCCGGCATTTATTAAAGCGCGGCAGCGTAATTTCCAGACGTTGCATGAAGGGCTTCGCGATTTAGAAGAATTCTTCATCTTGCCAGAGGCGACACCACACAGCGAGCCAAGTTGGTTTGGCTTCCCTCTCGCTGTACGACCCAAGGCAGCTTTTACCCGAGATCAGATAGTGCAATACTTAGAAAAACACAAAATTGCTACTCGGTTATTGTTTAGCGGCAACTTGATACGTCAGCCGGCTTACCGTGATGTTCAATATCGTGTCGTTGGTGACCTGAGCAATTCGGATTTTGTGATGAATCAGGTCTTCTGGATTGGGGTGTATCCCGGGCTTTCGGAGGAGTCGCTAGCGTATGTCATAGATGTACTATATCAAGGAGTGAAGGTCCTAAAATGACAGCTAACAAGCAAAATGTATCTTTTGACACAGCAGCCACAGATCGAACTGTCAAAGTCTATAAGCAGGCTGTGCGGAAAAATTTCTCCTTTCTTAAGCAGACCACGCGGCTCGACGACCTCTTCGCCAAAAGTATCACCCTGACACATAGCGAGGGGTTTCTGGCGCCGGTATGCGAGCTGCACGCCACGGACGATGGGCTAATCGCAAAGCTGGCGCAGTGGAGAGCAGAGAATGCCTTCGCGTATCCCACCCAATTTCCAGTAACCATTGCTGGCACGACATCGTGGATACGTTCGAAGCTTCTTGATGTCGAGGGACGCATCCTATTCCTTATTCTCGACAAACATGGAAATGCCATCGGGCATCTAGGCCTTGTCAATGCTATCAACGACGAAGGAGAGGTGGAGATTGACAATGTGGTGCGTGGAGTTAAGGATGCCCAGCCTGGTATTATGAGCAGCGCTATGGAGGCCTTGCTGAATTGGGTTGAAGAAACCATAGGCCCTCGCGTTATCTACTTGAGAGTGTTGAAGGACAATCATCACGCGATCAAGTTCTACCATGAATTGGGCTTCAAAGACGATCAATTAGTGCCTTTACGCCGACATGAGGAAGGCGAAAGAGTCGAGTACCGTCCATTGGCTGAAGATGACTATAATGAACCTGATAAGTACTTCTTGCGAATGACTTACGCGGCAAATAGAACTGTAGATACTTCTGAAATGATCCTGACCGCAGGACCTTCGATCTCAGCCCGTGAGGTGAGTTACACGCTGGATGCGGCTCGCCATGGCTGGAACCATCAATGGAACAGATACATTAAAGAGTTTGATACTGCTTTCGGGCAGTATGTCGGGATCAAGTATGCTCTCAGTACATCCAGTTGCACCGGTGCGCTTCACCTCGCACTAGCTGTTCTAAAAATTGGACCGGGGGACGAGGTAATCATTCCCGATATTACGTGGGTAGCAACAGCCAACGCTGTGGCGTATGTTGGGGCTACACCAATCTTTGCAGACATCGAGCTGGATAGTTGGTGTCTGGATCCAAAGTCCTTCGAAGCGGCAATCACTGAACGTACCAAGGCCGTGATGCCAGTACACCTGTATGGACACCCTGCGCGGATGGACAAAATCATGGAAATTGCACGCAAACACAACCTTTTCGTCATTGAAGACGCGGCTCCTGCAATTGGTGCAGAGTTTCGAGGACAAAAAACAGGGACATTTGGCGACTTTGCGGCCTTTAGCTTCCAAGGTGCCAAGTTGGTGGTTATAGGCGAGGGTGGTATGCTCGTCACTAACAATGATGAGTTATATTCTAAGGCTTATACTCTCTGGGATCAAGGTCGAGTACCTGGCACTTTCTGGATAGAAGAGACGGGCTGGAAATACAAGATGTCCAACATCCAGGCGGCGATTGGTTTGGGACAGATTGAGCGAGTTGACGAACTTATTGAAATGAAACGCCGCATCTTCTCTTGGTACGCTGATGGATTGACGGGCGTGCCTCATGTCAAACTTCACTATGAGATGCCTTGGGCGCGTAGTATTTACTGGATGAGTTGTATTTTACTAGATAAGAGCGCTGAAATTACGCGAGATGAACTGCAAAGGGCTCTCAAAAAGCACAATGTGGATACGCGACCAGTTTTCCCAGCGATTAGTCAATACCCCATCTGGCCTAGAACTCAGCAACCAAAGATGGCTGCCCAGCGAGTAGGGGGTCAAGCTCTCAACCTACCTAGCGGTGTCTGTCTGAAACGTGAGCAGGTAGATTATGTCTGTCACTGTATAAACGAGATTTTCACCTGATGAAGAAGAAAGTGTGGAACAAATATGAAATCTAGTATTGATCTTGCTCGAACCATTCGTGCCCATGCCTTACGTATGGTGCATAAGGCGACTTCCTCGCATATCGGTACCTGTCTTTCAATGGCTGACATCTTGGCAGTTCTTTACAGTGGTATTCTCCGAGTGGACCCTATTCGCCCTGACTGGCCTGATCGGGACCGATTTATCTTGAGTAAGGGACACGGTGCCGCCATCGGCTACGCTGTGCTGGCTGAGCGGGGCTTCTTCCCGGTCGAGTGGCTTAACACCTACTGCCAGGATGGTTCGAAATTGCCTGGGCACATCACCAGCCACGGTGTCCCCGGGGTAGAGGTTTCCACCGGTTCGTTGGGGCATGGCTTACCCATAGGCTGCGGTATGGCTCTGGCCGGCAAGCGCGAGGGTAAACCCTACAGGGTCTTTGTTATGCTTAGCGATGGCGAATTGGACGAAGGATCCAACTGGGAAGCTATCCTGTTCGCTCCACAACATTGCCTCGACAATCTAGTTGCCATTGTGGACTATAACAAAATCCAAGCCTTTGGCAAGGTCAAAGAAGTGCTCGACCTGGATCCACTGGCAGACAAGTGGCGGGCTTTCCGCTGGGCAGTGCGAGAGATTGATGGGCACAACTACAAGCAGATCGAAGATGTCTTGGCTAGCGTGCCGTTTGAGTCAGGTAAACCCAGCGCTATCATCGCTCACACTGTCAAGGGGAAAGGTGTCAGTTTTATGGAGAATCAGCCTGCCTGGCACTACAAATCACCTAACGATGAGCAATTGGCCCAGGCATTAGCTGATTTGGGAGGTTGTGAGTGAGAACCGCTTTTATCGAAACCCTTTGTGAATTGGCCGAGCAGGATGAACGTATCTGGCTGCTCACTGGGGACCTGGGCTACTCCGTTCTGGAGCGTTTTGCAAGCCGTTTCCCGGATCGTTACGTGAATGTCGGTGTGGCCGAGCAGAACTTGACCGGTGTTGCCGCTGGTTTGGCACTGTGTGACAAAATTGTCTTCACTTATTCTATCGCCAACTTCCCTATATTGCGCTGTCTGGAGCAGATTCGCAATGACGTCTGCTATCACAAGCTCAACGTAAAGATTGTGGCAGTAGGCGGTGGGCTATCTTACGGGGCAGAGGGTTATACGCACCATGGACTTGAGGATCTTGCCATCATGCGTGCACTACCTAACATGACGTTAATAGCGCCGGGTGACTCCGTGGAAGCTAAATTGGCAACTCGTGCAATTGTTGAACATACAGGGCCGTGCTACATGAGACTGGGTAAGAACGGAGAACCCAGGATTCATCAGCACAAACCCGTATTTAAAATCGGTGAACCTATAGTAGTTAGGGAAGGCAGCGATGTATTATTAATAAGCACTGGTGGGCTATTAGCAATCGCAACTGAAATCTCCACTCATCTTGCTAAGTTTCATATTGATGCTGGAGTGTTGAGCTTACATACAATCAAGCCAATCAATTCCAATAGGGTGGCCAAATTCTTTACGAAGCCAAAAATAGTAGTCACTCTTGAAGAACATTCGCTTATGGGTGGTTTGAAAGAAATTGTTTCATCTATTATGGTTGAATACAATGTAAGCGGAAAGGCTGTCTTAAACTATGGTATCCCAGAATTTTTGAATAAGAAGGTTGGTTCAAGGGATTATCTTCTTAGGAGCGCCGGTATAGATTTGCAAGAAATTGTTCGCCAAATCAGAAAGGCAATCTAACAATGGTCAAGGTTCCAAGGTATACATCAGATTCGTGGAATTCTCGAAAAACTTTCCAATTGGCAATTGTAATAGCTACCTTTAATAGAGCCAAACCGTTGCAGAAGTTACTTTCACAATTAAACACTGAATTGATCGGTGTGGAGGACAAGGTACAGATTATTATTTCTAATAATGCTTCTGATGATAGCACCGATGAGGTGGCCTACAGTTTTATAGACCAATCGCCTGAGCTTTCTGTAGAGTACTATGTACAAGATTACAATATAGGGCCATCTCAGAATATCTTTTTTGTAGTAGAAAAGACGCGAGCCAATTATGTGTGGCACATATCGGATGACGACTTACTGCTTTCTGGACGTGTTGGGTCTATTTTAGAATTGATCGCCGATAAGCATTATCCATTTATACTTGTCAGAGTTGTTGGACACTCTCAATGGGACTCCATACCATACGATGATGATTCTGTCATTTGCATAGAGAGTGTCAGTCCGTTTTCTCAAGAGGGTGCCGGTTATTTATTTGCTTCAACCTTCTTCGCGTCTGTAATTCTTAGAGTAGATCGGTGGCGTGCTGTAGTAAACGAAGCGTCAAGACTATTTAGCACGTGCTATGCAACCTGGTTCGCTGTGCTTCGCATCGCCAGTATGTCAGAGGTGATGGGGGTCATTAATGCTCCTTGTGTGCTTGGAAATGTGTCAATGGTGGGACCTTCAAGAATTCCTCTTTATGACGTATTAATTATGGGACGAGTGCGAGTCTGGGAGACCTTGGAGCCAGGCCCAATTAAATCGAACCTCAAGCCATATATTCTCAAGTTAATTAAACCTAATTGGCGTGCCGTCATAGGGACAAATCCACCTATCATTCGTAAATGGAATGTCATTAGGGCAAATCTTGATTTATGGCGGCATATAGGCATGCAAGCTGTGCCACATTTCGTTTATTTATTCTCGTCGTTATTATTGGCTTTGTTAATGCCTATTGGCTTGCGAAAGTACATCAAAAAGTTTGTTAAGCAGATTAAATGCCAAAAGTCCGATGTTGAGAAAAATGTATGAACCATCGTTTGAGCAACTGTACAAGCAAACCTTCTGTGAAATAGAAATTATCTTAAATCTCCAGAATCTTTTGCAGAGAAAATAATATTCCTTTTTGAGAACGAAAATTTAAGAAAGGCTATGGGACAAAAATCCCGAGAGATGGTAAAACAACACGATTGGAAGATAATCACCAAAAAATACATTGAGATTTATGAGGAGGTGCTCGGTAGGCATAAGTACTATTCAATGAGGCAAGAATTGAGCTTCCAAAATAGAAAAAGGTAACAACCTTTTGTAGTATATGGCAGTAGGTATTGCTTGTGTTGCTTCACCGGTAGGGATAAATAAGCAAGCAATTAATTAGAGTCAGGGAAAATAGATTTTTGGCTACTACAGAAGAGGAGTGGCATGAGAAGCTCTCGCTTTTAATTGAGAATCCAGAGATAAGAAAAAAGACGGGCATGAGAGGAAGGGATTTTGTGGTTAAGAATTACTCGCTTGAGGTAGCAGCTTCAAAGCTAATCTCTGCTCTAGAGCAACTGACATGGAAATTGTAGAAAATGTTAATGGCTTCGAAATGTTTCAGACCTTATGGGACTCAGAAAAAAAATAATTTGTTATGACTTTGACTTGAGATCTCCTCAAAAATGGTAATTTAAAAAAACTTATAGGAAGAAATCTCGCTGAATGGCAAACCAATGCGACTGGAAGATAATAACAAAGAAGTATATCGAGATTTATAGGGAATTATCTAAGCCAGTAAAACTAGAACTTTAAAAGTTGGTGGAAATGTATTCTGTTCTATTTGAAAAGGTAATTTACCCATTAATTGAGGCGAGGAAGCCAAAAGGCGAAAGAAAGTTGCCATATCTCCGTTTTTTATGCAAAACGCAATGGTGGAGTCTTGAGCAGCTTAAAGAACTACAATTGAAGCGGCTTCATTCTTTGCTTTCCCATGCATATAGTAATGTTCCCTATTATCATAAGATATTCAATAAACTTGGACTTACTCCTGATAGCATAAAGACTGTAAATGACCTTATAAGACTTCCTATATTGACAAAAGCTGACGTTAGAAATAATATTGACGACATGATAGCTAAAAATTACAAGAAAAAGGATCTTTTTTTAAATTCTACAGGTGGCTCTACTGGAGAGCCATTACATTTTTATACTGACAGAATAGCCGGTTCTTGGAATATGGCTGCCGCATATAGAGCATGGGAATGGGCTGACTACAAAATAGGAGACAAAATGGCCTATATATGGGGAGCTCCTCAAGATATTTCGCTTCATAGTAGTTTGAAAGGAAAGATTTCTGACGTGCTGTTTCGATTGAAGATGTTAGATGCCTTTAATATTACTCAGGATACTTTACAGAAGTTTATAAGGGAAATGCGGAAATTCAGACCAAAAGTAATCAACGCATATGCATCGGCAGCCTATATAGTAGCAAGATACCTATTAGAAAAAGGGATAGAAGATATAAGACCAAAGGCAGTGCTTACTACGGCAGAGATGTTGTATGATGAGCAAAGAGAAACTATTGAAAAAGCTTTTAGTTGCCCAATTTATGATTATTATTCTGGTCGAGATACAACTTTGCAAGCTACCGAATGTTCCCATCATTCAGGTTACCATATGTCAGTAGAAACAACAGTTGTTGAATTTATTAGAAATGGTCAACCAGTAGCGCCTGGTGAGTTAGGCGAAATTATTTTAACTGATCTTACCAATTATGCAACGCCTTTCATCAGATATAGAATTGGGGACCTTGGACTACCTTCTAATAAAAGATGTCCTTGTGGACGGGGTTTACCTCTTATGAAGAAGGTGATTGGAAGAGTAACTGATTTTATGATTACTCCAGATGGAGCATGTATTCACGGTGAGTTCTTTACGCATCTCTTTTACGAAACCAATGGGATTGTTCAATTTCAATTAACCCAAAACCGGTACAACAAATTGCTTCTCAAAATTGTAAAAGGGGATAGATATGACAAAAATGAATTAGAAGCTCTATTGGTCAAGATGAAGAAAAGGTGTGGTTCAGATACGATGATTGATGTGAAATTCGTTAACTACATTCCTGTGTCTAAATCTGGGAAGAGAATATTCGTGAGAAATGAAATGAAGCAGTTTGGCCTGATGGGAGACGAAAAACAGTGAGTTCTATACAAAGAAGTATAGTTGCCGTTTCTCAAGTAAAGCAAATTGCCTATCCAAGTAGCTCTCCTTACAATCCCAAGAAGAAATTTCCCGAGTATCCCTTTAGGAACGATAGATGGGACAGTTCGAATTACATATATGAGGCAGTTCGTGACTTGTTGAAGAGCTTAAAGTTGAATATTGATAATTATGGAATGCCTGATTGGAATCCATTGGGAGATGTAATTGCTTCTGGAGAGCACGTACTAATTAAGCCTAATTTCGTCATGCACCAACGCAAAAATGGACCGGATATGTCTTACATGGTGACACACCCGGCAGTGATTCGAGCCATTGTTGATTATGTCTTTCTAGCAGCAGGCCCGACTGGGAAAATCACAATTGCTGATACACCTTTGGAAAGTTGTAACTTCTCAGCGATTAATGACCACTTTGGATTAAGCAAAATGGTATACTTTCTTCGGGAAGACCACAAAATCCCTATAGAAATGGTTGACCTTCGGAATCAATGGTTAAACATATTACCAAACGGGAAGATTGTTACTGAAGAACTGCCTGGCGATCCTATGGGTTATTTGGAAGTAGAACTATGGAAAGACTCTGCCTTTGCTCCATTGGATCCTCAACCGCAGAACTACTACACATTGGGCGACCACACGATTGACCATTTCAACCCGTACACCACTGAAAAAGGTGCTCCGAATTTTTACCATAATTCTAATACGCATCGGTATCCTGTCTCAAAGACTGTTCTAAATAGTGATGCGATAATAAGCATAGCAAAACTGAAGACGCACAAAAAAGCTGGTGTGACCTTAGGTATGAAGAACATGATCGGCATCGTTAGAGATAAGGATTCGATTCCTCATCATAGACCCGGTCCTCCGCCAAAGGGTGATGCATTTCCTGAATATCCACCTAATTTTTTTGTGAAGAGGAGAAAACTGAAACAAAAATTGAGAAGTTCTTGGATATTAGAAGCAACACTGGTGCCATTAATGCGAAGTGTCCGCAATTTGCCTAGATTACCGAGGGACAAGAAGGCGATAGAATGGGGGGATTGGTATGGGAATGATACAATATGGCGTACAATTATTGATCTTAATAAGATTGTGGTGTTCGCAGATAAAAATGGTAAAATGCGAGATAGTAGACAGCGAAAGTATCTAAGCATCATTGATGGAATTGTTGGAATGGAAGGAAATGGACCAATGGATGGAAAGCCACGAAAATGTGGAATTATTATTGGAGGTTTTGATCCTGTGGCAGTGGATACGGTTACGGCAAGAATTATGGGATTTGATCAAGACAAGATCAAGAGTATTGAGAAGGCATCCGAAAGTAACAATTATTATTTAGGGAATTGTGAATTGCAGAATATCCATATTACAGGATATAATGCGAGTAACAAAGCTTTTAAACCACCCAGGGGATGGAAAGGACACATAGAAAGATGAAAATATTGTGGATTTCGCCAGGTGTTAATAAAAAATTGGACGATTATGTTTATGTACTGCTATATCTTAAAAAAATGGGTTTGGATATCACTGTTATGTGCAGTAGGTCTTTTCACCCGAAAGGAAAAGGAGAGGGGCTTGAATATGAAAATATGGATGGAATTCCAATTTATCGAATATATAGAGATTTTTCTGAACAATCTTCTTATCCTATTAAACAATATAATCAAGTATATAATATTGCAAGAGAATTCCAACCTGATATTATTTTCTGTTCACAGCAATTTAATATGTTTATTGCTCAAAGACTGAAGAAAGATTTCCATATTCCTATAGTTCTATTGGTAGAATTTGCAAATGATCCGTTAAAATTGGTTAAAAGGAGATGGTATTTAGGTTTGAAACCCTTGGCGCATCCTGTGGCAGATTTGTATTGGCGATGGCTTTCA
>SDBS01005195.1_pt1 | contig 12729 bp, 26 predicted proteins | sample 2277091 | NCBI WGS metagenome assembly SDBS01 (sample SAMN10404972, study PRJNA504765) | marine sediment metagenome | isolation source: marine sediment core GS10_PC15, 163 cmbsf | place: Arctic Ocean: Southern Knipovich Ridge | collected 2010 | reverse complement strand
AGTCTTTAAAGTATTTAAATGCTAGGCTTGTAGGGTTTGGTTAAAAACCCACACAAAGAAACAAGAGAGCAAGTTGTGGGCTTTCAACACCTTTGGCTATTTGACGGATTACTCCGTATTCTTCCTCACTCTCCTGCATGAGTCACCTAGGGTTTTTTACGTCTGGACTCAAGACGAATGCGGAGGGCAGGATTTGCACCTGCAACCGTTCTATTTAGGAAGTGCGAAATCGGTCTTCTCTTTGTTCTCTTCCTCTACCCCGCATGAAAATAAAAATAAATTAATAAATGTATTTGTTATTCTCGATCCTCAATAAACCCTAAAAACCTTTCAGCTATGAACAATATATCAACACTCTTGTCCTCAACACATGGATAGAAGCTCACTGCACTCTTCAAAGCACTTTGTCTATTGATTGTTGATCCGATGCTTTGTTTTACCGCGGCTGGCCGTGGTTTATTCATATCCACATGTTCAACATGATCTTCCATTCCCATTCTCTCTTGAGCTTTAGCCATTGGATCGTTTAGCAAAACCTTTGTTATTGCTGGAAACTCTCCAGTTGGATCTCTGACCTCAACATTCATTGCATGTCCTTCTCTTGAAACAATCTCAGCAATTATCTTTGTATCATGCACATAGTAAAGATTATTCACTTTAAGATATGGCTTTAAGGAGTTCTTTCCAACTCCATGTTTTATTGAACTTATTTGGAGAATCATTTTATAGCAATCAAGTCTAAAAAGAAATCTTCCCATGAATAAACTGTTCTATGAAGCTTTCTAGCAAATTTATTCTTTTTATACAAAGCTTTATCAAAATCATCTTGCATTAATCTCATTATTATATTTTTTATCATCTTGTTTAACCTCCTGTAATGTTGTATTAATATTCTTTCTCAAAATCTTCACAGTTATCATAACCTAATTCACCTTTTGGGTTGTCTGATTCTTTTATGTAACTTTGACAGATTCCACAAATTATTTTATTTGGTTCTTTATATTCCATGATAGTATGAGTGTATAATATTATATAAGTATTTATAATCATTCAACAGGGACGAGAATATACACTCCTTCAATGAGCCAGAGGCTCTTAATGTGTGGTTACTTTAATCATTATAATAAAACTCCAACATGACAATAACCTCATCATAAGCTAATTCTCCAGCTTGAATCCTAATAGCAACTGAAATTGTATCTCCTGCTGCAAAAGTATCTGTTCCTCTTGCTTGTGCAAAGAGTTCCTTTTTATTTTGAGCAATTGTTCTGTCTATTTGACTACTCCAAATAGTAGCTCCATTCTTTACAATTAATAAGGTAGCAATTTCAAATCCCGATGCCCTATATGTAACATCCCAATTAATAGAAACTCCTGTAATACTTCCCGATCGAATCATTGTTAGACCTTTAGCTGAAGTCATTTGAATATCTCCAGCAAAAATATATCTTGTTGTTCCACTTGATGCTCCTGTATCGTCGGTTAATAATATACTATGTTTAGTTCCTTTCAATTCGTGATTCATTATAACATTTCCTGATGGATCAATTTCCATGGCCGTGTTTGTGATTCCAGTTCCATAAGAGTTTGAAGTTCCAAAATGCATTTCACTTCCACCACCTCCGAAGATTACTCCAATTTGACCTAGATTTCTCACTCCGCTTTGATAAGAGGAAGAAAATCCTAATAGAGAATATTCATTAAGTCCCCCGCCTTCAAGTCTTAAACCCTGAGTTCGGTCGAGGGTAAAACTTGTTATAGCTGTATTATCTTGGATTGTGAATTTTGTATCAGCAGTTCTTGTTCCAACCACAACTTTCCCAGTTGCATCAATATTTAGGGTTGCGTCTGGAGTTCCATCACTTGCACTTAATTCAGAATGTCTATGCAAAGCATCAGCCATAGAATTATCAGTTAGAGTATTTAACTCTGTTCCCGACGCTGTAGTATCAAAATGTGAAACTATTGTATGAACTTCTGCGTGATGAGCGTTTCGTAAATTCTTATGAGTTAAAACTATTGCGTCTACCTCAGCGTCGGTATATTTTGCATGGTCTCTTGCTGCAATATCAACACCATCAACAGTTCCACCAACAGTTATATTTCCTCCAACAGTTGCATCTTCTGAAAGAAAAAGACTTCTCCATTTGAATCCGACAGAACCCAAGTCTGCAGTCCCATTATTATATGGATTCAAACCTTCAAATACCCCTGTGCCTGTTGTTTCTAAATTTTCAGTTGTTGAAGTCCAATCAATATGTTCATTAGCAACATAATTTAATAATTGGTCGTGGTCTACCGTATCACTTCCACCTGTTTCATGCTGAGTTGCATGAGGACCCACAAATGTTGGAGGAATAAAAGCAGGAAAAGCAACTCTGCTTAATGTATCTCCTTCAATGAATAATGTAATATTTTTAGTTGCAGCATTTGCATTTCTTCCATAAACTTTAACAACAATTCTATCCCCAGCAGTCCAACTCAAATCTCCGGAAACATTAGCATGCAATTCTTCTTGACTTTCAGAAGCAGATAAAACATCACTATCATGTGAAGTTCCAATTAATGTTTCAGTTCCACCAGCAGTTCTTTTATAAAATTCATAATAAATAGTCATTCCAACAGGGAAATTAGCAGAGGTATGGATATGTGCTCCATATATTCCGCTCTCTAAAGCAGCTATAGCATCTATCTCCGATTCATCAAGGATTGAGGCGAAAGAACCAATTAAAGTTGTTGATCCAGCAGTAATTGCTTGAATAATTGTTTCCTCTGCATTCCCAGTTTCTTCAGTTGCTAGATCTAAATAAGTTCCAATGTCTGAGGCATCTTCAGTTAAAAATAATTCAACATTTCCTCTAATCAATCCATCAACATATTTTTTATTTACTAAGTCTTTTTCATTCACAGGAGTTTTTTCAACAAGTCCAGCACTGTGGTCTCCTGAATGGTTTGGAACTACAAAACCATCACTTGTTGGTAAAATTGGGTTTTTCACATTTCTCCCTAGTTGTCTGTCAACAAGAGTTTTTGCACTTGGCGGTCTTTCCCTAGGCATCTAAATCGACCCTATCTTTTTTAATAATTTTTACTTCTTCTGGAACTAGGGATAAAACTTCCCCAATATCAATTGGAGGATTACTAGTTCTTATTTCAGCTTGACCTCTTCCACCTGCCATAAAATTGTATAGAATTAATATTTAAATAATTATGCTTCTGTTATTCCCCAACAGAATACTTTGCCATCAAAAGCAAAAACTCCGTAAGAACCGTTAGCTCCACCAGTAACTCTTAAAGCAGTTAAGGCAGTGTCTATTGTTGCAGCAGTTGCATTCTCTACAAGTGTAACAGCAACATCTCCAGCTGCCATTTTAATTATCCGCTATTATTCCAGCTTTTTCTAAAGCCAGAATTATAGAATTTATTGTAGAATCAACATCACCATTTCCTGTTACATCAGTGATAGCAGCTGATCTTATGTCTTCTCCGTCTTCAACCATTATTTCTTCTCCTTAGGTTTAGTTTCTTTAACTGCTTTAGGTTTTTCAACTTCTTTAAACTCAGGATATTTCTTTTCAAAGATTTTGAGAGCTTTTTCAGCTTTAGTCATAATTAATTCTTTTCTCTTTTGTCCAGATTCATTTCTAAAATCCCCTTGAGTCATACGACCAGATTCCCCTTTCTTTCCATGGGGGTTATCATTAGCTTTAATTGTATAATCAAAATCCCTTTCAGTAAATTCACCAGAAGCTAGCCATTTTAAACGCGCATGATGTTTTTTAAGATTCTCAAGAGTCATGCTGATTGTGTATTGGAAATTAGAGCGATATATTCTGGTCTTACTAACAGAGTGATTCCATTAGTTCCCATCCTAAGTTTTCTTCCAATTTGTTCCTCCGTAATTATGCTAGTCTTCAATGCTAAAAATTCTTTATAGATTGCTCCCCTCTCTAAGTTTCCAACCATAGCAAAGTCAGCAGTAACATTGTCAGAAATTATAACTTGCTTGGAATCAAACATTAACAAAGGTCTATTATCTACAAGTTGGCTGGAGAATCCGGGAAAGCTTGAACCTTTAGTTGTTACCAACCAAACCTTTAAACTTTTATGATCCTTTGGACTTAAGTAAATTTTTAAGACTGGATTTCTATTAGTTCCTTCTCTAATTAATTGTTCAGCTTCAGCAACATCTTCATAAGGATTCTGTCCGCTTGCTGCATCCCATGCAGCTGTAGATGTTACATCGTTAATAAGTGATGGGGATTGTGATTCGCTTACAACATCCCAAATATCTTTATCTCTGTCAAATCCTACAGCATCCGTTAAATCTTCAGCTGTGTTTAAGAATACTTGAACATCTGAATCAGTTTCATCTTCCATGTCAATTAATTCTGAATCAAGTAAATATTTTTTAGTGAAAGAAGTATTCCTAGTCCACGTTCTACGAAGAACAAAAGGCCTAGCTCCATAACCAATAGCTGAAATCTTAGCCGGGGAAGTCATTGTTAACAAACCAGAAGTCTTTTGATACCATCTAATCTCTCTGCTTGATGTATTCTCATTTTTAACTTCACCTTTGAAAATTGAAGTTTCCTCAAGCATATCTTTAGAAACTTTGTCAATGTTAAGTCCACGAATTAAAGTTTGTCCTGCGCCGTCTGCCATTATGCTAGATCCACCGCCCTTGGCATTAACTCATATACAAATCTATTTCCTGCTGCTGCAGTTTGGAAACATGTTCCCCAAATTTGTTCACTTCCAGCATCCGCATCTACTAATCTATTTGGAGCACTTGTTGATGCGTCTAATTGAATAGCCTCTCCGAATGTAACTCCAGCAACTCCAGCAGTTGCTCTGAATATACCACCTCTATAAATAGAAACAGATCCACTTGCTTCAGCAGCAGTTACTTCAGTATGAACAACTCCAGCACCAATATCTCCATCACCAGTAGCAATCGTTGCAACCATTCCATCAGTCATTCTTAAAGCTGCACCTTGTTCAACTGCTTCAGAAGTAGATTTTGAAAAATTAATAGGAATGTGTGTCTCAACTAGAAGTTCGTGTTCATCTGCCATAAAAATTAAATAAAAATAAACTATTTAAATCTTTCTGAAACTAACGTTTTATTTTAGTTTCACAGAATTTAAGAAATTCCTTCTGGACTTTAAGGGTTAGCTTCTTTTGTTTGATGTTCGCTTTACATCCCCTTATGAATTTTTCATGAACTTCCCTCGCTGACATCTTTAATTCATCTTGAGATTTTCTAATAGAACCTTTTAGTTGTTTAATATAATTCTTGCCTTCTTCAGCTTGATGCCACCAGATAGCTTCTTCCTCATTATCTGCTATGAGTGTTCCTTTCCCCAAATCAGTTACCAAATTCCGTTTTACCTTCTTGCATTTCTTTCTCAATTCTTGTTCTGTATTCCTTGGGAGTCTCCACTTTAGGTTTAGGTTTAAAACCAGCTTCGGATTTTCCGCCTAATTTTTCTCTTTCTTTTAGAGCATCTTCTCTGGCATTCAAATCTTCCTGTTTAGCAATAAGATCCTCTCTCTCTTCAAGTTCTTCTTTAGTAACAATCTTCTTTGCTTCTTCCTTTGGTTTCCCCTCTTCCTGTTCTTGTGGTGATTGTGTTTCTTTTTCTTCATTCATATTTTTTAACCTCCCTTCACTTCTCTCTGAGCTTGTTGTCTTGCACTGAATAAACTTTGACCAGAGTTTCTTTTTAATAATTCTAAAGTTTTTCTATCATTTTCTAATTTAATTCTTGCTGCTTCCATAAATGCTGCTAATTGTTTTTGAATATTTAAATAGGGAATGTCATTAATGATTGTTTTTTCATTATTTAATATTTCTTCTTGTTGGGCGAATGCTTTTTCAGCACCTACAATATCTGCATTATCCAGAGCTGATTTGGTTGCAAAACTTAATGTCTGCAATGCTTCCTCTTTAATAAATCCTGCAAATGGATAAGTTCCTACTGCATCTTTTAGGAGTGATGCTGCTCCAAGAGTTAATCCTAATTTTATTAAAAAACTTTTAGTTAATCCTGAGGATTTCCCATTACTTGCAAATCTCGAGGCTATTGGTTTGACTGTATGAAATATTTTATCAACTGCAAATTTTCCGGGCTTCCCTGTTAATGCTCTTAAACTTACTAGACTTCGACCTTTTGCAGCTCCAGATAATATTGTTTTAGTAACTGCTATTTGTCCTCCTCTCGCTCCTGCTGCAAGAGCTGCTCCTCTGGCTGCAGTTCCTCCGGCTAAAGCTGCAGCTCCTCCAGCTCCTAAAAATACTCCTGTTGCAACTCCAGCAGTTAGTAATCCAGCAATTCCTATTGCCAATGCTATTGGAGTTCTTGGATCTTCTGCAATTTGTCTTAATAATGATTTAGTCTCTGCTTCTTCTGGAGTTGCACTGGCTAATGCTACAGGGTTTGTTTGTAAATCTAATAATGCAGATTCCCTCGCTACTTCATCTAATAATGCATCTTGCCTTGCTAATTCATTTTCTACTGCTGATGGAGGTAATTCCGCAGTTAGCTTTTCCTGAGTTCTTTCTCTTGCTAGTTGATCTTCTGATTTTCTTTGAGTTCCTCTTGGAGCTTCTTCTGTAATTGTTCCTTTTCCTGTTTTTGTAGTTTTAATATTTTCACCGGGTTCAACTTCAAAACTTTCTTTCCCAATTTCAATTTTAGTTCCTCTCCCACTTCTAGTTTTCTTTATGACTTCACCCGGGGCTGCAATCAATCCTTTCTTTTTCTTTTTTTGTGGTTTTACTCCACTAAATCTTTTTACCATTTTTTTAAATTATCGTTGTTATATCCAGCCCATAGCCAGCTGCAATTAATAAAGCTAGACCATACATTAATTTTTTTAGATATTTTAATTCTGTTTCAATTACTATCATTCTTTCTCCCAATGTTTTCCTTTTCATTTATCCTCCCCTCCCTGCAGTTGTTTCACTAGCATCTATATTTTCTGGACCATCTTTTTGTTTATCTGTTAATAAATTATTTTCCACTGAGGCTGGTCTTATTAATTTAATTACAAGATTTAATTGGTTTAAGATTTGTTCTTCCCAGAATAATTGTCTTTTTTCTATATTTTGCTGGAAAGCCAGATAAGTGATTGTAACCGCTTGCTCTGTAAAGCCTCCAGTTCCCCCAATTATTATTTTAGGAACTCCTCCAACTTCATAGAATAGATTGTCGAGGTATTCTATCCAAGCCATAGGGTTTAATGTTGCATTTGGAGCAACTGCAATTAATTCTGATTCTGAAACATCAAAAGGTTCATATATATTTTCTCCCGACCCTGTTGCTGTATCTTGTTTCTTTTTATATGCTGCAATTTCTGTGGGATCATCTGTCTTTAATTTGAATTTCCAACGTGGAATAACATTCCAATGTAATGCTTTTCTTTGGTCGGCCATAGCTTCATTTTTCGCATCAATAATTAATTTTAATTTTGAAGCAATTCCAGTTCCATGTAGTGCATCAGCAATACGATTTCTTGGAATATAAAATATTTCTTCTGGTTCAAATCTTTTTGGAGTTTTTCCTTTTGTTTTGGACATTTGTTCGAAACGAATAATTATTCCTTTTGAATTTGCTACATGTCTCATAACTGCTGGATCTAATGGTTTCAAATTAATTAAATTCTCTTCATCATCTCTAATTATTTCAGCATAGAAATTTCCTCCCAATTCTTTTGTTCTTTCTCCATTTTCTATTATTGAGTTGAAAGTGTCAAAACCATTTCCTTTAATTGTATCTAAAATTAATGTTACTTCTTCCTTTGCTGTATAGCCTTTTCCAGCAACCCAATTTGCACCAGTATCTATAACTGCAGTTATTTCTGGGGTTTTATCAGATTTATAATAACCTAGAGCATCTTCAAAGGTTACATCTTCTTGTGTGTTTATCCACACAGTTTCTTTATCTCCTGTAGGTCCATCTGTTGTTTGACTTGCTACTAAGAAATCTTTCATAGTATTAGTTAGGTCGCTTGCCACCGCTGAATCTATTCTATTTTCTGTCATCTTATAAATTTAATCTGAAAGGGATTGATACTGTAAGTCTTGTTCTTTGTGCTAATATAGAACCACTTATCCTTGTAAATGTTACACTTGTTCCTGCTGGGTTATGTAATAATAATGCCGAAGTATCCACTATTACATTCATTGATAGTCTTATTTTATCTCCTGCTTTTATCACTGTTGAAGGTATTTCACTTGTTTTTAAAAATGGAACTGTGTTTATGTCTTCTGAACTATTTGAAATTTTTCCTAAATCTATTTCTGTTGTTAAATCAGTTGTTCCCCCGCTATGGACATGAACTAATTTTATATCATTCAAAGTTACTCCATCTCCATCTATTCCTAAAATTGGGATTGATATTTCGGCTATTCCTTTAATTCTTTTTGTAACTTTAAATTCTTCGGTTTCAAAACTTAATAATCCATCTTCATCCCATTCGGTCCAAGCCGAACTTTTCACTGGATTTGTTCCTCCTTCATATGATGAACCAACATCTATTGTTGCTTCTGTGAGTCTATGAGTGTTTCCATTTAATTCTTTTACCCCATAAAAATTCACCATCCCAGTTCCGCTTTCTATATCTAAATAATTATAACTTGCTATTGCTTCATTTCTCGGTGGGAATAAATTATTTCCAAAGTTTAAAGTCATCTTGCACCATTCCCAAAAGGAACTGAGTTCCCGACCATTAAACTTAGTTCGCTTATACTTTGTCCTCCAAAGATTATTTCTCCCAATAATCTCCCCCACTTCTCAACCCTATTTTGTGTTAATTTAATATAAACCTCTTCTCCTAAAATTAAATCCTCTAACCATCTTTGACTTTCTGCTCCTCCCACTTCATTTAATTCTGGTGCTGCAATATCTTTTATTCTTAATGGAAAGTCAAAATCTCTTTCTTCAATTTCTAAACGCACTGTATCTCCGTCAATAACTTTTGTTATTTTCGCTAAAAATCCCTCTATTAATTGTTTGTGGGGACTTTCAAAATAATATATTTGCATTTGGTTATTTGTCAATTCTGGAAATTTTTTAAAATCATGTGGTGCCATTATGATGTTTCGTTATTTATAAAAGTTTGAACTTTAATATCTTTAAGGAATTGTAGGCACCTTAAATAACCATCTCTTAGAATAGTAATCATGCTTTCTGCCTCTCCTCTGGAATTATAGCCACTCATATCATATTGTATAACATAAATTGCTGCTAAGTTTGATGCTGCTTCTTTTAATGTTCCTTTTACATCAACATTCAAGCCAGAATAAGCATCACTCCAATTAAATCTAGTTGCTGAATTAATTTCGCTTTCTGCCTGTGTTAGATAATCATTAATGAAACTTTCTACATTTGAAACACTCGATGCATTTGCTCCTGTCTTTGCTTGCACTTCTGCGGTTGTTGCAAATATTCCTGCCATGTTATTTACAAAAAGCCATAATATTTAAAGTTTTGTCTTTCTCTGCTAACCATATCCCTCTAATCATCCCTTCTGCAACATGAGAGTTACTTCCAAATATTTTGCCTTCATCATGTTGTATCGTCGATAAACTATCTTTTACTTCATTATCATTTAATAATTGAATTGTTTCCCTTTCCATTTTTATTTGGAGATTAATATACATTTCTTCTTTCAAAATCCTTTTTCCTTTTTTTCCTTCATTATCGATTGGTCTGCTTGAATTGTTTAAGGCGATTGTTTTTCTTTTAGTTTTCTTATCTTGCATGAGTTCTGAAAATACTCCAAAACCAATCCCTCCATCATCAATACCAATTTGTCTAAAATTGTAAGTTTCATTTAGAGAGATTATTTTTTTTGTTGTGTCAGTTGTATAATTTCTTTTTTCAACAATGCTTTCCACATGGATTATTTTTTTATCATGGGTTTTTTCAAAAACTTCATAAGTGCATTCATCCAATCCAAAGCCTGCAACATCAACACCTAGATAATATTTACTACTACGATTTACAACACAAACATCTTTTCTCTTAATCACACAATTATTTTTAATCATATCATCATCAAATAATCTTCTCAATTCATCTGTGAATACTGCTAGAAATTCTTGGGCATAAGCCAGTTTTGATAATCTATCTTTTGCTTTTGCTAAAAATTCTTTAGTATGTCTAGGACAATCTTCCCCACTAACAAATGTTTTTTTGAAAGTTGGATCTTTTGAACATTTATAGAAAAATTTCTCACTTCCATCTTTATGCTTTTTCCCGGCTGGAGTTGAAGCAATATCTAGAGATCCTCTAATTACAGAAAGAGCGGGAAGTGTTGCAATGAAATATTCCTCACTCATACGAGAGCCTTCATCACTCATAATTTTTTTAATTGTAAATCCTCTCAAACCTTCCCCAGTTTCACCAGCAGCATAACATAAAATTCCAGTTCCGTTTTTAAAATTTATAATGTGTTTTGTTGGTTTATTTTTTCCTTTTGTTACAATTTGATCTGGATATTTTTCCATTGCATAAACCATTGATTTTGCAAGCATATGATAAGCCTGTTTTTCAGTAATTGAGTTGATCAAAACAAATTCTCCTTTTTTATAATGATTCAGACATAATTCAACTGACCTTATACTCATAGCTGTTGTTTTCCCAACTTGACGGCCAGTTAATAAAAAATTATCTGCATTTGGATCTGGATCGAAACAATAAGTTTTCTGCCATGGATCTAGGCTTAACCATGGCCTAGTAATATCATACTTGATTATTTCAGAGGGAATTTCAACTATCATCTTGTTCTCCTTCTCTTCCCACCTTTGAAATGAACATGAAATCCAAAAGCTTCTTTATTTTTCAAAAATGCTTCTTTTTCACTTTCAATTTTATTTTTGTGAGGTTTTTTATTCCCGGGAGTTAAAACTCTACTTCTTTTCTGATACTTTTTTTTTCTCCTTCTTATTGTTAGAAAGGAGAGTGATCTTTTAATTTTCATTCTAATGCAAATTCCACATTCCATAAACCTTTCAAATACCCAAGTTCCTCTCTAATTTGCTCAGCCTTCTTCTTTGAGAAATTGTCAGGTTTAGCTTGTATGAATAATATTGTCTTACTTTGTCGATGTATTGCGAATATGTCGATGGGTGAGTGGGATCCTGCGCTTCTTTGAACAATATCAAAGCCTCTTTTCTTAAGCTCATTGCATATTCTATACTCTTTCTTTCTTCCCTTAACATAGTTCTTGTTTCCCATTCTATCTAAAAAGTGCTATAGAATATTTAATAAATAACCATGCAACAATTATCCAGTTTGCAACAATCAAACTTTGCAAATTTAAACTAAAATCTCCATATCTAATTCTCATGTGTTTTTTCCTCCTTTTCATTGTCTATTTCACATTTGTGTTCAAATCCACAATAGTATTTCATACAATTTGTGCAGAAATGATCTTTTTCTTTTTCAGACATCTTTCCACTCCTCATCAATTAAGATCTTATCGTATTTAACATCTTTGAATAAAATATCTGAATCTTCTCTAATTGAACCCGTGTGGGCCATAGCTAGGTCTATGTAGTCCATTGCAGTCCTTCTAGCAACATTAAATTTGATTTGAACCTCTTTGATTAGCTTTTCATAATCTATTGATAATCCCGCATCTTTACAGGCATATAGTGAATTAACAACAAATTTAACTTTTCGCATCCTAATTTCTTCTAAATTCATATTAAATCTCTCAAAAGCACTTTTAATTTTTTAAATTCTTCTGGTCTTAATCTTAACTGCATTGGTTTATGCATCATATGTATTTTACTATTTTTACTTCTCTGTGCAATTGTAATAATTCCATCTTTAGATTTTTTGATAACCAATTTCCATCCATATTTATCAAATTTAGTTTCTAAATTCATATTAAATCCTTCCCTGCTAGTTTGTCAATCTTCATAATAATTTGATGTGCCCAACATCTTCCTACACCAATATCTTCTTTCAACAACCTAATGAACTCTTTGACATCTTCAGCTAAAATCTTATCTGAATAATCTATGTGCTTTCTTCTTATCAAAATCTTATCACTTAATGTCATACGCACACAAATACACACACATATATATATCTTTAGGTTGTGTGTAGTATTTTAAATAATTGTATCTACCTAAACTTTATATAAAAATGTAAATATATAACACATTTCTTTCTGTAAGCTGTTCACAGCTTACTAGTTTGGTTTTATTTTGTTTATTCAAAAAATGATAGGTCTTACCTACCAACCAATCTGCAAACCAATTCACACACTAATCAGCAAAAAAGTGTGTGATCTATCATGCCCAGAGTTAGAACCTTACCACATCTTATTATCATGCTTCCAATTTTATTTAAAGAAATAGAATTACTTTTGAGTTAATAAAAAACTGGCATTATGATGCACAACATGAACATTATTGTTTGGTAACTATGTTATCATATATCATCACATAATTTTGTCTGGGGTCCTACATAAAAACAAAAACAAACAAACCTAATAATCGCATAACATGTTATGTTGGATAGGCACTAAGCAACGGGCGAGCGGAGCGAGCCCGGCAAGGCAAACAATAAGCCTTGCCAAGCCAATAGCTGCGAAGCAGCAAATAGCCTGCGAGGCAGCCCACGCAGGCAGGCCGTGAGGCAGCCCACACGGCCACCCGCCTGAGGCAGCCCACAGGCGGACTATTTGATTCAAAAACAGTTAAGC
>SDBS01005194.1_pt1 | contig 12730 bp, 12 predicted proteins | sample 2277091 | NCBI WGS metagenome assembly SDBS01 (sample SAMN10404972, study PRJNA504765) | marine sediment metagenome | isolation source: marine sediment core GS10_PC15, 163 cmbsf | place: Arctic Ocean: Southern Knipovich Ridge | collected 2010 | reverse complement strand
TCGCCCAGAAGCTAGCAGACATGTTCATTGAGATCGAATCGGCACGCATTCTGTGTCATAAGGCGATATGGATGGTCGAAAACGGTATCAACCCGTCGTTGCACAGCCGGGCAGCTAAGATCTCCGCAGGAGAAGCTTGCATGAACGCGGGTGTGGAATCCATGGCGATTATGGGGAGTGCAGGCTACTCAGACGAGTATCCTGTGGAACGGTATTTTCGAGATGCCAAATTCATATCTGTCGGCTTAGGGACGGCAGAGATACAAAGAATTAACATGGGACGAGCCATTGAAAAGCTCTATTGAAATGATTTCAAAAAAGACAGGAGCTTCTTTGAACATAGTCGTATATCTCAAACTAGAAAAAGACTGCCGCGCCTATGCCGAGGTCGATCAGTCTACCTGTGAAGGCTGCGGAATTTGTGCAAAATTATGCCCTTTTGAAGTTCCGTCAATAAGTATTGACGAAATTGCGGAGATTCTCCCAGTGAAATGTCGGGGTTGCGGTGCCTGTGTTCCCTATTGCAAGACGAATTCCATTTGCATGCAATATACCCTGAACAACGAACCTTATTCGTCAACTGAATTGGTTCCCGTTGGCCTGCGAAACCCCTTGGATAAGAATGCAATAGAGGCAGGACTGGCTCTTCGAGATGAACTGGGCGGTAAGGTATGGGTTTTGGCAGAGGGCTCTCCACGTTTTGAAGAATCGCTCAGAGAAGCCTTGGTCATGGGTGCTGACGAGGGCATTTTGTTATGTGACCCAAAATTTATGGGTTCAGATCATTTGGCATCCTCTTTTATCATTGAAGGTGCCCTTAAAAAATTGGGTGATTGTGACCTCCTGATTGCTCCCCAGCGGACTTCGCGCGGTGAGCCGCTTTTTTGTGTGGCCTGGGTAGCTGAGCGATTGGGAATGACTTATATGCCCTTTGTCGGGTCGATTGAACCAGGAGGGGGAAAAGTTCTTGTGAAACGGAAATGGGGGGAGAAAATGCTTGAATTTTCCGTTTCACTGCCTGCCGCTTTGACTGTAGAGCGTGGTATCAACGAACCTCGTGGCTTATCTCTGATGGCTGCAGCTCGTGTCATGGGGAAAACTTTGTCTCACTGGTCTTCGGAAGATCTGGATCTTGGCGGGAATCGAATCGGAGAGGCAGGGTCTCATGTCAGGCTTAGAATGGTGGAGGCCCTTCCCAAGATGAGAAGAAAAAAAAGAAAAGGGGGGGAAATTTTGAAGGGATCTCCGGAGGTGCTGGCGGGAACATTAGTAGAACGGCTTAAGGAATGGCGAATACTTTAGCTAAGAATACTTTGGAGAGGAAATTGAGCTATACAGGAATTAGAAAAATCCTATTGGTGGTAGAAGAGGATTCCGGGGAACTTGTAGATATTTCAAAGCAACTGGTCTCCGCAGCCCTGAAACTTAGAAACGAATGGGGAAGCGAAATATCTGCATTTTTACCGACAGGTAAAGACGAGAGAACTGCCACGACACTGGCAAAATTGGGTCCTGAGATTGTTTACCGACTGGACCACCCTCTGATGAAAGAGCATCCACATGAGGTGACATTGCAGGGTCTACTTCGTTTACAGGAGGAGATCGATGCGGGACTAATACTTTTTGGGGCTTCAGAGTGGGGAACGGACATGGCTGCGAGAACTGCGGCAAGGCTGGGAACGGGGTTGTTGCACGGATTAATTGGTTTTGATCTGGAACCTGAAAATGAAGGCCTTTTAGGCATCTTTATGGGATTTGAAGATCAGCTTGTTTGCAAGGCGAAGTTTAGTGGATCCAAACCCTTCATTGCTACAGTTAAACCAAAGGTCTTTGATCCGGCCTCTGAAACCGATCGCGCAGGCCGTGTTAAAACGATGAAGCTCCCGTTTGATATGGTGGAATTTAAGAGCTCAATAACCCAGAGTCTGCCTTCACCGGCCGATATGCCTGATTTGGAGAGCGCAGAAGTTGTCATTGCTGGTGGCCAGGGTGTGGGTGGCGAGGAAGGATTTGCAGTGCTGGAAAATCTGGCGCGTTTGTTGGGTGGAGCAATAGGATGTACCCTGCCTCCGGTTGAACAGGGTTGGATTGACAGGGAACTCATGATCGGGTCCACAGGGAAGACCGTTCGACCCGGATTATATATAGGATGTGGCATACACGGCGATGTTTATCATACCTCGGGTATGGATGAATCCGTCAGGATTGTGGTGATTAACGATGATGAGAAAGCTCCTTTTTTTGACCTGGCCACATGTGGACTCGTAGGCGATCTACATGAGATTGTTCCCCTTTTGATAGAGGAAATTCGGGATCAGTTTGGAAACTAGCAGACTAAACGAGGAGTAAGGAAAGGAACTATGAGAGAGAAAATGAAAAAAATCAGGGTGGGAGCGGGCTCAGCCTTCTGGGGCGATATGTTGGAGCCTGCCGTTGAACTCGTGGAGAAGGGAGAAATCGATTATATCGGCTTTGATCATTTGGCAGAACTAACCCTTTCTATATTGCAGAGGGTTAAAGCCAAGGATCCCACAAAAGGCTACATTCCTGACATTATTCCCTGGATGAAGGCTATTCTTCCACCTGCCTGGGAGAAGGGTTGTAAGGTGATCACTAATGCTGGTGGGGCGAACCCGGAGCAGGCGGCCGAGGAAGTTATTAAGATAGCCAGAGATCTTGGTATGAAAGGGATGAAAATCAGTGTGGTAACCTGTGACGATGTCTTTCCAAAACTGAACGAACTCTGTGATAAAGGTATAAAGTTTCCAAATCTGGATACGGGTGAGGAAGATTTGGACCGCATCAAAGATCGAATTGTGGCGGCCAATGCTTATACCGGTTCAGGTGCTGTTATTGATGCCCTCAAACAAGGGGCCCATGTTGTTATCGCAGGAAGAATTTCGGACAATGCGCTCTATGTAGCGCCGGTGATGTATGAATTCGGTTGGAATTTTACTGAACCATATGTTGATAAGATCGCTTCAGCTATTACCACAGGGCATATCATCGAATGCGCCGAAGGCTGCACAGGGGGTATGTCCAACATTTGGCAGGCGGTCCCTGAGCCATGGAAGATAGGTTTTCCCATTGCAGAGTTTTATGAAAACGGGGAAACTATCATCTCAAAGGTTCCCGATACAGGGGGACTGATCTGTGAGTGGACAATAAAAGAACACCTGGTCTATGAAGTCCTTGATCCAAGAAATTATATCATGCCTGATGGAGTCGCCGATTTTACCTCCGTAAAGCTTAAGGAAGTGGGCGAGAACCGGGTGATGGTCAGTCAGGTAAAGGGCAAGAGCAGACCGGATCAGTTGAAGCTTTGCATCGGATTTAAAGACGGTTTTATCGGGGAGGCCCAGATATTTTTCCCTTGGCCTGACGCATTGGAAAAGGCCAAGAGAGCTGCAAACATCGTAAAAGAACGATTTGATATGATCAACCTTGATGCAGAGGATGTGCGCTTCGATTTTCTGGGGGTTAACGCCATTCTCGGTGAAACTGTTCCGATAGAGGACTTGGACTATAATGAGGTTGGACTGCGTGTTGCTGCCAGAGCCCAATCCTTTGAGGAAGCGAATAAAGTTAGACGGGAGATAACCCATCTCTGGACCATTAGCAGTGTTGGGGCACATATGGGAGTCCCCAGCAAACCGAGGCCTGTTATTTCATTATGGCCCACTCTAATTCCGAGGGATGAGGTGACCCCTGAATTTGTTATTAAGGAGGTTTGATCGTGAAAAAGAGAGTTCGATTAGAGGAAATCAGTTTTGCGCGATCAGGGGATAAGGGGGATATATGCTCTGCCGGACTGATTGCGAAAACATCACAGGCCTATAAGACAAAGGATGATGAAGTGACCCAAGAAAAAATCAAACGTCATTTTGGCAGCATGGTAAAAGGGAGCGTGGAGCTTTATCCCATGCCCGGAGTAGAATGCCTTCACGTGGTTTTGCGTAACGCTCTTGGGGGAGGTGCAACCAGGACGTTGCGATACGATCAGACAGGAAAAGCCATGGGACAGGCACTTCTTCGAATGGAGGTGGAAGTGGAGGATGATGTATTGACCGAAGCGAGACAGACAATGGAAAGGATCTATCATAAGTATGGAAAGGCGTGGGGATGAAATAAAGGCAGGAAGAGAAATGAAATACGAGAACATCCTGTATAAAGTTGCCGAAGGGATCGCAACGCTTACGTTGAACCGGCCTGAAAAACGCAACAGACTGAGCATTCAGACTCTTTCGGAGATCATTAATGCCCTGGAAACGGCCAGAGATGATGATGAGGTCAATGTTATCATTATCACTGGTGCAGGGGATAAGGCCTTTTGCGCTGGCGCAGACATCAGGGAATTTGTAGGTAATTCAAACCTCGACAATAGAAAACAGTATGAGTTCTATGCAAAATTGTGCACCGTCTTCAACACGCTTGGTAAGCCTTCAATCGCTTCCGTGAGAGGGTGGGCACTGGCTGGAGGGTTTGGGCTTGCTATCTACCCGGACATCACCATCGCCAGTGAAGGTGCTAAATTTGGGACCCCAGAAATAAACGTGGGCGTTTGGCCGATGATGGTTTCAGCCAGTCTCATGAGGACGGTGGGACGAAAAAAGGCGCTCGAGATGATGTTCACCGGCGACATCATCGATGCCAAAGAGGCACAGGCCCTTGGCCTTGTTAACAGAGTTGTTTCGAATGAAGCATTAGAAGAAGAGACACTGGCTCTTGCCGACACGCTCAAGGAGAAAAGCCCTGCGATCATGAAGCTCGGCCGAGACGCTTTTTACACCATAATGGACATGGAGTTCAACACCTCCATAGAATATCTCAAGGAGATGATCGTCGTTTTGCTTGGAACAGAGGATGCACAGGAAGGCTGCAAGGCCTTTGTTGAAAAGAGAAATCCCGTGTGGAAGGGCCGCTAAGAGGGAGGTATAGAGGGTTGAGTTTAGAACTGACGGAAGAACAGGCACTCATACAAGATACGGCCAGAAGACTTGTACGCAAGGAGTTAGAACCTGTGGCTGCCGCAAATGATCAGGAAGAGACGTTTGCGGCCGAGTTTCTGGAACATTTTTCAGGCCTCGGATTGATGGGGATAACAACGCCTGAAAGCTATGGTGGCTCAAACGCCGGAACGGTGGCTCTTTCCCTGGTCCTTCAAGAGATTGCCCATGCCTGCCCCGCAACCGCTTTGGTGGTCTCAGTGACCCACCTCGTCGCTGCAACTCTGCTGGCCTATGGAACAAAGAGGCAGAAGGATCGTTTTCTTAGACCGTTGGCGACCGGACAGTTTCTCGCTGCCATTGCCTTTACAGAACCAGTGGGGGGGAGTAACCCTGAGATCCTTGAGTCCGTTTCTACGAAAAGAGGTGATCAATACTTCTTGAAGGGAACCAAACAGTGGGTCACCAGCGGTGCGCGGGCGGGAATCATTTTGACTTTTGCACGGCTTCGCAACCAGAGTTCCAGTGAGGATAGAGGACTAAACGCTTTTTTGCTTGAGAGAGACACACCAGGCCTTCATGTGGGGACACTTGAGAAGAAGATGGGCATCCGTGCCTCCGACACGGCAGAGTTAATTTTTGATGACTGCCCACTTACCAGAGAGAATCTCCTCGGCAATGATGGTGAGGGAGTGGAGATCTTTAATCAGGCCTTGAACAGTGGTCGCATAGGCGTGGCTTCCCAGTGTATAGGCATCGGGCAGGCCTGCCTGGACGAAGCCATTTCCTTTTCAACAGCCCGGCTTCACAAGGGTAAAAGCATATTCAAGTATCAAAGCATTCGAATGATGATTGCAGAGATGGCGACTGAACTTGAGGCTGCCCGATACCTGACATTGGTTGCATGCCAGCGAAAAGATAAGGGCAAGAAACATACAAAAGAGGCCTCTATGGCAAAATACTATTCCTCGGAAATGGCCAATCATCTGGCCTACAAGTCTCTTCAGATTCATGGTGCCCAGGGGTATTCGAAGGATTCCAAGATCGAACGTCTTTATCGGGATGCACGGGCAACGTCCATCTATGAAGGGACCTCAGAGGTGCAAAAAATCATTATTGCCAGAGAGATTATCAAGCGCACATCCTGAAAGGCAGAATCAGGGGCAGCGATGGTCCGGGTTACATAAGACATGAGACTGGTAAACTTGACAAGTCGGCCGCGACAGTTGGCATGGTTCTCGAACATGAGGAGGGCGACGTAGGATGCGAGTTTTGGGAGATCTGATAAAGGCCAGGGCCTTGGATTCCGGGGAGAAGGTCGCTTTTATCTTTAAAGACCGTAAAATGAGCTACAGTGAGCTCTATGAAAGGAGCAAACGATTAGCCAACGGGCTGGCCCGTCTGGGTCTTAGAAAAGGAGATCATGTATCGGTTTTGTTTCAAAACTCCTTTGAGATTATAGAATCCTATTTTGCTAACGCCTTGTTAGGATGTGCTACGATTCCCTTGAATCCCATGTATACGGGAAGAGAGATCGAATACATTGTCAAGAATTCGGAATCAAAAGCGCTCATCACCAAAGATAGTCTTTATCCCAATGTGGCTGAGATACGAGATAATCTCAAAGAATTACAGCATGTCATTCTGCAATCGGAGGCATCTCTTTCCGATACTCACGCTTATGATAAATTGCTTAAGGGGGCTTCGGACGAACCTGTCGATGTGGAGGTGAATCCAGATGATCTTGCCATCGTTCTTTACACCTCTGGAACGACGGGAACACCCAAAGGTGTAATGCTTTCACATAAGGGAATTTTACTCAATGCTGAACTGACGAAGGATGCAATTGGTTACCGGGAGGATGATCGATTTGTGGGTGTCCTTCCTATGTTTCACTCCTTTGCCTTTTCCTTTGATATCCTACAAATGATGTTGGTTAAGGGGAGTACAGCCATTTTTGAGCGATTCGAAATTAAAGATATTGTCTCGGGTATTGAAAAATATCACTGTACCTCATTGGCCGGTGTTCCCACCATGTTTACCTACATCTATAATTATCCGGATTTGAATAAGTACGATCTGACCTGTCTTCGAATAGGCGACTGCGGAGGTGGACCGGTCCCAGTGGAACTTGTGGAAGAATTTCAGGAAAGATTTGGAATGACCGTTGTTGAGAGTTACGGGCTGACCGAGATCTCTCCTGTGGCGTGTGTTGAACGTCCCGATATGGAGAGAAGGCTCGGATCCTGTGGCGTGGTTTTTCCGGGTATGGAGACGAAGATAATCGATCCCGCCGGTAACGAGGTTCCCGATGGAGACGTGGGAGAACTGGTCATCAAAGGGCCTACCCATATGTTAGGGTATTTCAAGATGCCCGAAGAAACAGATAAAGCCATAAGGGATGACTGGCTTTACACAGGGGATCTTTTTCGTAAGGACAAGGACGGCTATCTTTATTTTGTCGATCGTTTGAAGCACATGATCGTGACTGCCGGTTATAATATTTACCCAAAGGAAGTGGAAAATGTCCTTTACGCTCACCCCCATGTCCTCGAAGCAGCGGTAATCGGTATACCGGATCCCGCAAAAGGAGAGATTCCCAAGGCATACATTGTGCCGAGAGATGACGGGAAACGTAATGAAAAAGGGATTATGGATTATTGTCGAAAAAACCTGGCTGCCTACAAGGTTCCACGGATTGTTGAATTCGTGCATGCCTTGCCTCAAACGGCCTCTGGGAAGATCAAGAAATATGTTCTCAAGGAAAAGAAATGATGCATGGATTTTCTCAGCTGCGGAGGCTAAGGGTATGGTTAAGTATATTAGTATTTTCAGGTTGAAGCCAGGTTATGACCCACAAGAAAGTTATCAGATTTGGATAAACGAGCATGTTCCTTATGTAAAAGAAGTGATGTCCCCGGAATTGACGGGATATGTAGTTGGAAAGGTAGTTCAGGACATGACCGAAGGAGAAAAATTTTTCGGAAGCGTACAACTGTCGTTCGAGAGTCTTGATGATGCAAAAAACGCCTGGAAAAAAATGCTGGATAATCCCCCTGATGAATTGTACAAAAGGATTACTGACATCAGAAGGGTTATAATTGAAGAAACCGATGTCTTCAATTAGAAATCCTTATTATGAGAGTGATGGTTGAGCGGCGGTTCAAAGAAAGAAGTGACGTTTGCTTAATACTGTATGAATTTTAGTGGGCGAGAAATCATTGACATATCACGAAAATGGTAATATAGCATTAACTCTAATTTGAACGATAATTTAGCTACAGATCAATGAGCATATATGGGGAAAATGATACCTTAATTTTAAGATTTTGAGCCTATTGGGGGTATTATGTATAATCGGAAATTGCTGAATGAAAGGGGGTGATCGAAAGCCTGCGATAAGGCTATGGGTGTTCGTTGATGAAGCTATGCAATTACTTTTAGTACGAAAAGGAGGCAAGGAAAAAATGAAAAAAAGGTTATTTTTTATTTTGGTGGCAATAGTGGCGTTGTCAATGATAGGCTTTGCCGTCTCTGTACCAGCGGCTGAGAAAGTTAAAGAACTCAAATTAGGACTCAATGTACCGCTCTCAGGGGGTGCTGCTGACTGGGGGTTGACTTCAGTGCACGCCGCTGAGTTTTTAAGACAGAAGATTGAGGAACAGGGCGGCCTGAAAGTCGGCAATGACGTTTATAAACTGGTAGTGGTGCCTTACGACAGCAAATATGTAGCTGCTGATGCATTGGCTAACGCCCGAAAACATACCTATGAAGACAAAATAAAGTTCCAGTGGATTCTCGGTGGCGGTGTTGTTCCTTCCTGCCAGCCGATAACCGAAAAGGAAAAGGTTATTGTCTTGGCTTGTGCCTATGGTGGTAAAAAAGTTACCAATCCGGATAAGCCTTATACCTTTAGGACCATTATTGGTAGCGATCTGGCTTGTCCTATTGCTTTCCCATATCTGGCTAAAAACTACCCTAAAATCAAGAAGATAGCCTTTATCGGCCCCAATGATGACTGCGGCTTTGTCAGTATCAAAGATGGCAAGGCAGCCGCTGAGGCTGTGGGTTGGGAAGTTGTAGGCGAGGAGGTTACTGAGCGAAATCTCGTTGACTATCTGCCAGTAATGACACGGCTACTAAGGAATAAACCGGATATCATTCACGCTGCTTGTTCCCCTACTGACCAGGTAGCTCTGGCGACCAAGGCAGCACGCGAACTTGGCTATGAGGGGTACGTTTTCGCTGATGCTACCAAAGACCCTGATAAGGTCATGGAGATTGCCGGCGAATACGCTGATGGCATCTTCTTCGTAAACTGCATCAACCAGCTTATCAATCCAGCGGTAGCAGACTTGGATGCCAGGACCAGGAAGACGTATGGTAGAGGTCTTATGTTTGGTGCTATTGAGTACCATGCATCCATGCAGGCCTGGGCTCAGGCTATTGAGAGGGCTGGTACACTTGATACTGATGCCGTAGTGAAGGAGATGGAAAACGGAACCTTTGATACTGTCTATGGTCCGGTTAGCTTTGGTGGCAAGTCATTATTCGGTATCAAGCGCCAGGTTTTACATCCCGTTCCACTAGGTCTTATTAAGGATGGCAAGTTTGTGGCCTTGACTCTGATGCCAATACCACCTGAGCTAAAATGAAAAATTTATTTCGTAGATTTTATAATATAACCTTGAATCGCCTGTAAAAAGTCCTATTTACGGGCGATTCAGGAATTTAGGAATTGCAAATTATTGTAAGCAGTTAACCCTAAAGACATTACTCTAAATCGTGCAGGTTTCGACTTTTCACGAGTTTTCCAACCTTGAGAAGGCGATTTAAGAGCCCTGTTGAGAAGAGGGTGTGAGAGATCCGCGTGTCCCGGCGGGAGCTTGGTATCGGTGGTTTTTTGGATGGTTTGTGGCCGATTTTGAAGGAAACCTTGGTGGGCAGAGGTGGAAACCCATTGAGAGCTGAAGAACAACAAATAGAAGGAGAGGGGCTTGAGGTTACTTGAGACTAAAGGTTTAACTAAATACTTTGGTGGTTTGGCTGCTGTGGTGGATGTTGATATCCATGTTGATGCGGGGGAGATAGTGGCGTTGATTGGTCCCAATGGAGCTGGAAAAACGACCATGTTCAGTTTGCTTACCGGGTTTGAACGTCCCACCAGAGGCGAGGTAATATTCAAAGGGCGGGATATAACCGGCTTAAGACCGCACAAGATTGCTGGTTATGGTCTATCGCGCACCTGGCAGGAGACGACCCTCTTTGAGGAGATGACTACTTTGGATAGTGTGGTCTTGGCTTGCCGTCTTCACCAGAAAGCCGATTTTTTTGGTTGCCTGTTTAAGACGCCGAGATCTCGCCAGGATGATGTGTCTGCCGTTGAGCAGGCAGAGGAGATACTTGAGTTTTTAGGTATGGGTTCATATAAGAATGAGCTTCCTTATAATCTGCCGTATGGTCTCCAGCGAATTCTGGGGGTGGGCATGACCATGGCTACCAAACCGGAATTAATGCTGATGGATGAGCCAGTGACCGGCATGAACCCCACGGAAGCGGTAGTGATGATGGAGACCATTCGGAAAATACGGGACCGAGGCATCGCCATTTTGGTGGTTGAGCATAATATGAAAGTTATTATGGGAACCTCCGAGAGGATTAACGTCCTTGATTTCGGCATAAAAATCGCTGAAGGCACACCTGAGGAAATAAGTAATAACAAAGATGTAATCAAAGCTTATTTAGGAGCTGATGTGGAATGAGCACACTTCTTGCGGTAAAGAATATAACGGTACGCTATGGGATGGCGGAAGCGGTGCGTGGTGTTTCTTTGGATATTGCGGAAGGAGAAATAATCACCCTTATTGGTGCTAATGGTGCGGGTAAATCGACCATTATGAAGACGATATCCGGGACCAAGAAACCGATTACGGGTGAAATCTGGTTTCGAGGGGTGAGGATAGATAAACTACCACCGGAAAAAATTGTAGCTCGGGGAATTGCCCATGTACCGGAGAGGAGAAGGGTTTTCCCTTATATGTCGGTGTCTGACAACCTCAAAGCTGGCGCTTATTTGCGTAAGGATAGCGAGATAGGTCCGGACCTGGAAAACGTATTCCATCATTTCAGTATCCTTAAACAGAGGCTGGGACAGATGGCGGGGACCTTGAGCGGTGGTGAGCAACAGATGCTGGCTATGGCTCGAGGATTAATGGCCGGACCGAGCTTGATGCTATTAGATGAACCAAGCCTGGGGCTGTCCCCCATTATGGTGATGGAGATTGCCAATATTGCAACCGAAATCAACAAGCAAGGGGTTGGGATTATTCTGGTCGAACAGAACGCTGTCCTGGCTTTCAGGCTCGCCCAGAAAGCTTATGTACTTGGAACCGGGACCATTATCCTGGAAGGGGATACTGCGGAGCTCCTTAATGATCAGAGGGTGAAGGAGGGATATCTTGGCATTTAAATGTGGTAGGCAGAGATGGATCTAACATTCTTTTTACAGACGCTGACAAATGGAATACAGATAGGTTTCCTCTATGTGTTAATGGCTTTAGGGCTAACCTTAATATTCGGTATTATGCATCTGATTAATTTTGCCCATGGGCAGCTGTACATGCTGGGTGGGTTTTTCTTATGGTGGCTTTTTGCCGTTTACCATGTGAACTATGTGTTAGCCATGGTGCTGGCCGTAATAATTGTGGCTGCCATTGGTTTTATTGTTGAGCGGCTCCTACTCCGCCCCATTCGTGGCCAAGAGTTGCTTGTCATGTGTATGACTATAGCCCTGGGGAGGTTCTTTGAATTTGGGGCTAGAACAGTTTGGGGGCCTTTGGACAAGGCAATCCCCACTGTCGTTCCGGGTATATTTAAATTCGCCGGTGTCGCCATCACCTATGAGAGGCTGATAGCCGTTGCTGTCGGTATTGCTTTGGTAATAGGGTTATATTGTTTTATTCACCGAACAAAGGCGGGGCTGGCGATGCGAGCCGTTGAGCAGGATCCCGAAGTAGCTACCATGTATGGTATGGGAATTAACCGAACGCATTCGTTGGTTTTCAGTCTTGGTGCTCTGCTGGCAGCATCCTCTGGAGCGCTCATGGGCACAATTACTTCGGTAAGCCCGGTCATGGGCTCAGCCCCAATGCTCAAATCCTTTATGATTATAATCCTTGGTGGTATGGGCAGCATCCCGGGTGCTATTGCAGGGGGGCTTATCGTTGGGTTGATGGATAGCTTCTTCAGTAGCTTTTTGGGTGTCGACATTGCCTACATTATGGTTTTTGTAGTTGCATTTACGTTCATAGTATTTAGACCGAGAGGATTGTTCGGCCGTGGTTAATGAAAAATCAAAAAGCAATATTGGTCTCGTGGTTACCATTGCGTTGTTAGTAATTGTATTACTCGTAATGCCAACACTTTTCAGTTCCTACTGGATCCATGTCTTTATGCTGATGTTCCTCTATGGCATTTTGGCAGTCAGCCTGCGTCAGATGCTGATATTGGGTCAGGTTTCGTTTGCTCACCCGGCCTTTATGGCTATCGGGGCGTATACTTCGACAATGTTAACTATGAACCTGGGTGTGCCATTCTGGTTCACTATATTTCTAGCGGGATTCGTTGCTTCATTTGCCGCGCTCTTATTGGGCTTGCCTGTACTGAGACTTACCGGGCCCTATTTTTTCCTGGCGACATTTGCTTTCTTAGAAGTAGTAAGGATGATCTTGACTCATTTCTACGTACCGTTTGGCGGCCCAATGGGGATATATCATATTCCACCC
>SDBS01005193.1_pt1 | contig 12730 bp, 14 predicted proteins | sample 2277091 | NCBI WGS metagenome assembly SDBS01 (sample SAMN10404972, study PRJNA504765) | marine sediment metagenome | isolation source: marine sediment core GS10_PC15, 163 cmbsf | place: Arctic Ocean: Southern Knipovich Ridge | collected 2010 | reverse complement strand
GCTGCTATGCAGCGATAGATAAGGAACTGCCCCAAGGTGTCTTTTGTTCTTAGAAAAACTTAGTTTTGAGCGACAATGGGGTCCCAGGTGAGGTATTTTCTTATCTTATGATACCAAGGGGCTAGAGAGAGAAGCTCTGGACTATCTACTATCTTTTTGACATTTTCCAGACTACATCTTTTCCTTACGGCAGGAAGAAGTACCCCCATATCCTCTGTTTCACCAATAAACTGAGCCCCCCTAATCTTTCCACCAGCCACAACGACTCGGCCATAGTAATGGGGACGATCTTTTTCAAGTACCTCAATCCTATCCCCGGCTAGAGCGCTCACAGGACTGCCTATGGAAAAGACAGGCACTTCAAAAACATTGACATTGACCACGTTGGTGGAGCCGGGGTACTCCTTCCGGACTCCTGCGGAGTTGTATCCCGCCACCATCCCCTGGCGTCGGGCATTATGCCAGAGCATAATGAGAGTGGTCTGTCCGCTGACCGGGTCAGGGGCCTCAGCACAGTCACCACAAGCATACACGCCAGGCAGGTTAGTCTGCATACGCTCGTTGACCTTGATTCCACCAAGTTCTCCTAATTCAGCCCCTGCCTCCCGGGCTAGGCTCACCCTGGGTCTCATTCCTCCCGCCATAACTACCATTTCACAGCTTATTTCCCTCTTATTGGTCACAACCCCTCTGACCCGATGATTTCCTGTAATCTTTTCGACCTTCTCGCCTGTGACAACTTTGATCCCGTGCCCTTCCAGGATTCTCTGGATCCTGAGAGCCGGTTTTTGATCAAAGACCCGGGGGAGCACCCAGTCCAAAAGCTCGATTAAATAAACCTCGCGATTTCTCCTTCGAAGGGCGCAACTCACCTCTACCCCTATGGGGCCAGATCCCACAACCACTACCCTTTTGGCACTAGATGCCAAGATTCTGTCGGCATCGCGAAGGGACTTAAAGGAAAATACGCCTTCTCTTGTAGCTCCATCAACAAGTGGAACGACGCAATCGGCGCCGCTAGCCACAATCAGCTTATCGTACAAGATTCTCTTTTTCTCTAAATGAACTCTCCGGTTCTTGACATCTATTTCGACAACGCCCTGACCCAAGACAATACGGATGCCCTGCTTTTGGTAATCCCTAATGCTTTTCAAAAATACACGGCTGCGGCGGATCTCTCCTCCCAGATACTCTCCTAGAACACAGGCTGAGTAGGCAGGGTACGGCTCCTCAGAAATCAAAGTAATAGGGACAGTCTGATTTACCTCTCTTATGGCGGAGAAGGCACTATTCCCCCCCACTCCATTTCCTATGATCACCACCTGCATATTTATTTTTTCTTTGAGTGAGTTTTCTTTTCAGCAGGAATCTTACCCATCTTCTGGAGCTCAAGAGCTATTTCTGAAAGACCCAATTCTTCCAGTTTAGCCCTGCTGGGCAGACCCGTTTTTACATCCCATCCCCGAAGCCTGTAGTAATCATCAAGCATGGGCTCAAGATCGCAGACATGTCCCTTTGAAGGACCTTCCGTTAGGGGCTCCTCCAGGAATCTTTTGGGCAGGGTATCATCCTTGCGGCTAAAACCCTCCCTCACATTGAAGGCTCTTTCTACATTGACAATCCTCTCACCTATCTTAAAAGCATCATCTGGCTTATATTCCATACCTGTCACTGCATTTATCATTTTCACCAGAGGCTCCGGAAAAAGAAGTCCGGTCCGGGTAATGTATTTACATATCTCCATGGAATCGGCGAAGGCCCGAAGCTCCTCAAACCACTTTACCATCTTGCCCTTTCCTTCGATCGAGAATCTATCGGCAGCCTTTTCCGTACCATAAAGTTCCTTGGCCTTCGCAGGGCTGATGGTATATTCAAAAGCTGGTAGAGCACGCAGATGATCAGCCCCCCGGCTGCTCACTGCGTACCCTAGTCCCCAGGCTTGAAGTCCTCTGGGATCACACTCAACATGCTCAAGGCCCTTAGTATGGATGGCGTAATCCTCGGAACCTTTTCCAATAAGTTCGGCTGCCCTTTTGACTCCCTCGGCCAAAACTTTCCCGAAGCCTTCCCGAAAGACAACCTTCCTGACAAGCTCCAGCACAGCGTCGCCATTTCCCCACTCCAGTTTAAGGCCATCTGTATCCTTCTGGGTAAGAATGCCCTTCTCATAACATTCAAAAGCAAACCCTAAAACCCCTCCCATAGAAATGAGATCAATACCGTATTTGTCCGTCAGGACGCCAGCTTTAAGAGCTACCTCTATATTGTCAACTCCCACCCGAGAAGTGAAATTAATAATGGTGGCGAACTCTGCTTTTCCCCACCTGAGTCCGGCAAAAGGACCTTCCTTTATCATATAGAAGCAGCCGCAGTGCAGAGGACAAGAAAAACATCCCTTATTGGCCACCTTGTAATTCTCATCGAAGCATTTGCCCAGGATCTTCTCTGCCCCTTCAAATACACCCGCCTGGAAGTTACGCGTAACCAAGGCTCCCAATCGGTTGTTGTATATGTCCACCAGACACGGGCTTCCTTCTTCGGAGAAAAGCTGGGCAAACCAGTCGGAGTAAAGGGTATCATAAGCTCTTAGGACTTCTTCCTGAAGCTTGTCGGGATGAGCTACTTGAACGCCCTTGTTTCCTCTGACAGCAATGGCCTTGAGGTTCTTGGATCCCATGACAGACCCCATGCCTGAGCGCCCTGCCGCTCGGTAAAGGCCAACCATCACATTGGCAAACCTCACCAGATTCTCTCCTGCTTGCCCGATGTAGAGCATTTGAATGCGAGGATCTTCCAATTCCTCCTTGAGGATCTGTTCTGTTTCATAAGTATCTTTGCCCCAGAGTTTCTCCGCACTTCGTATCTCAACTTCATCACCATCAATCCAAAGATACGCAGGCTTCTCCGCCTTACCCTCAATAATTATCTGATCGTAACCAGCGTACTTCAGTTCAGGCCCCCAAAACCCACCACTGTTAGAATCGCCAAACCCCCCTGTCATAGGAGATCTGGCTGTAATATTGAATCTGCCCGAGCCCAAGCTCAATGTACCGTTGCAGGGACCCATTCCAAAAAGAAGGACATTTTCAGCGCTAAGAGGGTCTATCCCAGCTTTCAGTTCTCTGAATAGGGTTATACCGTTAAGGCCCCGGCCTCCCAGAAACTTGGTGGCTATCTCTTTATCTAAGGGCTCTTTGGTTATTTTCTCATTGGTTAAATTCACTCTGAGGATGGTTCCCATCCACCCATAGGTCATCTTGTCTTCTCCTTTTTGATTGTGGCCGTTTCCCTCGATTTGAGAAGCGGCTCTACTAAACTCCGAAGAGCACTATCCTGCCTCAAGGTATCGAGGACTTCTGGCCTGTCATAGACTAAAGCCTTGGTGAGGCAGAATTTCACACACTTAGGCTCGCCTCCACACAGGTCGCACTTCTTCATAATCCTCTTGGAGATATCCATAGTTATGGCACCGTAGGGACAAACCATAGTGCAGGCTCTGCATCCCACACATATTTTTTCCCTTATGATAAGAGCCCCGGTGTCGGGGTCTCTCGAAATGGCGTCCACCGGGCACACGTCAGCACACAGAGGAGTCTCGCATTGCTGGCAAACCCCCGGTATATCAATCCCCTCCTCCTTGATTTTGAAGACCCTTATGCACGATTTCAGAGGGTTACACTCTCCGTCATGGGATAGGGAACAGACCAACTCACAGATTCGGCATCCAGTGCACAGCTGGGGCCTCACCATTAGGATTTTTTTCATCACAAATTTCTCCTCGGCTTGTGTGGTAGGCTTATTCAGTGCTCTTAGAAAAGCAGGCCATAGAAGTAAAACTACACTTTCTCACAGTAGAGCCCAAGAATTCACCCTGTCAGTATTCTCAAAAGCTTATGGTGAGCTATCCTGCTCTATCCTCCTGAAACTGGCTCCAGGATATCCAGGACATCCCCTTCCTTTATCTTCGTTTCCAGGCCTGCCAGATGGGATATAGGGGTATTGTTCACAAATACCAGAAAATACTCCGTAATATTTTCCCCCCCAACCAAGCGATATCGGTCTTCAAATCCTTCTTTAAACTGATGGATTATCTTATCAATTACATCTTTTACCGAGCTCTTATCGGGAACTTCCATCTTCAAAGTAGACTTTCCCGCAATCTCTCGGAGTACCGAGTACAGTTTGACAGTCACCTTGGGCATCTCAAGTTCCCTCATCATCGAACGCCCATCTTGCACTCTCTAGTCCATAAACATTCCACCATTGACGTCGATGATTTCTCCCGTGATATAGTCGCCATCTTTGAGCAAGAAAACAACAGCTTTAGCTATCTCTTCAGGCCGTCCCAGCCTTCCCAGAGGAATCTTCTCCACAATGCTCTTAGGGAAAGATTCTACAAGGGCCGTATCAACAAATCCTGGAGCTACCGCATTAACGTTGATGCCATGGGGCGCAAGTTCTTTGGCAAGTGATATGGTAAAAAGAATAACTCCGGCCTTGGAGACAGAATAGTTGATGCCCGCAATTACTCCTCCCATTTTCCCGGCGCTGGAAGCGATATTGATAATTCTGCCCCGTCTGTGTTCCTTCATGGGGCCTATCGCCGCCTGCGAGCAAAGGAAGACTCCTTTCAAATTGATGTCCAGCACTCTATCCCATTCCTCTTCAGGCATATCTTCGGTCTTCCCCACCCAGATAGTGCCTGCGTTGTTCACCAATATGTCCAGTCTCTCAAATTTCGCTAGAGCGGCCCGGATCATCTGGATTACCTCATCTTTCTTTGAAACATCGCACTTTGTCGGTAGGGCCTGCCCACCCAGCTCCCCTATTTCCTGGGCAACTTCCTTGGCCAGCACCATATCCACATCCCCCACAACAACGTGACATCCTTCCTTAGCTAGAGCCAGAGAGATAGCCTTCCCAATACCACGGCCACCGCCTGTTACCACGGCTACTGTGCCGGTCAGTTCCATATCTTTCTCCTCATATAGTACCTCATTAATTCTTTCGCCTCACATCCTTACCTTCCGGCCCGAAGAGCGGCCGGCACCAAGACTACAAAGCCTACCAAAATATGAGAGTATCACCATCGGAAAGTTCCATATTGAGCCCTTCCAGAGTAGCAATATTCTCGGTCCACCCCCCTGCTTTCCTAATGGCTATTTTGTTTCTGGGATTGAGTTCTCCTGTTTTCTTGTCTACGAGTACTTCCTGGAATCCGCTGTACTTTTCCCCCAGCTTTCTAATAAGATCACCCGCGGTCGTTTTCTCCTCAACCTCAGTCATCTCTTCCAGATTACCGGTCAAGAGAGAAAAATGAGCAATGTACTTGAGATTAATCTTCGCCATGGTGCCTACCCTTCCGTTCAGTCTGTCAGAGCTGGAAGCTCCTCAGCTACCTTCCCTAATCTCAGTTCTTCGAGTTTTTTTCTGGTCGGGACACCTGCTTCTGGGTCCCATCCCCTGGCTTCATAATATTGGTCCAGAAGCTCCTCCAGAGGAGGGATAAAACCAGCTTTACCTCCCTTTGTAAAAGGCTCCTGCAGGTATCTTTTTGCCAAAGTGTCATCCTTTCTCCCGGCTCCCTCCCTGACATTGAAAGACCTTTCCAGGTTTACGACTCGCTCACCCACTTCCATGAGATCATCGGCACTAAACTTCATGCCCGTGGCAGCTGTGACAGCTTTGGCAAAAGGCCTGAAGTCAGCGAAAGTCCTAGCCCGGGAATTAAACAGGCAAAACTCAAGACAGTTAAGAACAGCGCGGGAATCAAATAGCCATTTCAGGAACTTTCCCTTCTCATCCGGTATGGAATCGTCGGATGCCTTCCCCAGATCAAAGGGCAATTTATCCACGATCTCTTGCGGAACAGCTTGTGGCGAAGGTGGATAGGGAGGGTAAGCGCGCGTATGATCGGATCCCTGATCATTAACCGCATGCATCAAGGCAGCGACATGAGAGCTCCGCGGCTCAACTGCGGTGTACTCCAGTCCCTTAACATGAAGAGCAAAATCCTGAGATCCTTTCCCTATTTTCTCGGATGCCTTCTTCACTCCACCCGCAAGCAGGTCCCCAAAACCTTCCCTGTAAGCTATCTTTCTTATGAGCTGGAGCATAGCCTCATGATTGCCAAATCTTAGCTCCAGCCCATCCGTGTCCTTACTCGAAATTATACCCTTTTCAAAGGCTTCCATGGCCCAGGCAATGGTAGTTCCGGTAGAGAACATTCCAACTCCTAGCTCATTACAAAGGGCATGACCTTTGATAATAGCCGGAAGATAGCTAACTCCACAATAGCTCCCCAGAGCTTCAGTTGAACCCGCCTGGATTCCCTCGGTTTTTGTACCCGCATAAGGACCTTCTCTTACCTCACACCAGTGACTGCAGCCGGGCGACTGGCAACAAAAGCATGCTTTTGGCTTAACTACATAGTTCTTGAGAAACTCCTCGCCAGAAATGTCCATTACTTTCTCAAACACACCCTCCTGACCATTGTTGGTGGCCAGGGTGCCATACTCCTGTTGAATACGAAGAACAATAGGACTTCCATAAAGACCCCAAAGCCTGGTGAAGGGATCTTTGGACCCATCTACATCCAGATCTTCCCATATCTCCAGAAGTGCTTCCTGGAACTCTCTCGGATGGGCGATCTTCACGCCGCCGGATCCCCTGACAGCAATAGCCTTGAGATTCTTAGAGCCCATCACTGCTGCCGCTCCGCCTCTACCTCCCGCCCGGGCACGGTTCCCTAAAATAATGGAGGTATTGACCAAATTCTCTCCTGCAGGACCGATATACCTTAACTGAATTTCTGGATCGCCTAGTTCTTCCTTAATAATCCGATCCGTCTCCCAGGTTGTCTCGCCCCAGATATGAGAGGCGTCTCTGATTTCAACCTTCTCATCTTTAATCCAGAGGTAGACAGGCTTGTCGGCCCTTCCCCGAATGACGATTATGTCGTATCCGGCAAATTTTAACTCCGGGGCAAAGAATCCACCGTTGTTGCCTTCCACGAAAAAACCTGTCTGCGGGGATTTGGTAGTCACCGTCATCCTTCCACACCCTAAAGGAGTCCCATTGAGGGGACCTGTGCTAAATACGAGGATATTCTCCGGGCTAAGAGGTTCCACCCCAGGTTCGAGTTCCTCATAAAGTGTCTTGATATTGAATCCTCTTCCTCCAAGATAATCCCGAGCCATATCTTCAGGAAGTTTCTCTTTGTCTATTTTCCCTGACGATAGATCTACGTTCAGAATAGTGCCTCTCCACCCGTACATTCTTTTACCTCCCTACCCAGTATCCCCTAACCTTAAACTCAGGGTTCTTGGCCTTTTCAGCTAACTGTCTCCTTCGCATAATTAGAACCTGGTCTCTTTCCGCAAAGATGAGAGCTCCCGGCAGGCAATGTTTGACACAGGCAGGCTCTCTACCCCCGGACTCCTCCCTGCATTTTTCTCCGTCGCAGTCAACTATGGGGATATCTAATCCCTCCTCTTCCACTTTGAGTATCTTGATCCTGGAACGTCTGGGGTTATACTCGTCACCAGTCTGAAGGAAAGAGCAGATCAGCTCACATCTCCTGCATCCGTTGCAAAGACTCTCTTCTACATAGATTCTTTTCATGTCTACACCCCTCAGGAATTTCGGCTCCTACTTTCGTCCTTGTGTTTGTCCTGCTGAGTAATTCGGTCGGGGCGATATCGCCGAGCAATCCAAAAATAACTCGGACCACTTCTCTTACGGGGAAAAGAGATTAGCCACCCAGGTAGGTTTTGAGTATTCTCTCATCACTTAGAATTTTGTCGCCACTGCCTTCGAATTCATTTTGCCCCATGGCCAGCACATAACCCCTATTTGAGATTGCTAAGGACTGGTAGGCATCCTGCTCTACTATGATTATGGCAGTACCAGCTGCATGAATTTCCTTGATCTCGTCGAATATCCAGGAACTTGCTGCCGGGGAGAGTCCCGCTGACGGTTCATCGAGAAGGAGAAGCTTTGGTTTTAGCATGAGAGCGCTTGCTATAGCCAGCATTTTTCTTTCCCCCCCGCTCAAGGTGCCCGCCTTCTGATTCTTCGTTTTTTGCAGGACAGGAAAAAGTCCGTACATCATCCCGATTCTTGTTTTCATCTCTTCTTTAGTCTGAAGATAGCCACCCATCTCTAGGTTTTCCTGCACGGTAAGTGGAGCAAAGACATTATCCAGCTGGGGGACATAGTTTATTCCCTCCTTTACCCTCTCATCCACTCTCAATCTGGTTACCTCTTTTCCCTGAAACAAAATCTTCCCATCAGAAGGTATCAAATAGCCCATAATTGTTTTGAGTAGAGTGGACTTTCCCGCTCCATTCGGTCCAATAATAGTCACTACTTCATTCTCATCGACATGAATAGAGACCTTATGCAAAATCTCTATAGCTCCGTAGCCTGAGAATACATTATTAACTTCCATCAGTCGCATTCGAGCTCCTCTTTTGAATCTCTCTGTACAACACCCAAATACGCTTTCAGCACTCTTTCATCTTTTTGAATTTCTTCCGGCTCCCCACAAACTATATCTTTTCCTGACACAAGCACGCATACCATATCGCATATCTCACTAATGACCCTCATGTTGTGCTCCACAATCAAAAAGGTCTTACCTTCTTCAACCTGAAAGTGTTTGATGAGCTTCAATAGCTCATTGACAAGGGTAAGATTAATCCCGGCAGCCGGCTCATCCAAAAGAATGAGCTCCGGGCTAGATGCCAGTATTCTGCTAAGAGAAAGAAGCCTCTGCTGCCCTCCTGAAAGATCACCCGCATATTCGTTGCGTGAGTTTCTAATTCCGAGCAGCTCCAGAATAGTCAGAGCTTTCCTGAGGTTAACTTCTTCCTGCTTTGAAATCCGACCCCCTCTAAATAGAGCACCAAAAACCCCCTCACCAATTTGTCCTTTGTAAGCAAGCAACATATTTTCAAGGACTGTCATTCCTTCGGGGGCTCGGCTAATTTGAAAAGTCCTGGAGAGTCCCCTCATAGCAATCTCATACGAAGGAAGACGATCTATTCTTTCTCCCTTGAAATGCACCTGCCCTGAGTCCTTGGGGCAGAATCCCGAGATTATATTAAATAGAGTTGTCTTTCCTGAGCCATTGGGACCTATCAATCCAACAATAGAGCCTCTCTCCACCTTCAACGACGCTCCCCTCAAAGCTTTAACTCCGCCGAAGCTCTTGTGTATATCCTTAACTACTAGCATCTTTCCCCTCTATTTATATATGACTTTCTTTTCTTTGAGTATCCCCTTTGGCAACCATCTCAAGACTAGGATCAACAAGGCCCCCATGATGAATGCCCTCAGTGAGGCCAGTTTAACAGCGTAAGCTGCCGAGGCCTGAATAAATAAGGTGAATTGATCGGCCAGTATAAATATGGAACACCCCAAAATGGCTCCTTTGTTGTTACCCCTGCCTCCGATCATGAGGGAAAGCCAAGCCACAAACGTAAAATAGGGAATAAACATCTCCGGAACAACCAGAGTGGTATACCGCGCGTACAAGCTCCCGGCAAATCCGGCAAACATGGCCCCTATTATAAAAGCTTTCATTTTCACCCGGTAGATATTCTTTCCCAGTGCGAGGCAGACGTCCTCGCCTTCCCTGACCCCTTTCAGCAACCTGCCAAAGGGTGAATTACAGATCTTTCGCATTACGAGATACGCTATGATCACAGCCACCACAATAAGAAACAAGAAGAAGAACTCGTAATTACGAGCGCCAAAGAATTGCTCAAAAGGTCTTTCCAAGGCGTAGAATCCGGTAGTACCATTGGTGAGCCACTTCTCATTGATGAGGAAATACCTCAAGACTTCAGAGAAGGCAAAGGTCACCACCACGAAATAGTCTTCCCCTATTTTCAGGGTAGGTATTCCTATGAGAAGGGCAAAAAAACCTGCTGCCAGGCTCCCACCAATCATTCCCGCCCACATGGGGAGGCTATAACCTACAATGTAAGCTACATCAGGCCCAGGACGAGGCATGCTCAGGATAACCGAAGTATAGGCTCCAATAGCAAAGAAGGCCACATAGCCTAGATTACCCAGTCCAGTGAAGCCGAACTGAATATTCAATCCCAGGGTATAGATGGCATATATCCCTATTAGCGATACTACTCCTGCCATAAAAAGTGGCCAGTCTGCACCCATTCTTATTCACCTCCAAAAATACCCTTAGGTTTCACCAGCAACACAATAATCATGAGTGCAAAGGCAATAGCCGCCCGGTAGCCCCCAGGAATGAATATTACCCCCACATCCATAATTATTCCCAAAAAGATAGCCCCAATCATAACTCCATAGATGCTTCCCAGTCCACCCAGGATAGCAGCAGCCAGAATGATCAGAATCTGAGTCCATCCCAGATCGGGATTCACCGAGGTTACCAAGGCAAGAAGAATTCCGGCCAATGCCGCCATGGCCCCAGCATAGATCCAGACAAACATGGAAATTCGAGCAGTATCAATCCCCCTCGCCATGGCTAGATCCACATTGCTAGCCATAGCCCGGAAAGCTTTACCAATCCTGGTTCGAGTTAGTACAACATGGAGGAAGGCAACGCTGCCAATGGCAATGCAAATGATAATAATCTCATTGATAGTAATTAGGGGAACGCCTCCCACCCTTATAGCCGGAAGAATGCGAGTACGGAAAGATCTTATTTGGGGGCTAGCAATGAATTCCAATATACCATGAAGACAAAAAGTGGCCCCCACAGAGGTGAAAAGAAGAACCAGTGGACCATGACCCTCCATAGGTTCATATAGCCCCTTGGCAATGGCCAGCCCTATTAGCGACGTGATAGCTACAGCCACTATACCGGAATAGAGAATATTCCAACCCAAGAGAACGTTAAAAGCATAGGCCGCGTAGGCTCCTATGGTGAGGAGTTCACCATGTGATATACACAAAAACCTCTTGGTGGTATAAACCATAGAGAAGCCTATGGTTGCTAGAAGCAGTATGCAGCCGGTTACTACCCCAAAAACTATGTGTTGAAGCAAGATGCTGAGCATCCCTATCCTCTCCCCCCACCCTCACCTATGGTCTTTACAGACCCGGACAATCCTTACACCCCATCAAAAAAGAAGGTCTGGCCAGGATCATTTAGATCCCGGCCAGACCAAAACTAAATCGTCTCACTTAATATCCTCACTCAGCCAGATCCTCGCTTGAATAAAATTCCACATCAACCCAATTTCCACCCTGGGCTTGTACTATCCGGGAATTTCCCAGTACATTTCCGTACTCATCGAAATCACACGATCCGGAGGCTCCCTCGTAGTTGATCTCATGCCCCCTGAGCAAATGAGCTAGGCCTTCCCCGTAACCATAGACCTTGATTCCCGGAGGATTGGCCACGTTTCGCATATTCTCTGAGATACCTTTTCCCGTGGCCTCCCCGGCAGCTTCTATAGCCAGAGCCATAATATTTACCGCATCATACGTGTTGGGAGTAAACCAACTGACCGTGACTCCTCCCGTCTCTTCTCCCATGTTCTCGAAATACAGTTTCTCAAAAAGCGCATAAGCTGGCGATCCTATGGCATTAGCTGGCTTCTCGCCATATACTCCTTCCAGGATATCTGCTCCAATGAGGTCCATGGTGCCCTGTACGATCGGATTAGAAGGAGCCAGCACAGTAAAGTCGAGTCCCATTTCGTAAAGTTCTCGGTAGACGATCGCGAAAGTATCCAAGTCTACGGCTGGGAACAACATATCGGGTTTTGTTGCCATTATCTTACGGACTGCAGCGCGATAGGTAGTCTGCCCGCTAAGGACTGGCACGTCGACAGTCACCTCTCCCCCCATGGCCTCGAATTTTTTCTTGAAGGCCTGTGCGATGCTGATAGTATCCTCGGTGTCAAGGGTCATAACCGCTACCCTCTTGAAGCCCTTATCCACCGCAAATCGTGCGGCTACGTACCCTTCAAAATAGTCATCTGCACAGGTGCGAAACTGATACTTTCCCCCCGAGGTAGTTAGTCTGGTGCTCCCAGACCAGTGAGACATTATGGGAACTTCATTGTCCGCAGCAAACTTCATGATAGCTACCACGATACTGGAGGAGGGGCCGATGAGATTTATGACCCGGTTCACACTGATGAGTTTTCTTGCTCCAGCGATCCCCCTCTCCACATCAGTAGCAGTATCTACCACGTAGAGCTTGATAGGTATACCTAACGGGCCACCGAACTTGTTTATCTCCTCGATTGTCCACTGGACAGTCTCGAAGCACGGCGTTCCCTCCGTGCCCAGAGGCCCGGTTAGAGAGGTTAGACTGCCGAATCGAATCTCGTCTGCTGCTCCAGCCATTCCCAAGGTGAGGCCTACCATCAAGGCCAGGCCCAGACCTAGGATAGACACTGTCCTAAAAACTCTGCTTCTCTTATACATCCGTCTTCCTCCTGTCATGATTTTATCTTGACCGGTTTCCTTTTTCTACCTCAATCATCACCTCCTTATCCTTCAATCTACCGGTGAGACATACCTTACTTGGTAGCATTTGGAGCGCTCTATGCTGTAAGAGGTAACACAGGCTTTTCTTGGCAGGGACCATCATGCTTCGCTGCAGAACCAATCGAAGAATCATAGGCTTACCACACCTTGAGCATCCGATTTACTTGCAGTGATTCTGGAAGACTGTATACCATGATACGGTTGCCATAAATTTTGTCAAGTTCGTGAATTGAAT
>SDBS01005192.1_pt1 | contig 12733 bp, 11 predicted proteins | sample 2277091 | NCBI WGS metagenome assembly SDBS01 (sample SAMN10404972, study PRJNA504765) | marine sediment metagenome | isolation source: marine sediment core GS10_PC15, 163 cmbsf | place: Arctic Ocean: Southern Knipovich Ridge | collected 2010 | reverse complement strand
ACACCTTCTGCACCATGCAAATAATATCGAGCTGTAGTACATCCAAATTTTAAAAGTAAATCTACTTGACACTAGGCTCGCTATACGATATCAATTATCTACTGAATTGTCTCTATCTCTAAATTTCTCAAAAAATTCTTTCAAGCTGACAGCTCCATCTAGATCTTTATCCAGCTGACCAAAGTCATACGTTTCTCCATAAACTATTGTGATATAAGTGTTCATCTCTTTCATTTCGTCTTCTGATAGAGATCCATCTCTATTCTTATCGATTAAACCAAACAGAGTAAGAAGATTGTTAGCTTCCTGTCTAAAATTTTCATATTTATATTTAGCTACGAGCTCTGATAGTTCTTTACGTACATTATCTATGTTGCCTACTTCATTTTCAAATAACCCCAGTATTAATTCATAGTTTTTGATATTCTCGTTCTGTTTCTCAGTAATACCTGTTAACTCCTCTATGTTACTTTGAAGATTTATTTGCGTTTCGTAGAATTCCTGAACACTATTTTTGAGCTTTATCTCTGTATCTTTTAGGTCATCGACCTCAGTTTGTAGCTTTGTTCCGACCAATTCTAATTTGTCCGTGTTCTTTTTCAGCCTAGTGTTTTCTTCTGTTAATATGTTGTTCTGATCTTCGAAGTCATTAATGGACTCAGCAATTTTCTTCGCTTGCCACAAAACAGTAATCCTATAGATTGCAATAATCTCTGTTATAAGCAAAATTCCAAATGATACAACGATAACAGTACTAGACACAAATAAAGAATAGATTCCATTAATTAATGCGATCAAAGCGCCAATTCCAAAGACTGGGCGCGAGAAATCTCCAGATTTACAGCAACCTGTTCTTGACGTTGGTAGTGCAGAACGAGTAAGCATTTTTGTTGTTTCCATTTTTAAAAATCATAATATTAATAACGAGATTATTATCAGTAATATTGTTGTAGTCATCGCAACGAAGTGAACGCATAAGACTAATCAAATCCTAACCATGTAAATCTCTTACCACATTTGCATTTTCCACAAGCATCTCGTACCTTTACAAAAAAGGCTATGTTTTAAAATAATATTACTAATGACACTTGCATAATAACATTCCCCTGCCAAAACCCAGAAGCCACCACAATACCCACAAGGCTCCCAACATAGTGAAAAATGCAATAGCAATCGATACAAGAAGAGAAACTATATCATCCTGTTGGAATTGTTTTCCAACTCTAAGTCGCAGCTCAATAGCAAGACCTGTCGACAAACCAGATATAATAGCAGCGAGGAAGAAAGCCTTATACAGTGTGGTAGCATTAAATCCCTTAAAAATTCCCCAATGATTGTCAATACCTTGCGCGAGGCCGACAGCCGGCATTTTATTATCGATTATAGCTGATTAATTTTCAAGGAGTTTAACTCTCCGTTCAAGTTCTTGATTTTTGTTGTAGAGTCCTTTTACGCATGCGTAGAGAATTCCCTCTAAATCTATTGTTGATAATTTGTCTGGATCACTTCCGAGACCGAACATTCTAAAATCATCAGCAAATGGAGATATATGTTCTGCTCTATTATCTTCAGATTCATCTTCGATAACTCTCTTGTACTTCCATCTCGCAAGCTGCATTGAGCTTATAGCATTCAAAATTGCATCTGAATCAACTTCTTCTTCAACAATATCCTTTGCTGCCCTGAGGGATATAGAAGACCAAGCTGTGTCACCTCCAACCATAAAGACACCTGTTGATTCAGCTTCATCTGTAAACAATCTGAAACCTCCCGGATATTTAGCTGTGTACTCTCCTCCTGTTGAACTTGCTACAGGTCCAGTTCCTCCATTTATAACATAACTTCTGTCGTGTTCTGCTAGAGCAGAAGTTCCTCCTGCATGCGAGGTTAATCCTTGAGCTGTGCATAAATTACCTTCTGCGTGAGAATTTGTACCTCCTGCTGATGTAGTATTTCCTTCTGCATGCGAATTAGTTCCAGAAGCTGTCGTCGAATTACCTTCTGCATGAGAGTTATTTCCAGATGCTGTTGTACTAAGTCCTTCTGAGTGAGATTGAGTTCCTGATGATATTGTAAGTTGCCCCTCTGAGTGAGAATTCTCTCCTTCTGCTGTTGTATTATTTCCTTCTGCATGAGCAAAATTACCACCTGCGGTTGTATCAACTCCTTCAGAATGAGAACTATTTCCTGATGCTGTTGTAGTAGTACCTTCTGCATGACATTGATCTCCAAGAGCTGTTGAAGTGCTTCCTTCAGCGTGTGATATTGAACCCGACGCTATTGTAGAACTACCTTCTGCATGTGAATCACCTCCCAATGCTGTTGTAGAACTACCTTCTGCATGTGAAGAATTACCGGATGCTATTGTGCTATTTCCTTCCGCATGGTCAAAAGCTGTTGAAGCCGTTGTTTGACTTCCTTCTGTGTGACAAGCAAAACCACTTGCTAACGTGGTAAGTCCTTCTGCGTGTGAATTCTGACCAGATGCTGTTGTTGAATCTCCTTCGGTGTGAGATTGTGTTCCGGAAGAGCTAGTATTGACACCTTCAGAGTGGGAATTAACACCTGTTGATGTTGTTGAATCTCCTTCAGAGTGAGATTGATCTCCAGACGCAGTTGTTGATAACCCTTCTGTATGCGAATTTGTACCCATTGCTGTTGTTGTACGGCCTTCAGTATGTGCTTGCTCTCCATTCGCAATAGTATCAATACCTTCTGAATGAGCATTAGTTCCAGACGCTGTTGTCCGTAATCCCTCAGCGTGATTTCGAGCTCCAGTTGCGAACGTGTTATCACCTTCTGTGTGACAGTCAATTCCACCTGCAGTTGTTGACGTACCTTCAGTATGAGAATTAGCTCCAATCGCTAATGTTGATAATCCTTCAGCATGAGCGCTTGTACCGTTGAAGGGAAATTGATCAAACGCTGTTGTTAGCCGTCCTTCAGCATGAGAGTTTACACCTCCAGCAGATGTACGGTCTCCTTCAGCGTGGGAATTAATACCTGATGATGTTGTTGACGTACCTTCAGAGTGAGAATTATCTGCAGATGCTGTTGTTGATGTACCTTCAGAATGTGATTGCGAGCCACTGCAAATTGTTAGATTTCCTTCAGCGTGTTGGTTCACTCTATCAGCCAATGTTGAGGTGAATGAACCTTCAGTGTGGCAATTACCTGCTCCTCCTGCAAACGTTGATGTTCCTTCAGAGTGCGAATTCGTACTGACTGCTGTTGTTAAATTTCCTTCAGTATGCGAATTAACACCGTCTGATAATGTTGATGTACCTTCTGAATGAGACTGATCTCCAGATGCAGTAGTCGTATTTCCTTCAGAGTGTGATCGATCACCTGATGAGGTAGTTGATAGACCTTCCGCGTGAGAATTGGTTCCAGATGCAGTTGTTGATGTACCTTCAGTGTGAGACTGATTTCCAGAAGCACTTGTTGTCAAGCCTTCTGCATGCGAATTCAAAGCACCTTCGGGTCCGGAAGCTGTGGTTGATGTTCCCTCAGTATGAGAGTTAGGACCAGAAGCCAATGTTAATGATCCTTCAGAGTGAGAGTTAGCTCCAGATGCTGTCGTGGTATCTCCCTCAGAATGAGATTGATTTCCAGATGCGATTGTGGTATCTCCTTCAGCGTGAGAGTTTAAGGATCCTGATGCTGTCGTTGTATCTCCTTCAGTATGCGATTGATTTCCAGATGCTAGTGTGAGCACTCCTTCTGAATGTGCAGTTGTTCCTGATGCTGTCGTAAGTATTCCTTCTGAATGAGATGCTTCTCCAGATGCTGTCGTTCTATCTCCTTCTGCGTGTGCATTTTCATTATCTGCTATTGTCAGATTGCCCTCAGTGTGTGACTGTTCTCCAAATGCGGTGGTAGCAAGCCCTTCAGCGTGAGATGTGTTTCCAATTGCGCTGGATGAATCTCCCTCAGCATGAGATCGGTTTCCACCTGCAGAGGTTAAAATCCCTTCAGCATGAGATACGTCACCAGACGCTGTGGTCGAATTTCCTTCTGCGTGTGATATCGGCCCAGACGCTGTAGTTTGAGCTCCTTCTGCATGAGATCCGTCTCCTGATGCTATAGTTGCACCGCCTTCAGCATGAGAAAAGAACCCACTCGCTAATGTACCAAATCCTTGCGCAGTTGACTGTGGTGCTAGTACTGTGTTTCCGATCCCTGCCAAAACAGCACTGTTAGGACCTGAAGGTCCAATTGTGTTTGTCTGTCCGGCGAGGATAGAGGAGAATATTGATGTTAAATCTATGTTGTTATCAGCTGTGTTTGAGCATGGAATTATTAAAAATTCATTGTAATCTGCAGTGTTAAGATTCTGGAATGGAACCTGTATCACAGTACTTCCAGAGAATGTGAATACACAAGGTTCTGTCTCTACTGGACTAGGACCAGTTGGGCCAGTTGCTCCAGTATTTGCAGCTGCTCCTGTTAATCCCGTCGGCCCTGTTGGTCCTGCGGGGCCAGTTGCCCCTGTTAAACCTTGAATTCCCATAATCCCTGTTGGTCCTGTTGGTCCTGTTGCTCCAGTGTTAGATGCAGTTCCTGGAAGTCCTGTTGGACCTGTTGGCCCTGTATCACCCTGAAGCCCCGTCGATCCTGTATCACCTTGAGGGCCTGTTGGCCCTGTTGATCCCATTGGCCCTGTTGACCCTGTATTGCCTTGAGGTCCTGTTGGTCCTGTATCACCCTGAGGTCCTGTTGATCCTGTATCACCCTGAGGTCCTGTTGATCCTGTATCACCCTGAGGTCCTGTTGGTCCTGTTGATCCCATTAGTCCCGTCGGTCCTGTATCACCCTGAGGCCCTGTCGGTCCAGTGTTTCCCTGAGGTCCTGTTTGTCCTGTATCACCCTGAAGTCCTGTAGGCCCTGTAGCGCCTGTGTCTGAAGCAGTTCCAGGAAGTCCTGTTGGCCCTGTCGGTCCTGTCAGACCTTGAAGTCCTGTAGGCCCTGTAGCACCTGTATCTGAAGCAGTTCCAGGAAGTCCTGTCGGTCCTGTTGGCCCTGTTGGCCCTGTTGGTCCTGTTGATCCGGTTGGTCCTGTAGGACATCTCTTCTTTCTCTTTCGATGACATTTACAGTAATCTTTTTTCTTATAACTGTCGCAGTAACACTCCTGAGTGTCTTTCATTTATATACTCGATAGATTATTTTACTTTACTTACTATTTTATTAGTAGTTTCGTTATATTTTGCAGCTGTTAACACTATTTTGTTAATCATAGATTGTAAGAAACCATCAAGTTTTCGTTCTACTTCAAGCAGTAAAATAACTCTAGATTTATTAGATATGTTATATGCAGAATGTGTAAATGTATCATCAAACAATATGTCTTTACCCTGTTTCCATTCCTTTTTGATACCGTTTACGTCAAGATATACTTCACCTTCAATTGGAATATCCAAAGCAAGATGATATTTTAATATCCCATTCCATGGTCCTACATGTGGAGGTATTGTCTTACCGGGTTCAAGAATTGAAAAGAACACAGTAGGTATATTCACCTTAATGTTGTTTATATATTTCATAGTCTTTGGAAATTTCTTTGCGTGGATAGTATTCTTACCATACAATCGCAGCATTAGTACATTCCAGTGTTGAACATCGTTATCAACAGGTGTTTGTACTGAGTCTATGTCTCTATATCTTGGAATTTTTGACCTGTAAAGATCAAATTCTGAATGAATGATCATCCATCTTGCTCGCAAATATCTTGCCCATTGCAAGTTGTTAGTATCGTGGTATTCCTTTTTTCTACGTGGCTCTATGTACGTGTTAAGAGTATTAAGAATATCATAACCATCACAGTACGTTAACAGCGCTGCACATACGATTACGATAGAAATGATCATCAGCATGATTATGAAGATAACATCCATTTTAATTACTTACGCTCTTATTAATTGCATAAATCGTTTTCAATATAACCAAAATGGTCAAGATATTGGTATATGGAAACAGAGGATGGATAGGGAAATTATTCACTAACGTGCTAGACGAGAAGGGAATAGAATGGATTTCGACAGACACTAGAGCTGACAATTATCGTTATGTCCTCAACGATATTATTTGTAGTAAACCCACTCATGTTGTATCGCTGATTGGCAGAACACATGGAAAAGAGTATCCGACAATAGATTATCTAGAACAGAAAGGTAAATTAAGAGAGAATTTAACGGATAATCTTTTTGCACCATATATTCTCGCTGAAGCGTGTAGAAAAGCCAATGTTCACTATACATATCTTGGTTCAGGTTGTATTTATACATCAAGGTATATTAATTGTGCCTATACGGAATGTTTCAATAAAGAAACTAAAACAATTTGCAAATATAGTGCTGGGACTCCTCTGAACAAATTCGATGAGTACGATGATCCAAATTTCTTCGGTTCATCATATTCAACAGTCAAGGGTATCACAGACATGATGATGAAAACTAGAAATGATTCAGTGCTTAATGTTCGCATTCGGATGCCGATCACAAGCAAAGATAGTTCACGAAATTTTATCAGTAAGATAACAAGGTACGAAAAGATCTGTTCTATTCCCAATAGTATGTCAGTGTTGGATGAACTGTTACCAATTATGGTTGATATGATAGTGAACAGTGTAGTTGGAACCTTCAATCTTTGTAATCCGGGTGTGATCAGTCACAATGAAATATTAACAATGTATCAAGATATTGTTGATAAGGAATTTACATGGAAAAATTTTACCATTGAGGAACAGGACAAAATTTTGCTCTGTGGAAGAAGTAATAACGAGTTAGATACAACCAAACTTTTAAAGTTATATCCTGATGTTATGTCAATAAAAGATAGCGTACAAAGATGTTTAGAGAAATGGGTCTTATAAACTTTATAAAACAATGTTAGTTTTTAAAAGTTAGCGGGAGCTTGATTCTTATGTTTATGACAGAATATACCTTCTTTACCTACTTTGTTTTTACATCGTCGTTGAGCTTTCTTTGAGATTCCTGAACAGTAAATAGAAGTGTCAGGTTTGATTTTACTTTCATCATCAAAGAACAGTTTGATTTCCGTAAGCCAGTTATCGAATTTGTAACCATTTTTGATCTTGTTGATAATCTCGTTGATCGTATCTTTCAGTACTTGGTACCGTTTTGACATTTTTGTTTTCTTAATTTTACCGTTAATTTTGTACTTATCAGGATTAAATCTGATGATGATTAAATTCTTGCCTGCATTTTGGTAGATCTGCATAATTCTGAGCTCTTCATCTTTAACATCGTAGTACTTGTGTTGATTTTCATCTACTTCGATAATTAGAATGCAGTTATCAAACTCTGTTTGGAAATCTATACGTCTATTAAATGTAGTACATTCTTTTTCTTCGTCAGCGATGATTAGCTGTTTTTCATATATGAACATATCAGGAAATTCAATGTTTATATATCTGCGAACGTTAAGTTGTTTGTTAGGTAGATGTGCCGTTTTTGATCTTGGATCGTTGGGGAATAATTTAACAAAACATATTGTGCAATAGTTATCATATTTTGAATTCTTTGTTTTTTCTGTAGTACATCGATCACCATTAGGATATCTTCCGATGCAAAAATGATTTGATTCTGGTCGGCAGGTAGAGCATTGATTATATTGTATTTTGTGAGAACAAATTGAACTACCGTCACAATCTTTACATTGGTTACGTAGTCTACCGTGATCGCAATATGAGCTACCGTTGCAATCTTTACATTGGTCACGTCGTCTGCCGTGATCGCAAATTGAACTACCGTCGCATTCTTTACACTGATTACGAGATTTATTATGGTAACAATATTTCCTCGGTCTAAGTACCATTTCCTCTTCTCTATGTTCTTTAATCTTACATCTGGTAGGAAAGCTTTGTTTCATTCCATAAGTTGATTTATCTTCACACCCATCAACACCACAGATAAGATCATTTTTGCAGTCTTCGCATTTGTCATGAGGTTTTTCATGAGAACAGTATCCTCTTGATCTGTATACCATATCTTCATCTGTATGTTTCTTGCATCTTGTAGCAAATTCTTGCTTTATCCCATACTTTGCCATAGTTTCACACTCTTCGATTTCACACTTCACCATATTTCACTGTTCTTTCTCTTCATTGTATCAATATCTAAATTCATCATTTTGTGTTTATGTTAGATTTAGAAATTAGTTGATGAGAGTATTGATGATCATTTATAGCGTAAGACAATATTTAGAAAACTGGCTTTTAAAAGTTATACACCTAGAAATAAATTGCATTTATCGATTTCTCACCGGTATCTTTCCACGTTTAGCTAATTTATTCAACTCAATTTGGTAGAAGTTAACATTGGACTTTTGTTTATTTGCTTCCACATAATCAAGAGAACATGGAGAGACAAATCCATTCACGTTAATCGCGTACCAAATGGATCCAATTCCCATGAATTCGTTTATCAAATCAATCAAAGCAACAACTTCCATCGACGACATTCCCAATTCAAACTTCGTCTCGGTATAATAAGTATCTCGCTGACTCCAATCTTTAAGTTCTCTATTCAATTGATTAATCAAATGTCGTGAAATACAGACGTGAGATTTTTCAAGCTTAATCTGCAAATCCGACGAATCTTTTTCTGCCTTTTCATATGAATTGAAGATTCCCACAATATGTTCCGTTTCGATCACAATCAGAGACATCTTGAAATCAGAAATTGGAGTGTGGAGACTACAGTAATAACCTCCCCATGGATTTACATCACATTGCTTTCCTGTACTTGTAAATCCTATACATTGTCTTACATCTTGAGTTTCTGGATCGTTTGTTTGGTGTATATGACAACGACGCCCTTCACGATGAACTCTTTTTCGACAACGTTTTCCCTTTTGTGTTGTACCAGCGCATGTGATTACACTAGTCATATCTTTCATAGCGTGAAGAGCGTTCTGATATTTATCGGTTTCGACGATATTAGAAGGTTCTAGATTTATTGCTTTTAAAAGTATATTGATTTCGGAGCATCTGATACTTGGCCATATTCATCATGACCCCAAGCACGAAGAGTTCCATCATCTCTTAGGGTGACAGTATGCCATCCACCTGCAGATACTTCTATAAATCCTGATCCTTTTGGAGTATTTGATACTTGATCAAAATAATCCTCTCCCCAGGAATGGAGAGCTCCATCATCTTTCAGAGCAACAGAATAAAATTCACCTGTAGAAACTGATATAAATCCTGATCCTTTTGGAGTATCTGATACTTGACCATGTTCATCATTACCCCAAGAATGAAGAGTTCCATCATCTTTCAGGGCAACAGAATGAAATCCGCCCGCAGAGATTGATATGAATCCTGATCCTTTTGGAGTATTCGATACTTGACCATATTCATCATTACCCCAGGAATGAAGAGTACCATCATTTTTCAGAGCAACAGAATGTTCTTTACCCGCAGAGACTGATATGAATCCTGATCCTTTTGGAGTGTTTGATACTTGACCATACTCATCATTACCCCAAGAACGAAAGGTTCCATCATCTTTCAGGACAACAGAATGATATGCACCTGCAGACACTTCTACGAATCCTGACTCTTTTGGAGTGTTTGATACTTGACCATCTTTATCATGACCCCAAGAATGGAGAGTTCCATTATCTTTCAAGGCAACAGAATGACATCCTCCAACAGAAACTGATATAAATCCTGATCTTTTTGGGGTGTTTGATACTCGACCAAAATTATCATGACCCCAAGAATGGAGAGTTCCATCATTTCTCAGAATAGAAGAACTTATAGAACCACAGGAGAGTCTCTGTCTGTGAGGAATATATTCACATATTATACCCAAAACATCTTGAGGATATTTATTATCGTGGATGGCGTCTGAAATACGCTTTAGAAGAGACATGTTTGATTTTCTTCCAGCTCTGTCAAAATATTTTCATCGATTCTGATGATATTAGAAGGTTCTGGATTTATTACTTTTAAAAGTATATTGATTTTGGAGCGCCCGATACTTGATCAAATGTGTCATTTCCCCAGGAGTGAAGAGTTCCATCATCTTTCAGGGCAACAGAATGACATCTTGCTGCAGAGATTTCTATGAATCCTGATCCTTTTGGAGTATTGGATATTTGACCAAAATCAAAACCCCAAGAATGAAGAGTTCCATCATCTTTCAGAGCAACAGAATAATATTCACCTGCAGAGATTTCTATGAATCCTGATCCTTTTGGAGTATTTGATACTTGATTATAATCATCATGACCCCAAGCACGAAGAGTTCCATCACTTTTCAGAGCAACAGAATGATATCCACCTGCAGAGACTTTCACGAATCCTGATTCATTTGGAGTATTTGATATTTGATTATTACTAAATACATTATTACTCCAAGATTGAAGAGTTCCATCATTTTTCAGGGCAACAAAATGGTACATACCTCCAGAGACCTGTATGAATCCTGATCCTTCTGGAGTAACGTGAAGGTGTGTAGAGTGAAGAGTTCCATCATCTTTCAGTGCAACAAAATACGATGAGTCTGAAGAAATTGCTATGAATCTTGATCCTTTTGGAATGTCCATCAATTCATCATCTTCCCAACAGTGAATAGTTCCATCACCTTTCAAGGCGATACATTGATATGTGATAAAAGCAACTGAGATAAATCCAGATCCTTCTGGAATGATTGATATTAGACAATCATCATTTTCATCATCTCTCCAAGAGTAAAGAGTTTTATCACTTTTCAGAATAGTAGAAATATCATCTCCACAGAAGACTCTCTGTTCATGCGGAACATATTCACATATTATTTCCAAAACATCATGAGGATAATCATTATCGTAGATGGCGTCTGAAATAGACTTGAGAAGATGCATGTTTGATTTTCTTCTCGCTTGGACAAAAATATTTATATCGATTCTGGTGATATTAGAAATTCTTCATTTATTACTTTTAAAATATCTTCAAGGTCTCTTGAATATTATATTTTCTTTCTTTTCAGTTTAAAGCTGATCTAAAGTTTGATCAGCTTTAAACTTTATATAGTGTCGTCCACATTGTATTAAGTGCAAAATTGATCAAAGATTTCTTTCTATCACAAGAAGAACAAATCAACTGGAAATATCGTCTCGTACAGAGCTAAACGAGTGCCGATGGATATCAAAAGAGTCATCGTTGATTGGATGGACAAAGATGAGTACAACATAAAGTTTACATTTTGGTGCAACGTATGTAAGTTTGCCAGAAGAATAAAAACCAGGCCTGTTTTTTGGGATTGTGGGGTGACAGCTGAGGAAGGAATCAATGCAATGTTTCGCAATTGTGAATGCATTAAATGCAAAAGACGTATGAATCGCTCTGAATTCGATCAAAAACATCAATGGAAACTATTGGAAGCAACCATACTTCATATGCAAAAATCAACTTCAGAATTGTTGGGTTTGTCTGACAGTAGTTATTCTGATTGGACTATCGAAGAAGATGAGGACTGGAAACATAATCCTGACTCCGAAAGTGAAGAGGATACCGATTCCGAAAGTGAAGAGGACAAGCGTAACTCGAAAATAGCAATAACTAACTAGATTCCTATAAGACAGAAGGTTTAATATACCCTTTAAAAGTAGCGCACCAACCAATAAAACATCTTACATTGATGCAATCTCAACGTGAAACTGAAGTAACTACGTACATTCAGACCAAAATTTAAAAGTTTCTAGACAAAAATCGTCTCAGTCTAACGGCAGTATTCGAGAGTGAGATGAAGCACTATTAAAAGTATATTGATTCCTGCGCATCCGATACCTGACCATATTCATCGTCTCCCCAAAAGTGAAGAGTACCATCGTCTTTTAGTGCAACAGAATGATATCCGCCTGCAGAGATTTCTATGAATCCTGATCCTTTTGGAGTATCAGATACTCGACCATCTCCATCATCACCCCAAGAATGAAGAGTTCCATTATCTTTCAGAGCAATACAATGACATATACTTGCAGAGACCCCTATGAACCCTGATCCTTTTGGAGTGTTTGATACTTGACCATCGTCATCATGACCCCAAGAATAAAGAGTTCCATCATCTTTCAGAGCAACAGAATGCCATTCACTTGCAGAAATTTCCATGAATCCTGATCCTTTTGGAGTGTCTGATACTTGACTACTTCCATCAAACCCCCAAGAATGAAGAGTTCCGTCATCTTTCAGGGCAATAGAATGATCTCCACCTGCAGAGACTGATATGAATCCTGATCCTTTTGGAGTGTCTGATATTTGACCATTTCCATCAAACCCCCAAGAGCGAAGAGTTCCATCATCTTTCAAGGCAATAGAGTGCCAGTCACCTATAAAGATTGATATAAATCCTGACCCTTTTGGAGTGTTTGACACTCGACAATGGGTATCATTTCCCCAAGCATGAAGAGTTCCATCATCTTTCAGGGCAACAGAGTAAATTTCACCTGCAGAAACTTCTATAAATCCTGATTCTTTTGGAGTGTTAGATACTTGACCGTCTTTATCATTTCTGCAGATATGAACCCACGGCAGTTATCCCGATGATTCCTTCGCTGGTTTCAGCAACTACAGTAATAGTGTAACGGGTAGTAACCATGTAAATTCTCCCGGTGCAGCTATTGATTTGCTGATGCCTGCTGTTGATATTTACTCTACCTCTATGAACGGCGGATATTCATATGATAGCGGTACGAGCCTTGCGTCACCTCTTGCGGCAGGTTT
>SDBS01005191.1_pt1 | contig 12733 bp, 13 predicted proteins | sample 2277091 | NCBI WGS metagenome assembly SDBS01 (sample SAMN10404972, study PRJNA504765) | marine sediment metagenome | isolation source: marine sediment core GS10_PC15, 163 cmbsf | place: Arctic Ocean: Southern Knipovich Ridge | collected 2010 | reverse complement strand
CCAGAAATTCCAGCACCTATTACGATTATATTACTATTTTTCATTATCTTTTCATTTCATTCATTTTTTAGTTAAGATTTATAATAATTATCAAATTGCATGAAATGTTTAATCACATTTGAAAATTATTTTTAATTTTGAAAACTTATTCATTTTTAACGATATAATCCGACAAAATTCTAAATAAATGTTTTGATAGATTACAGGTTTTAATTATTAAATATTAAATTTAATCAGAAAAAAAGATTTATCAATCAAAAATTACACATAAAAATATTGGTTTTGTTAATTTTCTCATAAATTCTTTAACATACAAAACAGTCCGAAAACTATCAAAATAATATAAATAATGAGACTTTTCTGTTAAATCATTTAAAGACGTTTTCAATTAAGAATTTAACAAAAAATAGAAATTTAAAATATAAATAAGGATTTTTATTTTTTTTTTAATCTTTATGTTAGTATCAGGAATACAACGAAAGATGTTAATAGTAGGATACTAATGCTATATCCCTGAATTTTAAAGCCAGACTTAGTAATTTGAATGATATGTGTATCGAGAATATCAAATCAATTTTGATCATCATAATATTCAATATTATATTTAAATTCTCCAAAATGTTCTTGGTTGATAGATATTTGAATCAAAATCCCACTCATCCAAGACATCCAATCTACTGCTACATAATGATCCCCAACGGTATCATCAGTTTTCACACCAAAAGTTCTTAAAAATCTTTTCTAATAAAGGTATAATGGATATATTGTATTAACTTTAGCATAAAATTGATAAGATATTGAAGTTTTTTATATTTAGAGCAAAAAAAAAAATATAATACATCCTTTTAAATATATAAATAAAAAAATTATAAAATAGAATTAAAAATAATTTCGGTAGTGAAGAAATTTTGAAGATTGTAGTTAGCGGCCCTCAGCAAAGTGGAAAATCCAGCTATATCAAATATCTTGATAATAATTCATTAAATGTAGAAGCAAAAGGTAAAGATCAAAAAGTTTACACAGTAGGGATGGATTTAGGAAGTGTAAAATTAAATGGCTTTGATTGTTATTTATTTGGTACACCGGGTCTTTTACGATTCTCAGTTATGAGGAGAATTTTAACAACTGGAGCAGATGGTGTGCTTTTTATGTTTGATGCTGCTGCTCCTGAAAAAGATGATAGTGCTATTGTAATATTAAATTCTATTAGAAAAGCGATTCAACCTAATGTACCAGTAGTTTTTTTAGCCAATAAACAGGATATTGATGCAGCCCGCCCTCCAGAAGTTATTCGTTCACAAAACTATTTACCTGAAGATGTTAAAATCTTTCCAACAAGCACCAAGACGGGTTTGAATATAAAAGAATCCATCACGCATATAGTAAACTATATTTTTGAAGAATATTCATCACTACTTCAAACACTTCGTTCTTTTGAGAGTGATATTAAGGGTTTGGGAGAGGAATTAAAAAAAGATAGGATTCAAATTCGTGATTTTTTAAATAATTTAGAAATCAAACGCTTTATTGAACTTGATAGGATCAATAAAACCTATAAAGTAAAGAGCGGATTAAAATACTTAGTCTAGTTTTTCTACTTATAAAAATACATTTAACGTTTATTATTAGAATATAGAAAATATTAAAATTCAGAAGGAGGGATAACGTCGGTCTCTTCTTGATCCTTTAACTCGTGAAGTTTTTCGCGCATTTCGTTTAAAATATTCCAGAAGAAGGCAGGAACATAACTTTCTTTCTTATACCAAGATTCAATACGATTTAATTTTTCTAAAAAATAATTAATTCGAATAGAGAATTGTTCAATGTAGTCTTTTTCAGTATAATCTTTCTTCAGGTATACAATAAATAGTTTTTTTAAATCCTCATATTTTGGAATGAATCCCATGGGCGTCTTGATTGCATCATAATCTCCATGTACACGACCCTCTGCCCAAATTATCCAGCATAATTTGTCCAACATTCCATTTAAATATTTACCATCCTTACTTTTTAGAAAGTAATTCATTGCAAACACTTTGGGGCAATGTTCTAACGAATTACCAAATATCTTATGGTTATCTAAGTATTTACCGAGTGATACTACTATAAAATCTAAATTTGCCATGGGTTGTTGCTTTCTTACTCCTTCCGTACCAAGTGTTGCAGATGTGGTTTCTGATTCAATTGAAGCACCTAGAAACACACCATGCTCCCAATTAAGACTCTCGAGAACTGGTGGCATTGTATCACTATCTCGTCCACCATAGAAAATAGCATGAACTGGTACTCCAGCTGGATTGTGTAAATTTGCATCTGCATTGCTTAATTCTTCGATACGAATGGTATAACGGGCATTTGGATGAGAATGAGGTATTTCCTTATCTTCGCTGTCTCTTTTCCCTTTTTGCCATGCTCCCGAGAAATTTTTTCCTTTTAGAGGAATTTCTCTTCCATCTCCGATCCAATAAGGTTTGTTCTCTGTTATTAACACATTAGAGAATATCGTCTCCCGTGGGGATGTTATTGCATCCCAAATAACAGGATCATCTTCTGTATTTACATCTTTAATAATTCCAAAAATACCTTGTTCAATATTAGCAGTATGGGCGTAACCATCATCCCAAAGACGAAAATACGCTATGTCATCACCAACTATTGTTTGTCCGGGTAACATGGCTGTAGAGGTCTTTCCACAAGCAGAAGGATAAGCACCAACAGCATAAGAAATCCTATTTTTATCTTTAGGATGAATTCCTAAAATAAAATAATGTTCTGCAAGCCAATCTTCATTATTAGCTCGATAAATCGCTAATCGAAGCGCTAACTTTTTTAATCCAAGTGAGTTGCCAGCATATTGATTGTTTATTGTTAAAACACGCCCTTCTTGTAAATCAACATATATTCTACGCTTATTAAGATTTTTTGTTACAGGTGGATTACCTGTTAATTCTCCAGCAGAATGAATAAAATAAAAGAAATTATCAGAACCATTTAATTTTTTAAATTCTTCATAACCAGCTCTATATAAGATATCTTCGGAATGGGCAACATAAAAAGAATCAGTGAGTTGGAGTGCAAGGATTGAAAACTTGGAATTTTTAGGACCTAGGCAAAAAAATCTCACAACACACTCATTGTTTTTCATACATCCATCCATTATCTCCAAAATTTCCTTAAGCCCCTCATCTCTATCAATAGTGTTTATCGCAGGCGGCCTATATTCTCCTTTTGGAATTAATATTTTTGTATTCGCTTTATCTCTTGCCTGATCATGGTTACTCATGTTAACAAATCCATCATAATGGATTGTATGACCTGCTACTTCTATATTTTCTTCTTCACCTAGTTTTATTGATTTTTGTCTACAATAATCAATATCTTCTTTCGAGTCTGTTATGATGGTAACTTTAGAAGGTTTACATAAAGTCACAAATTCATTTATGATTCTTAGGACATGTTCATTATTTAGAGCTTTTATTTTTTCAAGATTACTATTATCAAGAATTTCCATCATAATTTCATTATCGATTTAATTTGTAAAGATCTTAAAGGTATAAAAAAAAATAGTTGTCACTATTTAATTTTTCTTTTTTAATTCTTTTGGATTTTGAGATTTTAATTAGAAATTTATGAAAAAGATAACATTTAAAGATTAAATCACTTAAAAAAAAAAAATAAAAAGAAAATATTTCTTAAACTCTTCACATTCCTGGTTGTCTAGATCCTTTTGCACTAATAATCCTATCTATCCGTAAGATTAAATTAGCCAACTCACTGCCTGATTTAATTATATGGTTGATCAGTGCCGCAGGTTCTACAATTCCTCTTTGAAAATTATCTCCGATTGTATTAGTTATAGTATCAATTCCAATCCATTTGTCATCGCTAGTCTTATGTGCAGCTCTTAGTTCTGTTAATTTTTCGATCTCTTCTAAACCTGCGTTCCTAATTAATGTTCTTGGGATTTCCTCAAGTGCTAAAGCAAAAGCATTAAAAGCTAATTGTTCTTTTCCGCTAATTTCGTTAGCATAAGCTTTAATTCTTTTTGCGAGTTCAATATATATTGCACCTCCACCAGCTACAACACTTTTGGTATCCATTATTTTTGCAATAACCGATAATACATCATTTAGAGAAACTTCTGCAGTACTAAGAATCTTATCCAAACCTCCCTTGAGTAAAATTGATACAGATTTTGGATTTTTACATCCAGAAAGTAAAAGATAGTTATCATCACCAATTTTTTCAAATTGTGCTTTTTCAGCAAATCCTAAATCATCTTCAGAAAGTGATGTTAAATCATCAACTAACTTAGCGTCTATAGCTTTTAAAATGGATTTGTAATCGCTTTCCCCGACGTTTTTAATTGCAGCAATTCCCTCTTTTGCTAAAAAGGCACCAAATTTGTCTGAGATGTCACTACTATTCACAACCACATTAACACCTAAATCTACAAAAATTTTCAAATAATCCTTTAGGATTTTCTCTTCTTGATCAAGGAATTTCTGAATGTCAGATGGACTAGAAATTCGAATTTGTGCATCGAATTCTGTTTTTTTTACATCCAATTTTCTTCTAATCACAGCAATTTTTGCATTTTTTATGGTATCAGGCATCATAGTGTTCAGTTTTTCCTTTTGAATATATACACCATTGATTAATTCTGAATCATTTAGAGCCTTACCAGGTGCTTTAACGATTTTTACATTACTTACATTAGTGAAAGCATTGCCTTCCCCATCTGCTATTTGTTTAATCGCGTTTAATGCTAAATCCGCGAAAAAATCTTTTAGTGGAGCAATACCTTTTGAGTTCATAGCTGTCTTGGCAGCATTTTTAAGAACTTCATCATCTTCCTTAGAAATGGTAATCGCTATTTCCTTAATTATTTCTAGGGATTTATCTGCCGCTAATTTAAATCCATGAGTGATTGGTTTTGGGTGAATATCTTGTTCAATCAATTCTAAGGCATTATTTAATAAAGCAGATGAAAAAATTACAGCAGAAGTAGTTCCATCACCTATATCTTCATCAATCGCTTTAGCTACATTGACCATCATATTTGCTGCGATGTTTTCAATATCTAACGCTTTTAGAATTTCTGCCCCATCATTTGTTATTGTAACATCTCCTAACGAATCAACTAACATCTTTGACATACCTTTTGGGCCAAGGGTAGAACGAACTGTCTCAGCAATTGCAACCATTGCAGAAATATTTTGTTTCCGAGCTTCTCTCTCACGTACTTCTTCGGTTCCTTCTTTTAGTATTATTATTGGTACACTTGACATAATAATTCACTTTTATAAAAAAATATGATTTATGGATCTTTATATATAAAACTTAAAAAACTTTATGTATTCAGTCTTAGAATTTGTTTTTTGATGTTTTAGGTTTAAAATATTAAAATTATTTTACCAAAGAAATGAAATTTATTAATAGATTTTTAAGTGAAAACGTTTCGGTTACATATGAAGAAAGATCTAGTATTTTAAGAAAAGTCAAAAAATGGAAAAACTTTTTGAAATCAGACAATCTTCAAAATTTGGAAGGATCAACAAGAAATCTTTCATACTATTAATCTAATAGCTCTTAACAATAGAAGAAAAGATTTGACAGATCGCTTCATATCTCTACAAAAGAAGTATTCTTGTATTCTTTTAAAATCATATTTGAATTTGTTCTTGTAATATATTCTTTCTCATTTAATTTTCTAATGAATTTATGAACATCCTGAGACTCACGAAATCTGCATATCAAAGCGGCAGATTGTTCTCCTGTGGTATGAAATACAGAACAAACCTCCGGAATGTTTTTAATATCATCTAATATCTCCTCTGTGTGCTTTCCATCTATGTCAACCCTAATTAAAAAAGCCAGATTATATCCCAGTTTTACATTATTGAGACGAAGAGTATATCCTTCAATTATACCTTTTTCCTTCAATTTGGATATTCTATTATGAATTGTTCCTATTGAGATTCCTAAATTATCTTGAATCTCTCTGTAAGAAGTTCTTGCGTTATTTTGGAGTATTCTTAGAATTTGTTTATCGATTTCGTCAAGAGCTTTTTCCTTCTTCATAATGAATCAAACCTAAAAGAAAAATAATGTTGAGTTTAGATCAATATATTTTATTTTGAGAAATATATAAGATTTTAGAAAACTTGACATAAAATCGATTTTTTTATGAAAAATGTTTAAAATTTCTAGAAAACTTCAGATAGATCTAAAATTGAAAAAATAAGCATTAAGAATTAATATTCAATATATATTTTTAATATTATCATCAAATATTATCTTAATGGAGATAAGCATGGCTGATAATTTTAAAATAGACCCATGGGGCGCTTCAGCGCTCTTAGAAGAAGATTATGCTAGGTTAATTAAGGAGTTTGGAATCGAAGAAATATCAGAAAACATCAGACAAAAGATGATTAACAATCGCTTTATACGGAGGAAAATAATTTTTGGGCATCGTGACTTAAATCTTATATTTAAAGCTATTGACGAAGGGCAACCATGGGCAGTTATGAGTGGAATTAAACCCTCTGGTCCTTTTCATTTAGGAACTTCAACAACGGCTCTAGAGATTGTTGAATTTCAGAAAATGGGAGGAAAAGTCTATTATTGTATTGCAGATATTGAATCATGGGAAGATAACGGAATCCCTTTTGAAGAAGCAGAAGAAACTGCTATTGATAATTTAGCAGATATATTAGCGCTCGGATTAGATCCTGATAAAGCGTATATATGGCGCCAAAGTAAAGAACCTATTGTAAAAGATATCGTATTCAGAGTTAGCAGACTTGTAACACAGAATATGTTGAATGCTATATACGGTGAAAAAACTTTTGGTCTTTATTTATCAGCTTTAGTTCAAGTTGGAGATATCGATTTACCACAGGTTCTAGACGGTTCACAACCAACAATTGTTCCCGTAGGTATTGATCAAGATCCTCATATTCGACTTACCCGAGACCTTACCCGCAGGTATTATAAGAAGTTTTTCTTACCAGGAGCAACTTATCATTACTTATTAGCTGGTATAGACGGTTCGGAAAAAATGGCAAAAAGAAATCCCAATAGTTATTTTACTTTTAACGAGGCGATCAAGTCAATAGAGCGAAAAGTTAAGGGGGCTTTAACAGGAGGGAGAAAAAATAAGAAAGAACAACAGGAATTAGGTGGTGAACCTCGTAAATGCATGATTTATAAGATATTGATGTATCATTTTGAGGAGGAGGATGAAAAATTAGCTAAAGATTTTGAATTGTGTATTAAAGGAGAATTATTGTGCGGAGAACATAAACAAGAATGTGTAGAAAAAGTATTGAAGTTCGTTAATAACCATCGAATGAAAAAAGAAAAATTCCTTGATAAAGCTAGAGAACTTTTAAATATTGACTAATTATGTTTCTTTTTGATCTACAGAAATTAAATTAATCCAGATAAAATTTTAATTAGATCTTCAAGAAAATCAGGAAATTTTTCCAAGAAATCATCTTTTTGGTTTTCTTTAGTGACTACTGAAACGAAAAATGATTCTTGTTCTATATTAATTCTTTGTAAGTATGATAAAATTTTACCCTCTATAGTAGATAAATTATAATTTGAAGTAAATTTTTCTTCTTCCATTCTTTTAAGTAAAAAAAGATGTTCTTTAATGGATTCTAATAACTCTATATAAACTTCTGGTTCAATATCACTATAATACTCGGAGATGATTATTCCATTATGATCAAACACAATTAGAGCTTGACTTTTAAATTTATTTAAGTACTTTTCTAGTAATTCTGTAAGTTCGAAGAATTTTTTATCAAAAACTGAAAGGCCATATGAAACTAGTTGAACAATGGAAATAATATCATAAATTGAAGTTTGTTGAAATAAAATATTAAACATTTGATATTTATCCAAAATTTCTTTCCTTAATTTTTCTATATTTTCTAATATTTTATCATCATACCTCAAATCAGGATCAAATTTATGAAAAGCTACAATTATAGGAACCTCCATCTCATTTTTAAGAAAAAATTGTAAAATTGCATCCAAATACTCAAGTGAGTTTTGAAATCGATCTTTATCTTGAATATCAATCACAAATATAAGAAGATCAGTAGCATCAAAATAAACATCTTGATATTCCATATAAATTGTTCTATATTGTTCTTGTCCACCCATGTCCCAATAGATTGTGTTCTTCTTTAAAAAATTCATTTTATGATATTCTACTCTAATAGTTGGCTTAAGTTGAACAATATCTTTTTCAAAATCATATTTTCTGTCTAACGCCGTCAAAATTGAAGTCTTTCCAGCGTTATCCAGTCCCGAGACGATAATTTTTAGAAAAGTTTCCAAGCGTATTCAGCTCATTTTTATTTTGGTAATTTATAAAATTTAATAACATAATAGATTAAGTTAAATTTAAATTTCTGTTAAAACAAAATTAGAGATTATGAAAAATAATCCTAAATTAGTTTCTTATGTTGTTTGGTATGTCATCAAAGTACCATCTGAATATTATTCTTGTATTCATAATTTCTATTTTTTATGAAAATCTTCTAACAGAATATTGATTTTAGAGTGATTTTCATGACATTTATATGATATATATATTTTTTAAATAAAATTTAGTGATTTTACTCAATGATATAATTCTTAAAAGAGGATGATTTATTTGTTTGAACTTAAAAATAAATATTTACAGAATTTAGAGTATCAAATTAGTTTAAAAGAAAAAATTTATAAAAATTTCAAAAAGATTCCAGTATTCACAGAACAAATTAGAAAATTTGATAAAGCAGCTATTAACCTTGAAGCAAAATTTGAAAGAATTCAGCTTCGTGACAAATATCAGATTATCATAACTGAATTGGACAATTTAATAAAGCAAGCAAGATAAAATAAAACTTTTCTTCTTTTTTTTATAAAAATTAAAAAAATTCTAATCTCCAACAATCATACAATATATCTCTCGGGATCTTGATTTTTCATCACATTCGATAAATATGATTTGTTGCCACGTACCTAAAATTAATTTACCACTTTGAAATGGAAAAGTTTGAGAAGTTTTAATGAGAAAACTTCTTAAATGTCCAGCTCCATTGTAATCGTGCCATGTTTTGTGATGAGCATAATCTCGATCATATGGTATAAGTTTTTCAAAAAGTTCTTTGATATCCTGTTTAACAAGCCCTGGTTCATACTCTATAGTTGATACCGCACCTGTAGACCCAGCAACATGAACATTTACAATTCCATTATTAATTGCACTATTATTTATTGCTTGTTGAACTTGTTTAGTTATATTAATAACATCACAATATGCGTTAGTTTTTAACTTAAAAGATTTTAAGATAGTAGTCATTTTTCAAACCTTATTTTGCCACAAATATTAATTTTAATAATCTGTTTTAAGACCGATTTAGGAAGATTTGCTTCATTTCCATCTTTTAAAGCAAAAATTTTCGATAAAATAAGAAGTTCTGGTTGATTAAATCCTTCTATATTTGTCCAACTCTCAGAATTTGCTTCAATACATATAAAAAACGGTGTTTTTTTTAGTTTTAGGCATTTATTATTTATACACTTCTCACAAATCCTCGGAAAATAATACACATTACCATTCTTTAAAAAAATTGAGAACATACCTAATTCTTTATTTCTAATTTTTACCCAATTCAGAGAATCGAACTCTATATCTAAATCTAATTTTAAAATAAATTTTTTCAATTTTTCAGTATTTAATATATGATTATTCCTTGTATCATTAATTTGAGGTTCAAAATAATCATTACATTGATCTGTGGTTTCAACTTGAGGAATTATCAGATTTCGCTGGATAAAATCAATGATATATGCATTTTCAAGTTCTATATTTTGTATTTTTTTTATAAGATTCGAACTTATTTGGTTTAATATGCTAGAGTGGTCAAAGATTTTATTGATTTCAAAATTATTTGATTTTAGAATTGAATTAAAATCTTCATTTTTGAAATGAGCATTAATTATTTTATTTTTTGTAAATTTTTCAAGGATTACACAAAAAAGAAGAGTTGCTATTTGCATCTGTGGTTGAATCTCATTAAAATAATCTATTATTTGGTTAATTTTCGTTTCAGAAATAAAAACTATAATTGCTTCAGCACCATCGTAGAAAACTGTACGTATATTGGCTTTTCGTTGTCTACAATCAATATTCCACAAAAGGAACTCAATTTTATGGCTTAATTCATATAAAAAATCGATTTTGCTAATGTTAACACCAATACTTTCCTTATTATTTATTGGTAGGCAATTTGAACTCACACTATTTTGGAAATTATCCTTGTATTTTTCAATTCCTCCGAGTAATATAATTTTTTTTTTTACTGAAAAACTTTTTTCTCGACCTATAACTTCATAGGAGCTCAATTTGCTAACCTCGGGATACTAAAGATTTTTAGATAAATCCAATAAATAATAAATTTAAACCTTAATTTAAAATTAAGGTTTAATCTACTTAAAAAGATTCATAAATATAATTATAGAATATTCGATCAGGAAGAGTTAAAAGAAAAAAATGCATACTCTCAAGCATTAAGAAATATAAAAATTACCAATAAAGAAAAAGAGATAATAAAACATTTATTAGTTTATTATCGTGAAACGGGGATTTTACTATTGATTTACATAGAAATTTAAATTATAATCAAATTATCGCTTAGCCTTATTTAGAAAAATTAGTAAAGAAAAAGGTTTTTGAAAGGCGAGAATTATTATTATTATTATAATTTATTCTTTGTAAAAAATAAAAAGTATTCTAAATACTATGTCGGAACGTTTAAAGACATATTTGAAGAAAATTCATTCACATAAAAATAAAATTCCTGAATATGCTACTATTATTATTCGTCCTGGCAAAAGAATTTTAGATTTCAAAATTAAAAAAGAAGCTGCTAATATCTTAAAAGTGATAGCTCACGATGAGAAGAAATCTGGATGGTTTTTACATTCAATACACATCCCAATAAAAAATTTGGGATTGCCACCTGACTCTAAAGATAAAGAAATATTAGAATTTCTATCAATGCCAAATAAAATCACGAGTAGTAAGCCCACAAGAGTTTATATTGAGGAAATAAAAAGAAAATATTTAGATATTTTACCAGAAAAAAAGAAACATTATTTCAAAACTGAGCGATTTAAGAAAAAGAAAGATATCAAAACTGGTACTCAATTAAAAGGTTTTTAACTACTTTATTTTACAACCAGGTGGAACTGGTTTCCTTTCATCGATTTTTAGTAAAAATGGTTCGTTATTAAGATCCGCTGCCAAAAGCATTCCTTGACTTTGTATACCCATTATTTTTCGCGGTTTTAGATTAGTTAAAACAATTATTTTCCTGTTGATTAAATCATCTGGGGAATAAAACCGAGCAATTCCAGAAATTATTTGCCTAAGCTTAATTTTTCCACAATCCACCATTATTTTGTAAAGATCTTTTGATTTAGGAACTTTTTCGCAACTTTTTACTAAACCAACTCTTATGTCTAAATTAGTAAATTCTTCATATTCAATTTCCATTAAATTTTAACCTCTCAAGGGCATTCCACTTAAATCAATAATTTCTTCTTTTCTCACTTTTTTTTCCCTATAAGGATTTTTCATATTTTCAATTTTTTTTCCAAATGTTAAGTAGCCTGTATGCCCTATCATATTTACTTCAGGGCGAGTCGCGTTTTCTTTGACTTGAATTTTTCTTTTAATTAATTCATAAGTACTTATCTCAATAAAATCATTATTCCTCAATGCAAAAACTGTTTTTTTTACTTGTTCAATTGTAGGGGAAAATGATACAAGAGTTCCACTAAATTTGAGGTAATTTCTAGCTTTTTTAACCACAACCCAGGGAGTTGCTAAATCCAAAACAATAGCGTCTACATTTCTGTGCTGAAAATCATCATTTATAATATCTCCATATTGAATTGTAATAAAATCTTCTAGTTTTGCTTTCAATACATTTAAATTTGCCCTTTTAAGGGATTTTTCCCTTATATCATAAGAGTAGATATGCCCGTTAGGCCGTACATAATTTCCTAAAATACACGTTAAAGCTCCAGAACCACATCCTGCCTCGATAACTAAGCTCCCGGGGTGTATTCCGGAGTAGAGTAGAATCATTCCTGCATCTTCAGGATATATAATTTGCGTTTTCCGAGTCATATAAATTACATAATCAGATGGTAAGGGTTTTAGGACATAAAATTTATATCCTTGAGTTTCGAAAGGCCTTGAAAAAGCGACAGAACCAAAATTCTTTCCAATTATATCATCAAACTCAATAATTCCTTTATGAGTGTGAAAACTACCTCCAGATTTCGCCTGAACTATCCATCTTCTTCTTCTATCAAGAATTAAAAAGATTAAGTCATTTTCTTTTATTATTTCAGAGCTCATTTTAATTTATAACTTTTATTATATCTAAAGATTAAAATCTTTAATTCTTTATCAATTAGCATTCTTTTAGATTTATTTTTTTACATAAAATACATAAAAAATATAAAATATCTTTAATTTTTAATATTAATAAATTCTTTTTTATTAATACTCTTTAATGAATTAGTTTATGAGTAAAGAGAGCCCCCCTAGCACTCAGAAATCTCGAATTTCTTTTAAATCTCTTCAGGTTCAAATTGAAGATTTCCGGCAAAAAAGAGATGAATTAAATCAAAAAACTAAAAACTACAT
>SDBS01005190.1_pt1 | contig 12734 bp, 13 predicted proteins | sample 2277091 | NCBI WGS metagenome assembly SDBS01 (sample SAMN10404972, study PRJNA504765) | marine sediment metagenome | isolation source: marine sediment core GS10_PC15, 163 cmbsf | place: Arctic Ocean: Southern Knipovich Ridge | collected 2010 | reverse complement strand
GGAAGGGCCGCCTTCCCACAGGCCTTGGAAAACCCGCGGCGGGTTTTCCACAGCTCCACAGCTTCGACGACGGCGAACTTATCCTCCCCTATCACCCCTTGACAGGCTATAGAGGCACCTTTCTTGAATGATTCGCTCAGTTTCGTCGTTTGGCGATTCTGAGAAGAAGTTCACAGAGAAAAGTAGCACGACGATAGTAAAAGCGGACAAAAAGAAAAACCGGGCCGCTTTGAAGAGATCAACGAGATAGTCAGTTCGATTCTCCGTGTCGGTCTGACATCTCAGATAGAGGTTGATGAGGTTCTTCTTTACATCGTCGCTGCTCATCTCCACGTATGCTTGATCGAGCGAAATCTCGGTCTCCTTCCCGACATCAAAGAAGACCAGCAAAAGCGTTACTGTGTTCAACAGCGCCATGACTGCACCAAAGAAGACAACCTGCATCCACATCGCATCGAATGCGAATGACTTTGGCAAAAACAGGCCGATGAGGGCCAGCAGAAGTGAACTTACCGTTAAGAGCGTCTTGCACTTGTCGGTGACGACAGTTCGCCGGTCTTGTGCGTTTTTTAGGCCCTCCTTTGCCATAGCAAGCAACCCTGAAGGATCACCTGCCTGTCCGAGGTCAAGGTCTACGTGCTGTCGATTGGAGTATGTTCCGTGCCACACATTCCTGGCAGATACTTCAAGCCCATAGGCTCGTAGCGAACAATAAGCCAACAACCACGCAATGCCCTTGCGGCACCAGTAGAACGCATCAAGCGGCCATTGGATAAGTTGCCCCATTTAGTTGGCCCTCTACGAGTTCACGCCATCGCCAGTAGCGTACCCAGATGAAAATGCTTTGAGAAACGAAGCGGCAATATTCGTGCTGCCCTCCAGATCAAGCCACGCCCATTGCCCGTTGGGATTCACTTCAAGGAAGAACCATTCACCCGTCGTGGCAACCACCATGTCGATGGCCGCGAAACGTAGCTTGTAGTGCGTCATCATGCGGCTCAACTTGTCGTGGATGGCGATGGGTAACGTGATCTCTCGGTATTCAACATCCGCCATGTTGTTACGTCGAATGTCGCACCGCTGCGTTCCGTCAGCGTCCTTTGCAGCAAGCTCAACTGCATGGAATGCGTCGTCTACAACTGTAATCCGCACATCACACGATTTAATGACATACCGCTGAAAGAACGTCGGGCACCAGGAAAGTTCTGCCAGATCGTCCAAATCAGCAGGACGAACCTTGTTCGTGTAGATCAGCGAGTCGCTTTTATCGGCTGGACGTTCGATGTAGCCGCTTGCCATTGGTTTGACGATGATTTGCCCTCCGTGCTGTCGAAAGAAATCACGAAGGGTTGCTTCGTCCTGTGTTACTACAGATTCGGGGACACGAAAACCGATGGAACGAGCAACTGAAAGTTGTTCTAGCTTGTGTGAGGCGAGTGCGTTGGAGGAAGGATGATTCATCCAGCGTGGATTCGGGATGTGCGCCAAGAACGCCTCGATCCCCTCAGCCCATTCATCCAAGATGTACTCAGCATCCGGCGAATCATCGAATCTGTCAGATTTCAGACGCTCTGGACGGCGATACCAGATATTGTGAATGTCGGCGGGCTTGTAGCACTGACCATCGAAACAGAGTGTTGGCTCACCCGGTCGATACGACACCACCGTTTTGGAAAGCAAGGTATCCGTGTCGAGACGGAGAACCGGAACACCTGATTGTTCAAGAACGGAATTAAGGTAATCGGCAGTCGCATCTTGGCTGTTCGTCAGAATGAGGAGCATCGTGGGATCATTTGTATCCGACGCTTGCCGGGGTCGTCATCGTCTGCTTCCGCCTGCACGGCAGTGACAGTTCTTGTGGCCATGCTCAAATCGCTGTTACCAGCTGGAATTGCACTCGCTGCCGAGTGACGGTCGGAGTCGGACTGTTCCGTTCTGATTCTCGTTCCCGTCAGCGTTCCAGCTTCTATCTGCGACCGTCGGACGGCAAGAAAGTTTCCGACGGAAGGATCAGGATCAGGTTGTTCCCCCTGGACCTTGGTCATTGTTTGCGTTCCGCAGCGGGCAGTCTCGGCGTCGTTCTGGAAACAGTCTTCTTGGAATCGCAATAGAAAGGCCATTGCCATTACTTCACGTCCTCTGCTGCTGGAGCGCCCGGTAGAATCGCCTGCGGGGGTCTTCATCGGCGGCTTCCTGCCGCACTTCTGTCACAGTCTTCGTACCAGCAACGATAGCAAATTGCTTGACAGTATCCGCCACCGTTTCTTCGTGAAGCCCCGGTTGCCCTTCGGCACGCTGCAAAACCGGTTGTTGAAACCTCAGTAAGAAAGCCGTCATTTCAGTTCCACTCCAATCGCACTCTCCTGCAATGATTCTGCGGGAAAGTTGGTGCTTCGTCAACAGCCAGACGAGCAAGGCAACGGATAGTCGGATAAAGGTGCCGGGCACGCCATTCCGCCAAAGTTGCTCGTGTTCGTTTCTCCTATGCCCCAGCAAGTTGATGTCAGGTCAGACGAACCCGATGATCTTGGTAACGGGCCCGTATCGTAGACACGGCCCAGAATCGCCCGAATCGTCTGACCGACGCCGATACCTCTACTCACCGAAGCGCCCCCAGAGGGCTGAGATGCGGCGGCGGCTGATGGGGAGGACCCGGTTGACCGGTGGGTCGAGCTTGACCTCCCAGCCACCGTCGGGGGCCGGCCGGATCTCCCGCACTCGGCGGAGATTGACCGCCCAGCTTCGGTGGATCTGGGCGAAGCCGAGGGGCTCGAAGGCATCGATGAGCTCACTGAGCTGGCGGACGTCGATGAGGGGCTGTGCATGCCGCGTCCGCACCAGGGTCTCGCCGCCTTCGGCCTCGAGAAGGTAGATCTCCTGCGGGTCAACGGGAATGCGCCTCCCGTCCTGCAGGTGCAGCAGGATACGGTCTTCGAGGACAATCATGAACCCAGTGTACGGCTTCCGGCCGTTTCAGCGGTCAAGCGGGGTCTGGGGCGGTTGAACGGTCAATTCGGCGGTTGGGCGGCCAACTCGGATTCAGCGCCAAATTCCTCCTCGGGCCCTCGAGCTCTGCGAGCTTCGCCGACTTACCCGAAGTGCCCAAGATTCTCTGGGCCCGACACTCAGAATCCGGAACAAATCCAACAGGCCGGGCCGGTCCCCGGCGGCGTGAGTGAGGCTAATACCATCAACTATAGCGGAATGGCGTGCCTGTCTCGGGGCTGGCTTCATTAGCTCTCATTCGGAATCCATGCCTGCTCAGCGACAATTACTCGTGACCACAAAGATGTTTGACGCCGGGCACTTACCCTCTCTGCATGGGTGAGGGCAGATGAATATCCCGGTTACTGGGCTGGTCAGAGTCGATTTTATCAGTCATCGGTGGTCTTCCGAAGGCGCTTTTCAGGATTTTTCTTCACAACAAGCGCCTGATAGAGGGCCCCTTCCCCTGTGAACGGTTTTCCGAAGAGTTTCCACCCGTCCAGGATTCGCGCGCTTACAAGATCGGAAAGCTCGCTCGCGGTTTCGGCAGACACCAATTCGTAACCATTAATAGAACCCATGGTTTCCCCTCCAATTTCAGCAGAATACCACGCAGTGGCGGAAAAAAGGATGAAGAACTAGAATTGAGCCGTGGACATTGATTACCTTTGGCATCTCGCTTCGATGGCTAGGACGGATCTGGCTCTTGCACGGGCTCACGCGGCTGGTACGGCTGCTGAACAGGAAATTCGGCGTGCGGCTGACCACGTAGAGGCGATTTTCGAAGGCCTGACAACCCTCAGGAATTCACTTTCCGACATTCAGATTGATCGAGCATCTGATGTTGACCGTGAATCTGGCGGATCCGACGGCGAATACTGACGATTTCGGGTGAGGAGCTCTAGTGGCGAGAATTGACCTTCACCTTGTGATTCAGGTTCTTGTGTCTGCAAGGACGTGGGGGTTCGAGTCCCCCCTTTCGCACCAATAACTTAGCTCACTTCTCACCCCGCGTGAGTTTCCCGGAACTCCCCCGCGTCTCGCACCCGTCTCGCATCTGGTTTTCGCTCTCCAGGCCAGAATTCACACCCGCTCCACTTTCGCCCCAACCTACGAACGATCAACCTTCATATGGACCCAAAAACCGTTCGCCATCGAAGTGAATCAGGTGAGTAGGGGCCTCCGCCGTCCATACCTCGGTTTCCCAACTGATCTCTGGTAAAAACCTCGCCATCGATGCGCGGTCGGGAAACGCTGTCACGTATACGATCCCGGCAGGGCAGCTCTTGAACAACGCAGAAAGCTCGCGGTGCCGCTTTGGGTCAACCGGCCCGTGGCTCGTGACTGACTCGATTAGAAACAACCAGTTTCTCTTCCGTGCGAACAGTACCACGTCCGGGAACTTACCGTGACTATCAAAGGTTAAGCCCAGATCCTTAAACGTCTTTTCGTCGAAGTGTCCTAGCTTAGATCCCGTCTCACCTACGTAGAGCACCTCTGCTCCCGGGGCGAATCTCGGACCGAAGTCCTCGACTATCTGCACGATAAGCTCGCTATGCTGGCCAGGTGTTAGCAGCAGTTCTGTGTCCCCATTGACGACCAACGGGATCATACGCATCTCGCGCTCCCGGGCATATTGTTCAGCTAAGGTTTTTCCCTGCTCCAAATACTCTGATAGCCTCTCCTCCCAATCTGACTGGCCCCACGTCCGCAGGAGCGCGAGCGCGTCGGGTGCGATTTGGTAGCACCATTTGGGACTGTTGGTTGGTCGGTCTGGCCGGTCCGGATTCATAACCGCAAGACCTGCGTCAACGAATTGATGCATCGTCTGCCGCCGAATCGTTTCACGTGTGTTCGGTTTGTAAGTTTTTCCGTGGTGCATACTGATGAAGTCCATCATCGGGGTTATTCCCATCAGGGGGGCACGAGCCTCTGGCCAAGACTCATCTGGAAGGAGGTTGACTAGCGCGAGCAGAACGAGGGCGGATCGTTCATTGAGCTGTCCCCGTGGAAGCCCCAAATCGGCCAGTATCGTTAACGCCTCTTCCGTCTTCTGATTCACGTTCAATGCCCCCCCCCACTGTGGTCCCATTTCGGTCTCTAGAATTGCGTCTACGGTGGCCTGATCCGGAAACTCAGTGCCCACCTGCTGGCCCAAACGAGCAAGGGCTGCCCGCGGCGGGAAGGGCATCATCCGGAGGTCACCGGCGTTTACCTGAGTGTGTCCAGAGAACTGACGAAAAAAAAGATCAACTAATGTCGAGTTGAGAAAGAGAGTGAGTCCTTTAGCCTCTTGTTCCGTGAGATCGCCGCACAGCACATTCAGCTTGTTCTCGAATCCTACCAACGAGCTGTTTGTGATGCTCGGGTCATAAACCGCGGCGACTATCCGTCGTCGCTCCTCCTTCGAGCTGAACCGGCGTGTTAGGACGGCCCATTGGTTATTCATGAGCCACTTCCGACTTCTTTCTGACCGGGCAATAGCATTGGGTTTCTTCCCGTTGGGCTGCGGCCACACCACTTGGCCCCCCGCCAGGTGACTTGGGTAGATCAGGGGGCACGTCCCGGATCCAGGCAGCTCACGCAAGTCTTCCCGGAGACGGAATGCTACGACCGGCCCAGTGCAAACACTTACATCTAGGTCGCGAAGTCGATTGGTGAGGGTGTACATCCTATCTTCAATTGCTTCGTCGATTCTGCTAGTTGCGATGTGAATGAACCGTTCAGGGTTGTCGGGACGCACGACCCTATTGAAATCAACTATTCGCTCGGTCAAGTCGTCGAAGCCTCCACCGCTGCTCGCCGTAATGGTCACATCGCCCTGTCGGCCACCTCGTACCGCATGAAAGATGATATTCTCCTGTAGCACACCGTCATCCACGAACGCCTTGTCACGATCCTCAAAAACGTGAATGCTGCATAGTGCCATCTCATTGAGCAGGAGGTCGCGAAACGGACGAAAGTAGGTCCCATTACAGAAGCTGCGTGGAACGATTGCGACCAGCTCCCCCTCTGGTTCAAGGAGCTTAATTGCTACCGACAAGAATGCCGTATAGAGATTTGACGTTTCAACGCCGATCAACCGCAGTTTTCGTCGATGTTCCGAGCCGTTACTAATCTTCTTGTAAGGTGGGTTCATGATGCAGTGGGTGTATCGCTTGGGGGGGTCGGGGAAGAGATCTCCACCGCCGGAGAGATGTTCGACGCCGGACAGGATGAAATCACTCGATAGTATCTCCGTTGAAGCAGCGACGCCTATCCCCTCTGCTGCCCGTCGGCATTCTTCTAACGATGTTGCTAGGTATTCAGCCAAGATCGGATCAGTCTCGTAGGCATGGATCCGTATCGAACGAGGTCGAGGATCGCGGTCGAAGAAAGCCTGCACCACGGCGGCCGACAGGCTTCCAACCCCCGCACCGGGGTCGAGAATGGACACATCTCCTTGTTGGCAGCCAAGGAGTGACGCCATATACCGCGCCACCACGGCGGGTGTCATGAACTGCCCAAGCTTTGAGCGAGTCTTCGGGTCTAGTTTCCGGCTGGCGTCAATCCGGAGAAGGTCGGCAAATTCCAAAAGTCCCATTCAACGCCCATTATGCAGCGGTTACTCGGGCTTTGAAAGCTCTTCCCCTATTTTTAGTGCCGTCGGCCCGTGCCCGGCTTTTCGGGGGGCCTGCCAGCAAGCGGATTTCATCGGCGATCTTGGCTCGAACGTCACTACTCTAAAGGTGTCCGTGCTCTCTTTCTGTTATAGGACTTCCAGGCACCTGGGTATTGATGTTACGGCTCATCTCTCGTCATCATTCGTAACTCCTCGCCGTAGCCAAACTGGTGCCGGGTCAGACGATTCCGACGATCTTTGAAAGCGGCCTGTTTCGTAAGCACGGCCCAGAATCGTCCGAGTCGTCTGACCGATGCCGATGCCTCTACTCACCGAAGCGCTCCCAGAGGGCTGAAACACGGCGGCGGCTCACGGGCAGGACCCGGTTAACCCGAGGGTCGAGCTCGACCTCCCAGCCACCTTTGGGGGCCGGCCGGATCTCCCTCACTCGGCGGAGATTGACCGCCCAACTTCGATGAATCTGGGAGAAGCCGAAGGGCTCGAAAGTATCGATGAGTTCACTGAGCTGGCGGACGTCGCTGAGGGGCTGTGCGTGCCGCGTCCGTACCAGGGTCTCGCCCCATTCGGCCTCGAGAAGGTAGATCTCCTGCGGGTCAACGGGAACGCGCCGCCCGTCCTGCAGGCGCAGCAGGATGCGGTCTTCGAGGACAATCATGAACCCAGTGTACGGCTTCCGGTGGTTTCAGCGGTCAAGCGGGGCCTGGGGCGGTTGAACGGTCGATTCGGCGGCCGGGCGGCCAACTCGGATTCAGTGCCAGATTCCTCCTCGGGCCCTCGAGCTCTGCGAGCTTCGCCGACTTACCCGAAGTGTCCAAGATTCTCTGCGCCCCATGGGTGCCACGTACCCTATCGCTGCATTAGCGGACAATGCAAGAATGAGGTACGTGGACCCTTACCTAAAGTCTGACACCCAAAATGGCACCCAAAATCTCGCCGTAGCACGTCTCGCGCGAACGGTCAGCGTTGTGAGATTGTACGGTTACGGGCGCTGTATGCCAGCAGGCCAACCTACTTCTCCTCTTGTACCTCCCCCGATTCCTGTGTCGCGCTGCTGATTCCCTGATACATCCGCCGCGCAAAACCCACCGCCTCTTGCCCGTAGATCTTGACGATGAATGCGCACATCACCGTCATGGCAAGTCCGAAACCCGCTCTGATCATCTGCTGCTGGTCCGGCTGGGTGAATACATCGAGAAGCCAGACGAAGGAGAGGGTTCCCGCCGCGATGAGACCCACGCTGGCAGCTGCAGCCAACAGAAACGCCTTGAGGGTCCCCCGGTCACCCACCTGGCCTACCCTCAGCCAAACGTTGTCCGCTGTCTTGTGAGTGCGTTTCCCCCCGAGGTGGTTGTCACAGTCAAGCTCTTTGGGCACATCCCGCAATCGTTCATAGAGAACGTCCTGGCCACCCTGGCGCACCGGCTTTTGCGTTTCCGGGCAAAGCACGTAGTAGGTGGCCCCTGCGAACTTCACACCCACCGCATCCAGTGCTTCGTTCAGCGTCAGCTTCGTTGTTTTGAGGTCCCTCCGGGCCTCGTCGGAGTCGATCCCTTCCACCGGAACCTCGAAGTGTCCAAGCTCGCGCAGATAGGCCAGCAGCCTTTCCACCAGGGCCCGCAGATCGAAGTCTTCGTCCTTGGTTGTCTCATCCTCCGCGCCATTACCCGTCGAAGCATCAGCATCCGGAGGAGGCGCCTGTCTCCTTATCGCCCGCTCTGCCACCTCCTCCCGTACGACCGCAAGAAACCCATCGACAACCTCGACCCCGCACTGGTCAAATACCTTGATGCTGTCCGTCCGGGAGTCAAGGTCCACGGGGAAGAGTTCATCGCCTTCCGGCGCCCATTCCCCCTTGACCCGCAGCGCGTAGAAACCCTGTAGAACGAGCTGGATATTGGACAACAGACCTGGCGCGGCCGTACCGCCAAGATCCCCCCCGCCCGGCAGCCGCACCCTCCACAGACTCACCTTCTGCCGCCCATCGCGGAGCAGCTCATGCATTGGAGGTTCCAACCGCACCCGCTTCGGCCGGACTCCCAGAACCTTTGCCGTGAGCACCTCATACAGGTCTCGCTCCGCCATCAGCCCCTCTTGGCCGCCACGGGGCATCCGTTGCAGCTGCAGCACCATCTCGCCGCCCCCGAGATTGATCCGGGCAAAGGTGACGCAACGTTGCTCCTCGACCAACTCCTCGTCCCTATACCACTCCCGCCAGCCCACCCAACGGAGAATGAGCCGCTGAGTCCCCGCGTCGTGATTCACCGCGACCAGCTGTGGCTCGCTTGGCCTCCAGACAAAGTCATGTGTCTTCAGCAGATCCTGCAGGCCGAGCTGCTCGAGGCGTTTCGAAACGCCATTCTTCTTTCGAAGCCCTTCTAACACCTCGTTTCCTTCATCTGGTAGCTCATAGAGAAACAGGTGGCGGTCTGCTTCGTCACGGCGCACGTCAAGGAATTCGACCCAGGCCCGCAGGGTCACTTTCCCCAGCCACATGGCCTTACAGATCTCCTGCATCATCTCGTCGACAGTCCCGTCATTCAACCCGTGGGCCCCGCAAAATTCTTCGGCGACTGGTCCCCGCCTCCGAAAGTCGTTGAGGCTGTGAACCGCGTCCCACGCTGTGAAGACGCCCGCACGCCAAGTCTCCAAGCCCCCTGTAGTCAAGGACTCGGCCTCGAGCACCTTTTCCAGGACGTCAAGGCGATCTGTTCGCAGGACCGGCACATCCAGATCATGCAGCCGAAGCAAGCCCTCTACCGCGACGTCATCCACATTGCTGATGGCCGTCAACCACTCCTCCAGGTCACTGGCGGCGCGCAACGCGCCCATCCATTCCGGGGGGTTGTCCTTCGCCATCGCCAACCTCCTATGGCAGCAGCGGCCTGCCTCTGTGCGCCGCGAATCGTCCCGCCAAGCAACGCACGCACATCGCTCGGCCCCCGAAGTCTCGCAATATTAGCCTGTATCAGGCATTATGGGCACGATTGCGGGGCCTGTCAACGACTTTGAGACACTGCTTGGGTGCCACCCATTAGTAAAGGTGCCGGGCACCGGTTTCCGCAGTTGTCGTCAGTTACTCCGGAACTCGGTGCCGGGCACCTTTACCTTTACGAAGCTGGCAACGCGCTTCGGCCCAACTGCGCACAAGCTGCAGTGCCCAGAATAGAAAAGTGCATGGGTACCACCCATCAGAAGCCCCATGGGTGCCACATGGGTGCCACGTTCACCATTGCACCATTGTTGCGTTGTGATGCATGGGTGCCACGTACACACTTGTTGATTTGTGAGGTATCGGTGCCTATCGGTGCCAGTCACTCCATTCCGCCATTGATCGCACATGGGTGCCACCCTAGGATATTGTTCCCTTTGGTCCGGAACCCGGTTCCCCGCACCTTTATGATTTGTGGCGTTTATCGGCGCGAGGCGATCGTCACTTCTCGACATGGGTGCCACGTTCACCATTGCACCATTGTTGCGTTGTGATGAGCGCCGTGTAGAATCAGGTCGTCCCGTCCACGCATGGGAGCAATCTCATGCCACGACACCCTCGCCTGTTTATCCCGGGAGCCACCTACCACGTGTATTGCCGCGTTGCTCGCGGCGAGTTCGTCTTCGTCGACGACTATGAGGCGGTCGCATGGGTGCCACGTTCACCATTGCACCATTGTCGCTTTGCATGGGTGCCACCCTTCGCATGGGTGCCACGTTCACCATTGCACCATTGTTGCTTTCATGGGCATGGGTGCCACGTTCACCATTGCACCATTGTCACATCATGGGTGCCACGTTCACCATTGCACCATTGTCATGGGTGCCACTGATCACAACCTCACAACACCACCCTGATCATTTTGAGCGTTGTTAGATTGTGATCAGTGGCACCCTAGCGTGTGGCCTACCACCCTAGGAATCGCACCCGGTATACACGTACATTAACTGGAGCGGCCGGAGGCCCGCTCTCGGCATGCTCTTGGCAACATACCCACCGATGTCAACGAGGCCCCCACCCATTCCATCTACTAACACTGCCTGTCCCTTGGTGAGAGATCCTGAATTACATTCGATGACGAAATTGCCTCCTCGTTTATCCACAACCACCACTGCGCATGGGTCATCAATGGCACCCGATGGTGGAAACTCGTAGGTCATCGGCAGAATAGCGAGCACCTCCGTCAGGAAAAAGAAGAGGTCGCCGGGTCGACTATCGACCTGTATGACCTGGGCATCCGATAGGCGAAAAGCTGCCTCCCCAATCTCTGAAGGAAGAGGCCGAATTCGCCCTTCAACCTGGACTCGCTCCCCGACCTTCAGTTCCACCGGCGCCTCTTCCTCGTAGGGGTTCACGAACAATATGTTGCCATCATGGTCCGTCAAGACCAGATCATTCGAGTCCGAGCGATTTTGCGGCAATTGCCAGTTCTTGAGGGAACAGATGACATAACACATCTCGCAGGAATAGTCCGCCATCTGGTCGCCCACCGTACGCTCTAGTTCTCCTTTGACCTGCTCCATTTCGATGCGCTGAAGGTGTTCAGCAACAAGTTTGCACGCGGTCTTGGCTAGGCGCTGAGGGATTTCTGGAGCGGTCAACAACACGCCCGCGTTGTGCCCGGTAATGTCTGCCGGATGGATTGCCTCGCAGCGCGCCCACTCGATGACTCGATCGACTTCAGCCATCACACCTTCGTCCTTGGTTGGGTTGTCAAAGTCCCAGTCCAGGTCACCATCTTGGAGGAGGCCGCTGTCTGCAAGAGCTGCGAGATCAGCGGCACAGTCGATCTCCATGAAATCAAAGAAGTCTGGGACCTCATCACCAATCCAGCTCGGAAGGAAACGGGAGCGACGATGGGTGACTGGGAGTTTCCAGAACTCAGAGACTGCCCAAGCAATGGTCTTCACTGTGTTTGTGGGGCAGTCACCATACGGGATGGAGCCAACCTCACCCTCCTGACATTGCCGATCAAATTTCACACATTCCTCGAAGACACCGCAGGTAACATCGAGGATGGCCTCGAAACTCGTGTAACCCCGAAACCCGAACATCTTCCGAATACAGCTTGAACCTACGAGGGCGTACTGCCCATCTTGGTTTCGGACGACGATGACCCGTTTTCGATGCCTCGCCAAGTTGCAGACATCACACCGGGGTTCGGTGTTCCTATAGGCCCTCCAATTCGGATCGTCTTCGTCAGCGAAAACCACGTTTGCCGAGGACCCTTCGACCCATTCGAGTGTCGCCACGATTGCCCAACCATCGGCCTCCGGAGGATCGCCGGAGACTTCGATGACGGCCACCATGTACGGGTGCCCTTCATCATCCGGTGGTGTGACGCTCTCCCAATCAATGACCCTGAGACTCCAACCGGGGTGTTCAAATTTGCGGATCTGGTCGTTCAACCTGTCGACTGCCCTCGTCAGTTTCTCGAATCGCCACGACGGCACCCGAAAGGTATTGGTAATCATAGGCAGGTCTCCCCCATTTCAATGATATCTCTAGGCGGAGTGCCACGTATCACTTTGCATGGGTGCCACATGGGTGCCACGTTCACCATTGCACCATTGTTGCTTTCACATGGGTGCCACGTTCACCATTGCACCATTGTTGCTTTGTGATGAGCATGGGTGCCACGTTCACCATTGCACCATTGTTGCATGGGTGCCACGTTCACCATTGCACCATTGTTGCCTTGTCACATGGGTGCCATCATGGGCGCCCACGTTCACCATGGGTGCCACGTATCGATGCCAGGCTGTATGACCTTGGGAAGTTCAACATCGCCTCTTCGACTCACCAACAAAAAGGTGCCAGGCACCTGGGTATTGATGTTTCGGCTCATATCCAAAAAGGTGCCCGGTATCGGTACCGGGTTAGACGATTCCGACGATTTTTGTGAGTGGCCTGTTTCGTATAAACGGCCCAGAATCGTCCGAATCGTCTGACCGATGCCAAAATCTCTACTCACCGAAGCGCTCCCAGAGGGCTGAGATGCGGCGGCGGCTCACCGGCAGGACTCGGTTGACCGGTGGGTCGAGCTTGACCTCCCAGCCACCGCCGGGGGCCGGCCGGATCTCCCGCACTCGGCGGAGATTGATCGCCCAACTTCGGTGAATCTGGGAGAAGCCGAGG
>SDBS01005189.1_pt1 | contig 12736 bp, 13 predicted proteins | sample 2277091 | NCBI WGS metagenome assembly SDBS01 (sample SAMN10404972, study PRJNA504765) | marine sediment metagenome | isolation source: marine sediment core GS10_PC15, 163 cmbsf | place: Arctic Ocean: Southern Knipovich Ridge | collected 2010 | reverse complement strand
GTACTTCCAGCTTTTGTCGCCCCGGTTGGGTTGAATTTGGCGGCCCACCTGCGTCCAATCACCGCTGATGAGAAAAATGTGGATCCAGTGGTGAAGATGGCTAAAGCACCAGTGATTATTCCGACCCGTTTATGGCCATTTCTACTCTTGATCACGTTCCGATCATGGACGCAGATGACGATAATCGCTTTTTTACCGAAATACCTCAGCGACCTGGGTTTTAGCCCGAGTATTTATGGACCGATCGCGGGCATGTTCATGGGCGGGTCAGCTCTTGCCGGGGTTGCGGGAGGGTGGCTAGCGGATCGATATGGAAAAAAAATTGTTACAACATGGACATTGATGTTGGGGGTCGTTCCATTATTACTATTCACCATGGCCAGGTCTCCAGTTTCGTTCTCGGTCCTCTCCATACTAGGGGGGGGATTGATCGGCGCCTCGCACAGCATCATCGTCTTATTAGCTCAACGTCGAATGCCGCAGCGAATGGGCGCAGCATCTGGACTCGTCCTCGGTTTCACATTTTCAGCGGGGGCTCTCGGTACATTGATCAGTGGTGTGATCGCCGATCTGTATGGTTTTAATTCGTTATTCTTCTTGTTGGCAGTACTTACTTTGGCAGCCGCAGGAATGTCGTTCGCGATTGAATCCGAATAGGGGCTTTAATTCCCATATCCTGAGTTGTACAAAGCGGGGGTAATCTAAGAGTTATGTAATGGAGCGGAGTTCTTAAATTCGAGATAAGATGTAGATGAATTGGATTTATTAGAAAATTGCGGCGATGAGTCGTGAGAGGAAACCAATGAAAGAGAAAGACATCCCGCGGTGGCTGCTGCCTGGGCTGGTCATCATCTTCCTGGCAGCCATTTTCCTCTTCCTGTTCGTCAGGAGATTAGGCGGGAGCGCGCCGCCCGTTGAACGTTCATCCTCAATTGGAGTTATTCAACCTGGTGAGATTAACCCAGATAGACGGAAACCGACACAGCCACAGGATCCATGTTCATTGCTTATGCCCGATGAAATCGAGGAAGAACTGGGAATTCAATTAGGCGAATCTCATTCCGAAGTGGTAGATAATCCTATCGGCGAGAGGGTCTGCACTTTCTCTGGAGCAGATGACGATGATCTCCCCGTCGTCCGTCTCGTTGTCGTCTACACTGAGGGAATGGAAACATTCCTTATACAGAATGGGTATTCGGTGAATCACCTATTCGCAGGGCGGAATGTTTCCGATAGGTATACGAAGCCTATTGCGGATATTGGCGACGAAGCGTTTTGGGGGGGCAGCGGTGTGGAATTGTGGAACGGGCTTCATGTGATTCTTTGGGATATTTATTTTCAAATCGATGTAAACAGCGGGGATGAAGGGAACGATCTGGAAGCGTCTCAAAACTTGGCCCTCATTGCACTGAACCGTTTATTTACTGAGTAAGTCTGCTCGTTTAGCATGACCTATAACTCTCACTCTCGAGTAATCGTAAGCGCAGCGGTGTTCGATTGTCCGGTCTGAGGCGTTTTCTGTCTAATATTCCTCGTGCTTCAAGTGCTCATGTGGTTAGTCAAGTTGGGGCCCTTTCGTAATTGGCCTGCTGGGGTCACTCGACCACTCTGACCAAGAGCCTGCATATAATCTGACCCCCTGAAGTCCCGCATAGGTCATTGAGAGAACGTTGTGGCATCCGGTTACGCCTGAACCACAATAGACGATGGTGTCTAATGGCGCGATATCACCGATCAAGATTTCAAATTCTGTTCTAAGGACGTCTGGGTCCTTGAAACAACCGTCTGCGTTAAGATTCGTTTGCCAGAACCGATTTACCGCTCCAGGAATACTGCCAGCGATTGGATCGAAGGGTTCCTCCTCACCCCGATAGCGTTCCGGCGCACGGGAGTCAATGAGGAGACTAGACCCCTGCGATATCCGTTCAAGGACCTCTTCTGCGACGACCTTTATATCTGGGTTCAGCCGTGGTTTGAATTGCCTGGGGACCCGAGATTCCCGATTGGCCCGGACTGGAAGTCCGAGTCGTTTCCATTCCGGAAAACCACCATCTAAGACGGCAACCGCTTCGTGTCCCAAATGTTTGAGCATCCACCACAAACGTGCTGCAATACCTCCGCCACGCGAATCGTAAACAATGACCTGGGTGCCATCATCAATCCCCAATCCTGAGAAATATTCTGCGATAACCTCGATGTCAGGGAGCGGATGGCGTCCGTTTGTTCCGGTCTTAGAAGCGGATAGATTGCGGTCAAGATGGACATAGACAGCTCCAGGAATATGTTCGATTAAATAACACTCTTGACCCCATTGTGATTGAACCAGGTCAAATCGGCTGTCGAAGATCGCCCAATTAAGATCTTCTAGATGGGGTTGGAGCTGCTTTGGGGTGATGACGGTCGTGTAGCTCATGGGTTACTCCTGTGCTGGCATAGAGTAGAATATGTTGAAATTCATGGTCGCTCTCCTGGGAAATCCAACGTCCAAATTTGTGGTTATCATTTATCCCACGGTTGGTATTTGAGGGTTACATGAGCCTCTTCATTTAAATGTATCGTGATCAATGCCATAGGGAAAGGCAGGAAGTGGCCTGGCGCGGTTTCGAGATTGGGTTTTTCTTCCCCCATCATATAGGCCGGTGAATCCAGGAAAGAGGAAAACTTCATCGGCACGCCGTCTGTGATTACAGAGATTCCAGGACCTTCTTTGAGGATCCAGGAGATTCGGTATTCCTCCACGGATTGGCGATAGGCCAGACGCCAGGCGGGTTGTCCGAGGCGGGTGGGGTTTAGGAGAAGCGGGATTTCAAGCAATATGTCATTCTCGCTAGGTGAGATGTCAATCATTAATTGATCATCCTGAAGCTTGTATCGAAGGATGTATCGCCCATCTGGATGAATGGCAAGGAGCGAATCACCTTCGTTGATAAGTTCAAATTGTACAGTTGCGTTTGAGAGTGAAGTGAACGCACCGTCGAGAAGTGGTTCTGTCTTTTCCCCAGCCTCACCCCCCCTGGGATCCCAGTAACGAGTGTCGCTCAATCCGATAGCCATGTGTGGACGTCCGCCGATAAGCTGGACTGCACCCGATTGAGGGTCGAAGCCAAAGAGCGCTGTCAATTGCCCGCCTTCTGGCGTTACGACTGCATAAAGCCTTTCATTCTGGAGGACAGCCTCCAGTTCTCCATCCCAATCGATGTCTTCCATTTTGATTATCTGCTCGGTGTATGTTGGATTTGTCTTCAACGTTTGAGCCCAACGCAGCGCAGAGAGGAATGTTCCGGTTCTTCCGACGGAATTAGCCCGTAGAAAATCCAATGTGATTCGATCGTCCAATTCGAAAAACGTGGAGACTGGCCCAAGAGCGTCGACTTTTTCGCCAATCCCTTCGACGGAGATCTGGGTATTGATGTACATTCGCCAGGCGCTCTCCGCTAGAGGGCTGTTCTCGTAGTTGAGCAACCCATCCTGAATAAACGCTCTGATTTGATCGTATGTATAGCCAGACGAGATTGGCTGTCCGTTGATCCCAATGGGGACGTAAGCGGTAAGCTGATGTCGAGCGGAATCCTGTTTTGCCGTCTCTGCAACCGGGAAGTGATCGCGAAGAATCTCTTCCGGAGTAACCGGTTGAATCCAGGGATGCGCTGCAATCCAACGAAGCATGTCCTCGCTTTGATGAGGATCGCCCCAGAAGGTTTTGCTGAGATCACCTCCGAGTGGCACAACCGGAGAATCTCCTCCTTCCAACGCTGCGGTGAGCAAGGCTCGCCGCCATTCGAGGGATAGACCTCGATCCGCTGAACGCGAACCATCTGTATTCGTCTGCGGCAAGGGGAGGAGCAGCAGAGTCCCTGATCGAGTGAGTGTGTAACCGGGGACGGCGTCTAAGCTTTCATAGAACGGAGAAAATACTGCTGTGTAACCGAACTCTTTTAATAATTCGAGATCTTCCTTATCGGGTCCTTCGGTGATCATCGCCATTATTGGAGAAGAAGAAAAGCCAAATGGTTGTATTGAATCCAGGTAAGTTGTGATCATGCGTTCAATCAGCCATTCTGGTTGAGCGCTCCCCAGGATTGCTTCCGGTAAAATATCTGGGAGGTTTAACAACCCTCGATGGTCTAAAGTCAGGACCTGATCCAGCTTGCCAAGGTAATCCAACCCAGCGAGATTCTGCGGGTTCTTCATGTCGAGTAATGTAATCGGAACTCCCGTCTCGCCAACTGCATCTAATAAGTGGCGAAGCCCGAATCGCTCCCCGGATGGACCTGTATGTGCTCCACTCCATGTGCGTAAAGCCTGGGCTGGAGTATGGCTGGCGAAGGTATTCCAGAAGGCCAGAAGAAGGTTCACCCTTTGCGGTGGATGAATGTCAGAGAGGACCGGTCCGAGAGCGTCAACGACCTGGTCTCCCCCCGGAAATGAAGTGAAGACTTGCAATCTTACAGGCACGGGAAGGTCAAGCAGCGAAGAATGGACAGTGAGTGAGATAGTATCCAATGCCGCGTCTTTATAAACTTCAACATTCTCAGCTTGACTGGGCTCTAAAGATGCATTGAAGAGATCGGGAGATCCTGAGGCAGGGACGCGGATCAGCAGATCCCAATCGAAACCTGTACTGTATTTAAGGGGAAGTTGACGTGAACCGCCCGGTCTGATATCGAAGGCGATGTATAGGTCAAACTCAGAGGATTCCTGGAAATCGAGAAGATCAATTCGAAGATGGGCTTCACCGCCCGTGGTGTTGAAGTACAGGGCGATGAGATCCATCTCAGGGAATACTGTTTCGGTTGGGTCGAGAGCGCGTAGGTGTTGATACTCGAAGCGATGTGCTTCGGGTAGCCCTCCGCAGGCACTTGTGAGCAGCAATATCAGAATAGCCCAGGTGATTCTAGAGGGCGTGTTCATCTCGTTAGTCTTGTTTGCTATCCTCACTACTTTCTTCGCTTCTTGGTGCTGCCTTCCTTAATTGGTCGATAGAAATGCGGTTGGTATGGCGGCAGCTTGGACAACGGACGTCGTAATGGATTCCTTCGCTCTCCTCGAGTGCTTCAAGAGCGAAGACGATTTCCTCTTTCTTGATATGGAAACTTCTGCCGCAACGGTAACATCTAGTCTGCATTTGATAGCTCCTGTTATGTAATTAACTCACTTTGCAATCAATCCGTCGCTATTCCGCCAGAGTCAGTCCGGATCAGTGCTGATGTGACCCCAAACAAAACGATCACAGCACCAGTGATACGCAATGATGACGGCAGCTCGCCAAGTACAAGATAGGCTAACACAGCCGCAGAAATCGGCTCGCCTAAAAGGGTAATCGCTACTTTTGTGGCGGGTAGGTATCGCAATGCCCAATTATAAGTTGAATGGGCTAATAATTGTGGGATGATCGCAAGTAGCAGGAACCAGAGATATGCGATCGGGGGGTATCCAAAAAGGTTATACCCAAATGAAATCACGGCAATGATTAAGAAGATTGCGGCGGAGGAATACACAAGACCGATATAGATAAGGAGTGAAAGCTCTGATCTAAGGCGGCGTCCGATAATGAGATAAGCTGCTCCGGCTGCGCCTCCTAATAAAGCGAGCAAGTCGCCAAGCAGAACGTTCGTTCTGCTGTCTGATGCTGCAGAAGCACATAATAGTTCATTATTGAAAATGCAGTAATCGCTGAATGCGATCAGCAACCCACCGCCGAATGCTAATCCTAGACCGCTCAAGGTCCTCCGTGAAGGCAACTCGCCTAGGAGAAGGGGGGAGAGCGCAGCAACGAAAAGCGGGGTCGTTTGAACGAGAACCACGGAGCTAGTGACGTTGGTATATTCGAGCGAGGTGATCCAGGTGCCGAAGTGCAGGGCTAGAAAAAGTCCCGAAAGGAACGCTAATCTATATTGTGCCGAGGAGAGCTCGCGCAGCTTCTCGCGCTGACGAAAGAGGAAGGGCGTTAGGATCAAAGAGGCGATCGTTAATCGATATGCTGCTATTACCAAAGATGGGGCATCGATCTGGGCGAACCGAATCAAGATGGATGAGGAGGAGGCAGCGATGATCCCTAGCCCCAATACAAGAGTCGGAGGTATTCGGGCTTTGCTGTGTTCATTGCCCGCAAGTGAATTTGATGTTCCCGGCTGCCTCATGGATACCGCTTCTCTTGACAAATTATGAGTGCGACGACTACAATCCAGTCGCTAATATAATCGAGATGTGTTGACCAAATCTCTTGGTTCAGTATAGTGGTTACACCGGAAAGAAGGAAAAAGGAAATGACTTTTCAATTACCTGAGCTTGATTATCCATACGATGCGCTAGAACCATATATCGATGCCCAAACGATGGAGATTCATCATACCAAACATCATCAGGGTTATGTGAATAACACGAACGCAGCGTTGGAGAAATATTCAGACCTGCAATCGAAATCGGTTGAATAATTGCTCTCGGATTTATCGGCACTTCCGGAGGATGTCCGCACAGCTCTACGCAATAACGCCGGTGGACACGCTAACCACTCCCTCTTTTGGAGAGTGATGGCGCCCGATGCTGGCGGAGAACCGAGCGGAGCGCTCGCCGATGCCATCCGTACAGCTTTTAATGATTTCGACAGTTTCAAGGATGTCTTCTCGAAAGCAGCAGCGACTCGCTTTGGAAGTGGTTGGGCATGGCTGGTGATTGACGGTTCCGGCGGGTTGCAGGTACGCTCGACTGCGAATCAAGACTCACCAATCTCCGATGGCCTGAAGCCTATTTTGGGACTTGACGTTTGGGAACATGCCTATTACCTTAAGTATCAGAACCGTAGACCAGATTATGTCGTCGCCTGGTGGAATGTCGTGAACTGGAAGGAAGTGACACGGCGTTTTGAAGGATAATCTGTCTTGCAGTGGGCGTAGGGGTAATGCCCGCTCCGTCTCTCAATTATCATAATGGAGGCTTGAAAAATGACCCATATCATTACCAGTTTATGCCTTCGCGATTCGGGCTGTGTAGAGGTATGCCCTGTGGAGTGCATCGTTCCCGGGGAACCGGCCGAGAAATGGCCGTGGTTCTACATTGACCCGGATACGTGCATCGACTGCGGGGCGTGCATCCCTGAGTGCCCGTTTGAGGCGATCTTCACCGAAGATGAGGTGCCATCCGATTACGCAGCCAAGGGTGGTGAGTACCTGAGCATGCCAGCGGGAACTGCTGGATTCGACACAGTTTACGATGGTGAAAACCACCAAGGTGAAGCCGTCCATCTGGAGCACACGAAGATTCTTGAGGCTGGTGAGGTCGTCGATCTTACCCCTGACATCCAGCCGAATTATGATTTCTTCACGGATGGTCCAGGGTATAGTGTTCTGGAAGGCTAGCTCACAATATTAAGATGTAACATCGAGGGAGCCACCACGGCTCCCTCTTTTTTTTGTCAATGACCGAGATTGTTAAGGCTGCTGGATTTCGAAGGCTTGATATCGTTAGAGATACTTTGAGGGGCTCGAGTAACTCTCGAAGGTTGACTGTTAGCAGTATACTGAGATAACCTCGCTTTGTTTTATTTAGAAACCTGCAGGGCAAGATATGATAGGATCGAATGATCTCTTTTGGACCTCAATATTTTATATTAACTGCTAGCGTGCCGATCGATGAATCTTAAGTCGAGCAAGAAACTATTCATATCGCGCAAACAAATCGAAAAGATGCAGCGTCACGTCGCAAACTGCTATCCGGAAGAGGGCTGCGGAATATTAGGCGGCTTCAATGATCGTGTCGAGTGGGTGATCCCCGTCACGAATATGTTGCATTCATCGACGCGGTTCCGAATGGATCCACGGGAGCAAATCGATGCTTTTTTCAAAATCGACGAGGCGGGGGGGAGGATTGTCGGCATCTACCACTCGCATCCAAATGGACCGGAGATTCCCTCGGACTCCGATGTTCGTGCGAGTGCCTTTCCGGAGGTAGTTCATATTATTTGGCATCCGCTCGATGCAGATTGGACCTATCATGCCTATTGGATCGACGCGGCAATGGAATTTGTGCCGGTCGAGATCAGCGTACACGGACCGTAACAGCTTATGGTTATTGGTGTTTTCAAACGTGGTAGCCGCCATGAGGAGGAGCTATGTGGGTTAAGAGTGTCATCGCACTCATAGCAGGGTATTTGCTGGGGTCGATCCCCGTTGGATTGTTGATGGTAAGGTTAGTCAGAAGACGGGACATCACCAAGTGGTACAGTGGCAGGACAGGGGGGACAAATGTAATGCGTGTCGCCGGGGTGTGGGCGGGAGCAGGAACCGCGATTGCGGATGTATTAAAGGCTGCAGCCGCTGTCTGGGTGGCACGGGCATTGACAGGAGGAGAACCCTGGATCGAGGCAGTCGCAGGAGCCCTTACGATTCTTGGACATAACTATTCCATCTTCCTGCTCCGGCGAGAAGACGGCAAGATCCGATTGCGAGGTGGAGCGGGGGGTGCGTGCTCTTTTGGCGCGGCAGTGGGATTATGGGCGCCGTCGGGGTTAATCATTCTCCCAATTGTGGCCGCGATATTCTATGGCATTGGTTACGCATCAGTGACAACAATAAGCGTGTCATTCCTGGCCGGGATCATCTTTGCAATTCGAGCAGCGCTCGGCCTCGGTCCCTGGGCGTACGTCGGCTATGCAATCCTGGCCGAGTTATTGGTAATCTGGGCCTTATTGCCGAATATCCAACGGTTATTTAAAGGGGAGGAGCGTCTTGTAGGGTGGCGCGCTAGCAGAAGGCTCCGTGAAGCTCACCTAAATTCGAAGCAAGAGACGGGATTAACTGAATCCGAGGAATCTTAGGGGAGGTTCGCGGCGAGCTTTGCTTGAGGTTACTATAGGAACATTCTTGAACGAGCTGCTGTCATGAGAACACGAGAATCCCGGTTAATCCAAAGAGGGCGACGGAGGAAAACTCTACCAGTCGTGCTCTGCTCATCTCCCCAGCGCGCAGCGTCTCCATCAACCCATTGCTGACATACACAAACAAACCGACGATCAAAGCGAATCGAAATGAGGACAAAGGCCAGTAGTGCAATGCCCAAATAAGCTGTGCTGAGGTTCCGCCAACGATCAGCGCGAAAACTACAGCCTGGCCATCAGCGGATGTGGGAAGCTGCAGCAGCCGCCAACTGATGACAGCGACAACAGCCAAGGACAGTGGGACACGATATACAGACCGTAAATCGACGGCGTGCATCGTGAATAGAATACCGACTAATAGGAGATAAGCGAGCGTTCTCAAGACCACTGCAGCTAGGTCATGTCGGGGGTCTGTTGGATCGTGGACTAAAAACTCCGTCAGGAGCACCGCCATTAAGAGTGTTGCTCCAATCACCAGTCCAATCCAAAGCGCAGGTCCTTCCGGTAAGCGCGTTAAGATGGTCCCCGCAGCGAGCGCGGTCAAGCCCGGGACGATCCAATGCTCAAATGTCCGATCGCCTGATTTCAACGCTGGGTGAGACCGGAGCAGCCAGTCTGCCCCAGCAACAGTAAGCGCTGCAGCAAGCGTTAGCATGATTAGGCGAGTATCCACCTCGAATTCGAAAATCAACCCTGCGAAAGTGAGGTCCAGCGAGAAGATAGGCAGGACAACGATTCGTATTAAGGCATAGCTCAGGATAACCAGTGCCGTTAGCGTGCTAAGACGGTCACGGTCGGGTTGGGGTAGGTCGCCACGCATAGGAGCATTCTAGCACTCGTTTGCCGAGGATGCCTAGTCTATTTGTTATCTGAGGATCTAAGGGAAGGAGTCTTTTCGATTCTGACAGTTATTTAAGGAGTCAATTTAAGGATTTCTCACTTCGCTCGAAATGACACTCTTAGGGGGGTAGTTCAGCTTCACCCATACCTACACGGGTATGTCCTTCTGGGCCGAAGTAAGGTGAAGGCGAAGAATCTCGTTCCAGGCAAGGAGAACCCATCCGTTCGAAGAACGAGATGCTTCACTTCGCTCAGCATGACATATACTTGTTTCTCTCGAGTATTCGGAAGCGAAGCGATGTAGGGGCTCAATATCTATCTTCGAATGGAGGAGATTGTCTTGCCTTCAGCTCGGAATGACATAATAAGGAAGAAGCTACTCATCCATTTCGTTTTGACGAGATGAATATCACGGCGGTATTCCAAGGAATATGTATAATTAATCCCTATGATTGTTGCGATTGCCATCCTCGGTTGGTCCATAGGGGTCAGCATCAACTGGCTTGCAGACAGTCTCCCGTTTTATCGCAAGCCAGGAGCGCCGCTCTGCCCTGCCTGCACAGCCCCATTCTCATCGGTCGCCTGGTTTGCTGTTCCCGCGGTCATCGCTCGCGTTTGGCGCTGCGAGTATTGCGGCACTAGGCGCAAGACGCGAAATTTACTAGTTGAACTTCTTGCCAGCGCAGGATCGATTGGAATTTACTTATGGAGCAGCTCCCCAGGGAATTTCTGGCCGGCCTTGCTTGTGAGTGTGGTTTTCTTGCTTATCATCGTCATCGATATGGAGCACAAACTCATACTCCATATTGTTACTTTCCCGGCGGCCATTATATTTATTCTGCTCGGCTTTTTAGATGCGGAGATGAGTCTGGGCATGGTTATCGTGGGTGGGGCAGTTGGATTCGGTGTGTTCTTCCTGCTTTACCTGCTCGGAGGAATATTCGCTCGCAGTATTACCCGGGGGCAAGGTAATGCCGACGATGAGGTTGCTCTTGGCTTTGGTGATGTGACTCTCGCTACGATCATTGGGTTGGCGGTGGGTTTTCCGGGGGTGATCGAAGCGCTGCTGCGAGGTATCCTGGCTGCTGGTTTGTTCAGTATCGCCTATTTACTCTATATGAAAATGCGTCGTCGCTACAGCGCGTTTACACCGATCCCGTATGGTCCCTTCCTGATTCTGGGTGCTTGGTGGGTCTATTTCTGGGGAGCGAAAGGGTTGGAAAAGATCCTCGGAATGTATGGGTGAACCCATTTTGAGCTTAAGTTTGTCTTTATATTGTTACAATAATGTCTCAAAGACCTGACAGTGTGCGCCCTTGGTCCCGCGGTACTAGCTCTCTATGAAAACACGGCGCGTATAATAACGTATGTCGAATGTGTACACTTGTCGATAGCATTGGAATAAAGGAAATGGGCAAGAAGCGAAGTCTTTATTGGATACGTTCCTATTCAACACGAAAAAAATCGCGCGGTCAAAGCATCGTTGAGTTTATGGTTTTGCTCCCGCTCTTGATCATGATGCTCTCCGGCTTGATCGAATTCGGCTTTATGCTTAACTACTATCTGGATCTTATCGATGGGGCCAGGGAGATCGCCCGTTTTGGCGCGAATCTAGACCCACTTGAGGCGGACGACGGGATTTTGGATTGCGTCAATTCGACTTACTTCTACCGACTTCTGCCCTGCATGGCGGACCAGATTCTCTCTGAACAGGTTGTCTTAAACCCGGCGACGGATGATCTAGTCATTTCTGCAATCGCTGCTGCAGGCGGCGCGGTAACTCTACGTCTCCCGGATGCGGATGGTTGGAGTTACAAAGGCAATCATGTTTCAAAATTCACAACCGCGGATATCAATGGAATGCTCAACGCTGCTGCGCCGGCCACCGGGATGGTCCTGATTGAGATCTACTACGATTACCACATGGTTTTGGGTCTTCCCTGGATCACGATGTTCGTGCCGGACAACATCACACTTCACGCTTATAGCATCATGCCAAATGCCTATGTCGAACCAACACCAACCCCCTAACGCTTCACACAAACTCCAGCGCGGGCAGGCGATGGTGCTCATTGCCTTGGCCTTCATCGGTCTGGCAGCATTCGTCGGTCTGACCGTTGACTCTGGGATGCTTTTCATCCAGATCGGCCACCTGCGCCGTGCGGTTGACTCGGCTTCGCTCGCAGCAGCCAACCAATTCCGTGAGGGGCGCACGCTGACTGAAATCGAAGCTGCTGCGGATGAGTTCATCGATCTAAACAGTCTCAACCCGGCTAATGCGGTGATTTTCATTTGCGATATATCAGACCCGACGGCGGGAAACACCAACGTTTACCACGATATTAATATCTGCCCTCCGGACACAGATGGGGATGGGGTTCATAACGATTCACCGCCGCGCAAGTTTGTGCGTGTGGAAGCGACCATGCCGGTGGAATTTGCTTTTCTGCCAATTATTGGCTGGGGCTCGATCGATATTCGTGCAGAAGCCATCTCCGAGACGGCCTCGGTAGATATCGTACTCGCCATCGATACTTCTCAGTCAATGGCGTACGATGCAGCCTGCGGCGACTTTTATCCCGTGGATAAACCCAATGACGACGATGATGCTTGGGCTGAAACTAACCTCCCCGGGGGATTAGGGTTTCCCGATGGGGTTGATGATTGCGACGTTGATGGGACCGTCGCCAAAGTTGGAGGTTTCAATGATGACTATATGCGTGACCCCGATCACTGCAACGATGTCGACTTAGTAGCGCCCGGAATTCAAGGTATGTGCCAACCTTTCGAGGATGTGCGCGCGGCCGCGCTTGCATTGGTCGATCGAATGTATTTCCCTTACGATCGCATGGCGGTTATTAATTTCGATCAAGATGCACATGACCAGCTTAACCCAAGTGCCAACATTTCCTCAATCAAATCCTCGATCGGCAGCCTGACGGTGTTCAAGCTGGGTAGTTGTGATGGGTGGGCAACGGGTGATCCAACCGGTTGTACGAATACTAATATTGCCGACGGATTGAA
>SDBS01005188.1_pt1 | contig 12736 bp, 9 predicted proteins | sample 2277091 | NCBI WGS metagenome assembly SDBS01 (sample SAMN10404972, study PRJNA504765) | marine sediment metagenome | isolation source: marine sediment core GS10_PC15, 163 cmbsf | place: Arctic Ocean: Southern Knipovich Ridge | collected 2010 | reverse complement strand
CTGCCGGACTACCTGCGGCCACCCGTGATCTTTGGACTGTCAACAGGATGGCGCGAGAGGACGATTCTCGACCTGACATGGGAACAGGTAGACAGGGGGGAACAGGTTATCTGTATACCACCGTATATGAGCAAGAACAAGGAGCCGATGCGGATGGAGTTAGGCAAAGACAGCGATGCAATGAAGATAATCCGCAGTCAGTGGGTGAAGCAGAACGGACAGCCAGCGGGCGAGAAGGTGGTTGCCCTGCGGACGGCGGGCGCTCCAGCCTGCGCGTATGTGTTTGACAGAGACGGTATGTGTATTAAGGATTTCAGGTGTGCGTGGAACCGGGCTTGCACCGCCGCCGGTGTTACGGGCTACGGCTCACCGCGTGGAGCGAAAAGACGGACCTTCCACAGTCTCCGCTCGACCGTGATTACAAGGCTACAGAAGGAAGGGACAGCACCCGAAATCGGCAAGCAGATAACCGGGCATCAGACAGATGAGGCATACAGTCGGTATGCGAGGTTCGGCAAGAACGATGTCAGGGAGACGATGAACAAACAGCCGAGTTATCTTGAAAAGGAAATACAATCGGATTAGTATGTGTGCCAGTATTTGTGCCAAATGCTTCTGGACGTATCTAGAAAAAACAACAACTTACAGCATAAGGCGATTTTGGGAGATGTTCACAAGGTGTTGTTATATAAAGAAGTAACGCCGGTACTATGAGGATTTAGGATCCAGTGGGGAGACCCATGGGGGTTCGAGTCCCCCCTCTCGCACATTAAAAATCCCGCTGCTAATATCTGTCAGCTGCTCCGGCAACAAGATTCAGGTGAGATAATGGCCAAAGCGATTTACGTGTGTTCCCGAAACCGTCCTTTCGGATCAACTGATGAAGCCAGGCTGAGAGGGGTCTGCGAAGCCCTCACGCCTGATAATATCGTGATCCCTGTATCTCACAGGGTCTCGATCAATGACCTTACTGCCTATGCAGTGATGAACTATCAGCCTTCCAATCTCGAAAAACAGAACAGCCTGCTGCTGGGATATCTCTTCGACGGGAGTGAGAGATGGAGCGAACCCCTTACGGATTCTCCTGATGGTTCGTATGCGATCTTTCGCTGCAATGACGCTTACTTTGAAGCGGTAACCGACCCCCTCGCTACAAGGACGGTCTGGTATTACTTCGATGAGGACCAGTTTATTGCCTCTACATCCCAGAGAGCCATTATCATGTTTCTCAGCAGCTTTCATTTCGATGAGAGAGTCATTCCCTGGATGCTGTCGGCGGGAACGTTAGGCCCGGAGTATTCCTGGGATAAACGTCTGACGAGGCTCTCTGTTGATTCGTCTGTCACCCTCGATAGAAAAAACTGGTCGATCTCTACAAAACGAACCAGCATTCGTTACACAGAGAAACCACGATCTGATGCTGAACACAGACGGATACTGGAAGAGGCTGTTGCCGGTACGTTCGAATCCCTGAAGGATCTGGATCTCAATCAATGGGCGCTAGCGCTGTCAGGCGGCTATGACAGCAGGGCCATCCTCTGCTGGCTGAATAAAGCAGGATTGATCACTGAAGGTTTCAGGGCAGTCACGTGGGGGCTGGAAGAAGCCATAGGCGAAAAAGGCAACGACGCAAAGATTGCGAAAGATGTGGCTGCTGCGATGGGGGTAGAGCACAGATACTATCATACGGATCTATCTGAAGAGCCTGCAGAGCGGGTAATAGATCGATTCCTCTTTTGTGTAGAGGGGCGCAGCGATCATCTGTCGGCCTACATGGACGGAATGAAGATATGGAGAGACCTTCTCGGGGACGGTGTACGGGGAGTAATCAAGGGAGAACAGTTCTTCGGATGGTGGCCCGTCTCATCACCTGTAATGGCCAGGTTACAGGCCGGATGCCAGTTATGCTCGGATTATTCCAATCTGGCCGGTGTTACGGAAAGATTCGATCTGCCCGATCAGAAATTTCCCGATGATCTCGAGCGGAAGGATGAATCACTTCTTGGCTGGAGAGACAGGCTTTACCTGACATATCGCATTCCGACATTTATTGCCGCGATGGCCGATATAAAATTTTCCTATATGGAACAGATCAGCCCCCTGCTGTCCCGCCGGATTATGGATCGAACATGGGAATTGCCGGACCGGCTGCGTGTATACAAGGGATTGTACATCGAGATGGTAAATGCTGTTGCTCCCGACCTGCCCTATGCCGATAAGGATAAACTTGCACCGGAGAGTCTGGAAGATATTCTAAGAAAGGGCCCGATCGTTGAACTTATGCTGGGTACGCTTCACGGCGATCATGCGCGGTCTCTGTTCAGCCCGGAGTTTCTGACCTGGATAGAAAGGGGTATAACGCCGGGCGATTCATCTCGAAGCAGTAACACAGGCTCGCTGAAAAAAAAGCTGAAAAAACTCATTCCGAAATCGATCAGGGAGCGGCTGCTGGGCAGCGGCGCGGTCAAGCCGTCTGTGGACGGGAATCTGCTGGCGTTTCGCGTGTATATCCTGATAAGAATGCACCAGATACTCAGTGAGGATTGTAATAAAATCAGAGCCTCTTAATACGCCGCTTGGCACAGATGGCGCAAAGGTGATATAAGGGTTGCTGGTGCGTTGGAATAAGGAACTTGACGAAACGGGAAAATACAGTAACTTACAGCAGATGCATGCTGCATGTTCTATCTGTATGTAGTTGCTAAATAAGCATATAGTTTGAAATGCCGGCGAATCGGGGATGCGGAAGCATTATTCACAGGGAATTATTCCCGCCCGGGGTCAGTGTAAAAAATTACCGGCAGGTGGATAATTAATGACTGCCGGAGAGGAAGACATGACTGAAGACAAACGCATGGAAGGGATAAACGTAGAAGTAAGTGAGGGCGGAGACTGCCGCAGGACACTCGCCATCAAGGTCGAACCGGGCCTTTTCGAGGACAAGAAGAACAAGGTCCTGGCCAGTCTAATAAAGGATGTCACTATTCCTGGATTCAGGAAGGGAAAGGCGCCCAGAGGCGTTATACAGAAACGCTTTATAGATGAGATACATACCGAGGCGGTCAAGGCCCTGCTGCCCGACGCTTACGCGCATGCCGTGTCGTCGGAGAATCTGCGTCCGATCGGCGATCCCGTGTTCAAGGACATAGAACTCGAGGAGAACGAGCCCCTGAAGTTCAAGGTCGAGCTGGAGGTCGAACCGGTCATCGAGCTCGAGGGATACAAGGACATAAAGATCGAGACCGAGGAGATCAAGGTCGACGATGAAGAGATCGACAAGGTCCTCGATAGCCTGAAGGAACGTTACGCGGATTACGAACCGGTCGAGAGGGAGGCTGCGAATTCTGACATCGTCGTGCTCGATTACATACCTTCGGGAGATGACGGGGAGCTCGACGAGTCGAAGCGAGTCAAAGACTACCCGGTGCAGCTCGGCGCGGGACAGCTCTTTCCCGAATTCGAGGAAGCTGTCATCGGAAAGAAGCCGGGCGAGGATGGCAATGCGGAGATCGTGTATCCTGACGATTACAAGCCGGAGCGTCTCGCCGGAATGAAAGTCAAATACAGCTTCACCGTCAAAGAGGTCAAGGAGAAACGGCTTCCTGATATCGACGACACGTTTGCCGCTAAGGTCGATGAGAAGTTTACCAGCCTCGATGAACTTCGCGCCGACATCGGCAGCCGCATGAAGGAAGAAAAAGAGGAGGAGTCGCGCAGGAAGACGGAAGAGATGGCCATAGACAAGATTCTCGAGGCCAATTCATTCGACGTGCCCGCGACCATGATAGACCGGTACAAGGCCGAACTTGCTAAAGAGGATGAGAAACGCAGGAATATGGCAGGTGTGGAGGCGGAAGAGGACGAAGAGAAGAAGAAAGAGATAGATGAGCTGTTCGACAGGATAGCGCGAAGGAGCATCAGGAGATTTTTCCTCATCGACCGTATCGCCGGTCTCGAGGATATAAGGATCGCCGACGCCGAAGTGGAGGCGGAGATAGACCGCATCGCCGCCGGAAGCGGCAGGCCTGTAGACGAGGTGCGCCCCTATTTCAAGCAGGGCGGAGAGCAGAGAAGAAACCTGATGGGCAGGATCAGGGAGCGGAAGGTGTTCGACCTGATCCTGGGGCGTGAATCCATCCCAAAGGAGAATGACTGATGTCAGAAGAGAAGAAGATCAGAAGCGCAGTGATTCCATACGTGATCGAGACGAAGGGGCGTGGGGAGAGAGCATACGACATATACTCCCGCCTTCTCGAGGACAGGATCGTCTTCATCGGCTTTCCCATCGAGGACCAACTGGCCAACTCCGTGATAGCGCAGATGCTCTTCCTCGAGTCCGACGATCCGGAGAAAGATATCTTCGTTTATATCAACACCCCGGGAGGCGTAGTATCGGCCGGACTGGCGATATATGACACGATGCAGTATATTTCATGTGACGTGGCGACGATTTGCATGGGCCAGGCGGCAAGTATGGGAGCGATTCTGCTCGCCGCGGGTACAAAAGGCAAGAGGGCTGCTCTGCCGCACGCCCGTGTGATGATCCACCAGCCTTCTGGAGGATCGCAGGGCCAGGCAAGCACAATCGAGATCTACACGAAGGAGATCCTGAAGCTCAAGTCCAGGCTCAACGAGCTGCTTGCCAGACACACGGGGCAGAGCCTGAAGAAAGTCGCCAAGGATACTGACAGGGATTATTTCATGTCGGCCGATGAGGCTCTCGACTACGGACTCGTCGACAACGTGCTCGTATCGAGGGACGACCTCAAGAAGTAACCGGCCGGCGGGAAGGTCATAGACCCGATGAAGAAAAAATCACAGTCGCCGAGAGCAATAAAATGCTCCTTCTGCGGACGGGGCCAGGATGAGGTCGCCAAGCTGGTCTCAGGGCCCAGTGTCTATATCTGCAACGAGTGCATCCGCCTCTGTAATGAGATCCTCGAGGAGGAGATGGCCGGCTCCGTGATGTTCGATGACGATCATTTCCCCAAGCCGAAAGAGATAAGGGGATATCTCGACAACTACGTGATCGGGCAGGATCTGGCTAAGGTCACACTGTCTGTCGCCGTATACAATCATTACAAGAGGATCAGGCATGAGAGAAGTACCGACGACATCGAGATAGACAAGAGCAACATCCTGATGCTCGGTCCGACAGGAGTGGGGAAGACGCTGCTTGCCCAGACTCTCGCGCGTTTCCTCAAGGTACCGTTCGCCATAGCGGATGCCACCAGTCTTACCGAGGCCGGATATGTCGGAGAAGACGTGGAGAATATCCTCGTGCGTCTTCTTCAGAACGCCGACTACAACCTGGCATGGGCGGAGCGGGGCATAATATACATAGACGAGCTCGACAAGATCGCACGCAAGAGCGAGAATCCTTCGATCACGAGAGATGTATCGGGCGAGGGTGTCCAGCAGGCGCTCCTGAAGATACTCGAGGGAACGGTAGCCAATGTTCCGCCGCAGGGCGGACGAAAGCATCCACAGCAGAAATTTATCGAAGTGGACACAAAGAATATCCTCTTCATCTGCGGAGGCGCGTTTCAGGGTCTCGATGAGATCGTCCGAAAGAGGATCGGCCGCAAGGTGGTTGGTTTCGGCGCTAATCGTGGACCTGAGTACCGGAATGAACAGAACGAGATAATGAAACTTACTCAGCCGGAGGATCTCATCAAATACGGGCTGATCCCGGAGCTGGTAGGCAGGATGCCGATCGTAGCTGCGTTGCAGGAACTCGACGAGCAGGCCCTGATTGACATAATGCTCAAACCGAAGAGCGCGCTGGTGAAGCAGTACAAGAAGCTGTTTGACATGGAGGACGTGGAACTCGAGTTCACCCCCGGCGCGCTGAAGGCTATAGCGAAACTCGCCATGGAGCGGAAGACGGGGGCGAGGGGACTCAGAGCCATCCTTGAGGGAACTATGCTGACGATAATGTACGACATTCCCTCAAGGCCGGATGTCAGCAGGATACTTATCAAAGAAGAAACCATTATTAACAGGGACGAGCCGGAAGTTTTTCTCGAGAAGGAACGCCAGAAAAGGGCATAGGACCGTACCGGCACGTTGATCCAGGCTTCTTCCCACTTATTGGAGAATAGTGAACAGCATGGACGAGAGCATCAAGAATACACCTGATACCATCCTGCCGATGGTTCCTCTCAGGGACGTCGTGGTATTTCCCTCCACGACGACAGCCATACTCGTTGGCAGGCAGCCGTCGATAAATGCCGTGGAAAGGGCGATCGAGATGGACAAGATCCTCCTCGTCGTGACGCAGAAGGATCCTTCGGATAACGAGCCGGGACCAGACGGCCTGTTTCCGGTGGGCACTATCGTACGGATAGGTATATTCCTGAGATTGCCCGATGGAACCCTGAAGATAATGCTCGAGGGGATCAGCAGGGTCAGGATCGACGAGTACGTAGAGATGGACAACTACCTCGGCGCCAGAGTGGAGCCCTTCGATACTGACGAGAGGATGACTAAAGAGGTCGAGGCGATCTCGCGCAAGGTCGAGGCTCAGTTCGAGGAGTATGTGAAACTCAACCAGAGGATTCCCAACGAGGTCATGCTCTCGCTGCAGGCTCTCGAAGACCGGTCGACCCTGGCGGACACGGTCGCCGCGCACCTTCAGGTAAGGAACGAGATAAAGCAGGATCTGCTCGAGACGGCAGGTCTGGAAGAGCAGCTGCTGCTGATAAGCCGTATTCTGCTCGAGGAGCTCGAGATGCTCAGGCTCGAGAAGAACATAGACGATAAAGTCACAAGCCAGGTGACGAAGAACCAGAAGGAACTCTTCCTTCACGAGAAGATGAGGGCGATCCGCAGTGAACTCGGACACGGTGACGAGGCCGACATGTTCGAGGATCTCGAGAAGAAGATCAAGCGTGCGCGGATGTCGAGGGAAGCCCAGAAGATCGTCTGGAAAGAGCTTGAAAGGCTCCGGATGATGTCGATGATGAGTCCCGAGGCGACTGTGGTACGGAACTACATCGATACACTGGTCGCTCTGCCGTGGAAGAAGAGGACGAAAGACAACCTCGACATCAATGATGTCAAGAAGAGACTCGACGACGACCACTACGGTCTGGATAAGGTCAAGGAAAGGATCCTCGAGTTCCTGTCGGTCGTAAAACTGGCCGGAAAACTCAAGGGCCCGATCCTCTGTTTCGTAGGCCCTCCCGGGGTCGGCAAGACCTCGCTTGGACGTTCCATCGCCGATGCGACGGGAAGGAAGTTCGTGCGTATCTCTCTCGGCGGTACGAGAGACGAGGCGGAGATCAGAGGGCACAGGCGGACCTATATAGGATCGATGCCGGGCCGCATCATCCAGGGGCTCAAGAAGGCAGGTTCGCGTAATCCTGTATTCCTGCTCGACGAGATCGATAAGCTCAGCAGCGATTTCAGGGGCGATCCCTCGTCAGCGCTGCTAGAGGTGCTCGATCCAGAGCAGAACAAGCATTTCAGCGACAACTACCTCGAGGTGGATTTTGACGTCAGCGAGGTCATGTTCATCACGACCGCGAACGTGATCTACTCCATTCCGCCCGCGCTTCAGGACAGGATGGAGATCATCCGCCTGCCCGGGTACCTGCTTCATGAGAAGATCAAGATCGCCCAGAAGTTCCTCCTGCCCAAGCAGATAGAGCAGCACGGGATAAAGCCCGACCAGCTTACGATATCCGAGGCTACGATGAAGGATGTCGTAAGGTATTACACCCGCGAGTCCGGCGTTAGAAACCTCGAAAGAGAGCTCGCTTCGATCTGCAGGAAGGTCGCCAAGAAACTCGTCTCCGAAGAGAAGAGCGGGAAGATACGGATCACAAAGACGAATATCGAGGCTTACCTCGGTATCCCGAAGTTCACCGAGAGTGAGATCGATACGAAGCTCGCGATCGGTGTGGCCACGGGACTCGCCTGGACCGAGGCGGGAGGAGAGATCCTCAACATCGAGGTGACCCTGATGCCCGGCAAGGGGGAGCTGATACTGACCGGCCAGCTGGGCGATGTGATGCAGGAGTCCGCGAGGATAGCGATGAGCTATGCGAGAAACAAGTCGAGGATGCTCAAGCTCGAGAACGACATATTCTCCAAGGTCGATGTTCATGTGCACGTTCCCGAAGGCGCGATTCCAAAGGACGGGCCGAGCGCCGGTATAGCGATCGGCACCGCTCTCGTTTCGGCTTTTTTCGACATCCCCATCAAAAGGGACGTCGCGATGACGGGTGAGCTGACCCTTCGCGGCAAGGTGCTGCCGATCGGAGGGATCAACGAGAAATCTGTCGCCGCGCTGAGGGCTGGGGTGAAGACTCTCCTGCTTCCCAGGGGAAATGAGAAACACATCAAGGAGCTTCCAGACGAGGTGAAGAAGAAGATGAAGATCATCGTCGTCGACAACATAGAAGATGTCCTGATGAATGCCCTCTCCAAGCAGCTCGAATGGGGAGTAAGGCATCGCACCAAGATAGGCGGCTTCTTCAACGATTCCGAGCCTAAGCGGGCGAACTGATCGATTCTCCGGTTCCATCCTGCGAGGATCTCCATTAATATCAGCTGACAGGATGATATTTCTTCGGCGGGAGTACGTTCGATGAAGATCAGGTCGCTTGAGCTGGAAACCACTGTTCTAGATCATACGAAATTCCCCATCTCCGGGATGACCGAGGTGGCGGTAGCCGGCCGCTCAAACGTCGGCAAATCTTCCCTGCTCAACATCCTTTTCAACAGGAAGAACCTCGCTCGTGTGAGCCGGGCACCGGGCAAGACGAGGACCGTGAACTTCTTTGTCATAAATGAAAGCTTCTATCTTGTCGATCTTCCCGGATATGGATACGCAAAGGTCTCGAAGCTGGAGCGAGGCAGCTGGCAGAGGATCATCACCGGTTATCTCAGGAACAGGGAAGTGCTGTCGGGAGTTGTGCAGCTGATCGACGCCAGGCACGATCCGACCAGAGACGACCTGATGATGTTCCAGAAGCTGATCGACGCCGAGCTGGATTTTCTCATCGTCCTTACCAAGGTGGACAAGATAAAGAGATCTCAGAGGGGTAAAAAGACCGCCGTCCTGAGATCGCACTTCGCTGGAATAAGCGTCGGGCCCGTCGGAGAAACGGATGAAGACGGCAAACCGTTCGAGGTGCCTTATGTATTCTCCTCAGCCGTAACACGAGAGGGAAAGGACGAGATCTGGAAGTGGATCGAAGAGAGGATCTGATACTGCTTACACCGGGCCCGGTCCACATCGACCCGCGGCGATTTGCCGCGCTGCCGCCGATGCATCACAGGACGGGACGATTCCGCGATATGGTGATCGATTCCGGCCGTATGCTCGGTGATCTGTGCGGTACGGAGAACTCGGCCTTTCTGTTTGCCGCTTCAGGAACCGGAGCGATGCATGCGGTTATCGCCAATGTGGCACATCCCGGTGCCAGGATCCTTGTCGTTGAAGGAGGTAAATTCGGGCGCAGATGGGCGGAGATAGGCCGTGCGTTCGAATGCGAGGTGGATGTACTTTCATTCCCAATGGGAGAGATAGTGGAAGCGGCACGGGTTGCCGAACGCGTCAGGGAGTTTTTGCCCGACCTGATCGCTCTGACCCACGTAGAATCCTCGACCGGTCTGCGGCTCGATGTTGAACAGGTAGTCTCGGCTCTTCCTGACAACAGGGCGTTGATCGCACTTGACGCGATTGCCTCAGCGGGATCGGAGAGGATCCTGATGGATGAATGGGGGATCGATATCCTGGCCGGAGCCGGTCAGAAGGCACTGGCCGCCCCTGCGGGAGTGAGTTTCGTCATCGCGAGCGCGAGGGCGATGGCAGCAGCCGGGAAGAATCCCAGGCCGGGTTTCTATTTTTCCTTTGAAAGATACAGCGAAGGGATGAAAACGGGGGATACTCCATTCACGCCGGCGGTGCATTCGGTACAGGTGCTGCACAGTTCTCTGGAAAGTATCCGTTCCCGGGGGATAGATACCGTACTTGAGAGGCACAGGGCCTCTTCAGCAGCTCTTTCAGGGGCAGTCGGAGAGCTCGGAATGAGATCATTTCCGGATTCCCCGTCGAGTTCGGTCCAGGCCTATCTTCCTCCGGAAGGTACATCATGCGAATCGATTATAAGGGCCCTCGGAGAAAAGCACGGCATCATCATCGCCGGAGGTCAGGACGAAATGGCTGGAAAGATAGTCAGGACCGGGTTCCCCGGGATCTACAGCGGCCAGGTACTCGAAAGATTCGTTACTGCTCTTGCTGAAATTCTTGGATCCGGCAGCATTGAAAAGGCGCTGACCCATCTTGAGCCGGCCGGAAATCTGCCACCTCTCTTTGACTCCTACTTGACATAATTGCCTATCACTGCTATAATTTCTACAGATAAGGAGGTGCGTTTGAGTCCTGAGCTAAAGCGTCGTGGTCTCATCGCGCTTGCAGTGTGTATCGTGGCATTCGCCTCGGGCGCACTCCTGAGCAGCGAGACCTTCATGTTAAAACTCCCCGTATATGAACGCTATCGGTGCGCTTTGTGCCATACTTCGGCCGAACCGGTGAATGGCAACGCTCCTCTAAATGCCTTCGGCAGTGACTTCCACGCCAACGGAGACAAGTGGGACAACACCCTCGCTGAGATGGATTCGGATGGTGACGGAAGCAAGAACGGGATCGAGCTCGGCGACGATGAGGGCGATGGCATCGCCAATATCTCCAGGGAACGAAGCAATCCCGGCAATCCGGAGTCCAAACCCAGTTCGGTAAGCGAGGACTCCTGGGGTATCATCAAGAAGCTCTTCAACGATTCGCAGCGCAGCAGCCTGAGGTGATCAAAATCAGGAGGATCAGCGCTACCGCCGGCAGGCGGTTTTTTTATGCCCCGAATGGGGGATAATTCGGTTGCGGACAACCCTCTCATTACATAAACTAACTGTCGATGCCCCGAATTGAATAGACAGGAGAGATATAATGCCCGCTACAGTGATTCTGGGTGGACAGTGGGGAGACGAGGGCAAGGCAAAGGTCGTCGACTTTCTGATGTACCGCCATGACGTCGTGCTTCGCTTCCAGGGCGGAGCGAACGCCGGTCATACCGTTGTGAATGACGATGGTACATTCAAGTTCCACCAGATCCCCTCTGGGATCCTCTATCCGGATGTGACAGCCGTCATGGGAAACGGAATGGTCATCGATCCGTTTGCTTTCAGGGATGAACTCGGAGAGCTGCTGAATAGAAGCATCGATGTGGCGGGGAGGCTGTTGCTCAGCTCGGCCGCACAGGTCGTGATGCCTCACCACAAGTTTATCGACAGTCTCATGGAAGGCGAGCTGAAGAAGAATCACATCGGAAGCACGGGCAAGGGGATCGGTCCGGCCTACTCCTCCAAACACAGCAGGAGAGGAATGAGGATGGGCGATTTCCTCCTTTCGAAGGAGGAACTGCACGAGCTGGTCACGAGATCCACGGAATGGGGAAACAGGTACGTCGGGCTCTTCGGAGCTCCTCCGCTCTCCGCGAAGAAGATAGCCGCCGATTTTGTAAACATCCAGGAACTCATCAGCCCGATGATCATTGATACCCAGGAGCTGGTGATGAAGTGGAAGGCTGATGGGAAGAATATCATGCTCGAGGGTGCGCAGGGCACGCTACTCGATATAGATCACGGAACATATCCGTATGTGACATCGAGCAACTGCTCGATCGGAGGGGCGATCTCCGGAAGCGGCCTCGCTCCCGGGGACATCGGCAGGACAATAGGGATATTCAAGGCATATGTGACAAGGGTCGGAAACGGACCCTTCCCGACCGAACTCGAGGACGAGACGGGCGACTGCCTTCGAGACAAGGGCTGCGAGTTCGGGACGACGACAGGCCGTCCGAGGCGCTGCGGCTGGTTCGACCTCGTGGCGGCGAGATATGCCGTCAACCTCAACGGTCTCGAGGAGATCGCCCTGACCAAGCTGGATGTCCTCTCGGGCCAGGAGAAGATCATGTTTTGCGTCGCCTACGAACTGGACGGAGAGAGGATCGATTATTTCCCGCAGAACGTGCATCTGCTGAACCGCTGCACGCCGATATACGAGGAAATGCCCGGATGGCCCGATCAGGAACTTGGCGGGGGAGACTTCGAGGATCTGCCTGAAAACGCAAAGGCTTACGTCCGTATGCTCGAGGAGAGGCTCGGTATCCGAGCTTCGTTTATCTCTACCGGACCCGAACGGAGCAGCACGATAGTGAGGGAAGACGCCTGAACGGTTGACATATCGTCTGTCTGTTATTAGATTGATTTCGCCGCCGCTGCAGGAGCGGCGGCAGTACATTTCAGACCACTCTTCATGGGCCGCTAGCTCATCTGGTTAGAGCACCTGCCTTTTAAGCAGGGGGTGCTGGGTTCGAGTCCCGGGCGGCTCATTTTTAATTACCATAATTACAACACATTACAGAAGACAAGAACCGGCCAGCAGGTCGAGTGTCGGGGCTAGTGTACATAAAGTGTCAATAAGATTCTCGGGTCCCCCCCCCCCCCCCCCCCCCCCCCCCCCCCCTCCGCCTGCGTCCCCTCTCCCCCCGCCCCCTTCCCAACACCCACAACCATCCCCAAAAAAAAAAAAAAATAAAATATTATTTTTTTTTCTTTAATTAAAAAAAAAAAAAGTTTATATTTTATTGTAGTGAAATAATGAAATATAAAGAACATAACAACAGACAAAAGAAGAAACAATAACTAGAGATAGACAAAGAAGAAA
>SDBS01005187.1_pt1 | contig 12739 bp, 14 predicted proteins | sample 2277091 | NCBI WGS metagenome assembly SDBS01 (sample SAMN10404972, study PRJNA504765) | marine sediment metagenome | isolation source: marine sediment core GS10_PC15, 163 cmbsf | place: Arctic Ocean: Southern Knipovich Ridge | collected 2010 | reverse complement strand
GCCTATAGTAAATACTGATAGGTTAGTATTTAAGTTATTTGTGGATATAACTGGGGGAGGAAGTTCCACAGTGAGATTATATATGGAAGGAACAACTAACTCTCATTTTACTTTTAGAACTCCATCATCAGTATTACAAGAAATTTTTATAAGAAGGGACGGTAGAAATGAATTAACAAATAATTGGAATGCTGGCGATTTTAACATCTCTGCTGATTGGGTTGATGCAAATGTAAACGCTTCAAATATTCAAAATGATGATTGGATTGAAGATTCACAAGAAGGAAACCTTAATGCAAATAGATCTAATTTCTGGGATAACTTAGATACTCCTAATGATTTCACTTCAATTATAGCTTCTCAAATAATTCAGGCAAATGAATTTTCAGGAGCTCTTAATTGGTCTTACCTACAAAACCATCCTTCTGTTTGTCCTGGTTCAGGCTCAACTCAAACTTATATAACTCTTTTAAATGATTCAACTACTTGCACAAGCATAACAAGTTTAAATGGAAGCAATATATTAGATATATATTTATTGACTGCAGGAGATACAACTCCAGATGGAGCTAACTTTACTTTTGATGATACTGATAATGTTTTGTTTATAGATTCTACGAATGATAGAGTCGGCATCGGGACAAGTTCTCCAGACTCTGTATTTCATATTAAAGCAAATATTCCTGGAACAGTTGGCTCACATTCTGCAGGACAAATAATTATTCAAAATCCTGCTGACAATAATAAATCTAATGTAGTTATTACAGCTTATGAATCAGATGGTAGTGGAAATCCTGACCAGCAACTTTGGTATCTTGGAAGTTCATCATCTAGTACTGAAGATATTATTTTATTGAATCGAAGAAATGCCAAACTTCACCTGGGGACAAGTGGCTCTACTCGTATGACAATTTTAGGTAATGGCAGCGTAGGAATCGGGACAATGAATCCTACAGCTAAGTTACATATTTATACATTAACAGGCGGAGAAGATTTATTATTTTTGAGAGACCAAATAAACACAGCCGATTTAACTATTGATTCTCCCTCAGGTGCACTTATGGAAATCAGAGCAGGTGTTGGTGACCATCTTCAATTATCAAGTGGTGCAACAGCTAATCAAGGTATAAGAATAAGGAATGATGGAAACGTTGGCATCAACACAACAAATCCTTCTCATAAATTAAATGTTGTAGGAGATGTAAATATAACTGGAAATTATATAATTAATGGTTATACTGGATTTACTGGAAGTTGTATTAATGCCTCTTATGTAGGAGGAATAGTTGTGGGGTGTAACGATTAAAATGGAAAACAAAAAAACAATCGGATTGATGGTGGTAATAGCAATATTAGTCTCAGTAGGTTATAATGAAATTCCTGATTTATTTGATGATAATGTTCCTAAATATTTTTGTAATACAAGACCAGAATTAGGATTAAAAGAATGTGATTCATTTAGTAAATATGTTGCAGAATTAGGAAAGTGCATAGATGATGACGGTCCTAACTTCATTTGTAGGAGTGGTTGGAAATTAGTTATTGATGATACTTTTGATGAACAAAATTATATTAAACCTTCTTCAGAAAAAGGAGATTGGAAATGTTACACACCACCAAAAAATAAATGTGAAAAAATAGAGGTGAAATAAATGGCAACAAACTTACCATATGTTGTAAGCGGAACTATAACAGATACAGATGCAACTAATCCAAATGGTGCAAAAGTAATACTTAGAAATGACCGAAGCGGAGAGAAAATAACCACTACAACAAACTCTTCAGGTCAGTATGTTTTTGATGCTGGGAACTTATCTAGTGGTTATGTCAACACAGATAGACTAACAGTAATATGTGCATTTGGAGATGCTAAAAAAGAAAGTAGTTTTTTAATTAGTGATAATGCAGGAGGAAAAACAGTTAATCTAACCCTTGTTACACTTGCTGAATCTTCAGATACAACTTATTGTCAACCACAAGATGTTTTAGATGAGTTAGGAGATAAGACCACTTCTGATATTTCATTCGAGAGAGTGCGAAGCACAATACTTAGAGCAGAAACAGAAATTGATGAAAAAAGCAATACTAAATTTTCCAGTACAACTTTGACTCAAGAAGAATATGATTTCAACCAATACACTGCTTATAAATCACCAGAACAATTAGTTGGTAGGGGTTCTGATATATTGACAGGAACAAGAAACGATTATCAGAATACTTTTTTTAATGATAGATTTAAATTAAACAAAGCTCCAATACTTACAATAACAACACTTCAAACAAATACTGGACCAGAAAACGGAACAGATGTCTGGACAACTAGAGATCAACAGACAGGAAGTGGAGGAGATTTCATTGTTGATAATGATATAGGACTTATTACTTTTGTAAATAATGTTCCTGCTTATGGGAAAAGAAAAGTGAGAGTTACTTACAACTATGGATTTAGTTCAGTTCCTAAAACAGTTGAAAGACTTTGCATACTTCTTTCTGTCAAAAGCATTTTATCATCTAAAGCAAACGCATCACAGTTTGACTCAGTTGATTCAATATCCCTTCCAGATATATCTATTTCAAAAGGAACAAAAGGAGCAACCGAATATCTTCAAGACATAAGAATTGAAATAGCTGATTTATGGGAAAAAGTTGGGGAGATGGTTACAAAAACAGTATAATGGGAATAGGAGAAACAGTCAGGACAACAATGAGAGCAAAAATAGAAGCATTAGGAGATTCAGCTAGTCTTTTTTCTTATTCGTCTTCGACTAAAACAGAGACAGAAGAAGGAGACATATCTATTACTGATTGGAAAACATCAACTTCAATTAAAGGAATAAGTGGAAATGATTTTGCTTATAGAAAAATAAGTAGTCTGGTTGGAATAGATTCGAATACTTCAGATAGGATTTTTATAATCAAAGATAGTGTAACAGTAGCAGAAAGAGATAAAATAACAATAGAATCAGACAATTATGAAGTTAGAGAAGTTAGAGAAATAAATTCAACAAATAGTATAATAGTTGCAAAAAGACTTGTGTTAATTAAAAATATAAATTATTAAAATGCCAACACCAATAACACCTTACATTGTAAATGGAACAGTATTAGACGGAGATAGTGCAGCAGTCACTTCTCAACAGCTTAGAGTAATAAATAGTACAACAGGTACTTCTTTTATTGTAGTAACAACAAACTCTTCTGGACAATATGTAGCAGACTTAGCAAACCTTGGTTACTCTGATGGAGATACAATTATCGTAAGAAGCTCAGGAGGAGGTTATATTGGTGAAAACAGTTTTACTTTAAGTGGAGAAGGAGGAACAACTTTAAATATTACAGTTAGGTTTTTTGGTAATGCAACTATTAGACATCAAGCATGGTTAACTCTTCGTAACCATCTTAAAACAGGTGATTTTGCAATAAGTACAAGTAACATCTATTCTTCTATGAATGATAAACTTGTTAAAACAGTTGGATACCCTTTTGTAATAATAGAACCACCAAAAGTAGATAATACAAGTCTAACTATTAATGATGGTAATGCAAGAATAAGAAATATTAGTTTTATGATTAGAGTTTATCATACTAGTTCAAAAGAGATGAAGATATTACAAGACGAAATAGAAGATAAGATAACTACAGGAGATATTGTTCTCACAAGAAACAGACTGAGAAAACCAGTCTTTCCTGAAGGAGATTATGAGTTTTACACAGATGGTGACCAAACAGTTCATGTGGGTTTGGTTCCTGTCATATTTAAATTGATAAGTGATGTATAATGGCAGCAGGAATAATTATTGATACAAGGCAAATGAAGAAACTTATGAAGGATATGAATATAATAGTTAGAGATTTTCCAAAATTAGGAGAAAAGATGCGAAAGAGATTAGCAATAAGAACAAAACAATTGGCAAAACAAAATGTTCAACCAAGATGGGCAGCAGGATATGGTCCTTTTGGTTATCAAGGAAGTACAGGTCATTTGAAAGACAGCATCATATTTAGAAAAGACAGTGCGACTAGCACACAAATTGTTGCAGAAGCAGTTTATGCAGATGTAGTAGAGAGAGGAACAAAGAAACATAGGATTCCTAATAACTTTTATTGGGGAGCAAGAGGAAGACTTCATCCAGGAGCAAGACCAATGCATTTTATGACAAAGGCTTATAATCAAATATTAAAAGAAGCTGATGGATTACTTGGAGAAGAATTGAGTAAATATTTTGAACAAAAAGGATTTTAAGAGGTAAAAATGGGAAAAAGATATGTAAAAAACATAACAGGTGGAAAAGAATTTCCTATAGCTGTAGGTTTAGCTTATAGAGAAAATGGAAAAGTGGTTAATATTAAACCAGGAGAAAAGATAGAAATAAAAACAGATAAAGATATTCTAGGAGATGAAAAGAAATTGATTTATATTGAAGAAGATAAAAAAACAAAGGAGGTAAAATAAATGGCAGTTAATTCAACAGGATCAGAAGACGCATGGCAAAGACAAGCTCTTATTGCTGTAGATGATGGAACAAGCACAATGACTATGGAGGCTTTGACAGAAACTATCGATTTAGATATAGGAGAAAGGGGATTTGATATGATTGCTTTAATCAATTTAGGTCAAATACCTAAACATGGACCAATGGGGATTACCACAGTTACAATTGAAGGCTACCCACTTCAAGCTGGAACAGCTACAGCAGGTGCAATGGGTGGATTTTTTGATGTTTTTGCAAGTAAACCAGTAGTAGATAATTCTCAACCACTTGAAATTGTAATGAGTAACACACTTACAAAATACAGAGTGGCAGTTCTTTGGACAGATGATTCAAGTCCACCTACTAATGCAAGTACGGCAACAGCTGCGAGTACAGCAGGAAAAAGATTTGTTATGGCAGAATGTTTTTGTAGTAGTTACAAAGAATCATTTACTGATGGAGTTCTTAAGGCAACAGTGATGTTCAAAGGTGTGGCTTTTGATAAATCAGCAGACGCAAATATCAAAATGGAATCAGCAACAAGTGGAGCAATACCAACATTAGCAGGATATACACCAGGAACTACTAAGTGGGCTTAAAATGGTAACTACAGGAAATGAGGACGCATGGCAAAGACAAGCTTATGTTAGTATTGAAAGCAGTTCAACTGTTAAAATGCAATATGAAGCACTTATGGAGACAATAGACTTTGATAATGGAGAGAGGGGATTTGATATGATTACCCTTTTGAATCTTGGACAGATTCCTAAACATGGTCCTATGGGAATATTTACTTTAACTTTTGAAGGCTACCCACTTCAAGCTGGAACAGCAGACACAAGTGGAGCAACAAGAGGTACGCCCAAAGGAGGACTTGCTAAAGGTTTTTGGGAGTTATTTTCTAATGCAGGTCATGCAGATACAGCACAAGCTTTAGATTTAGAAATGACAAATACTTTAACAAGATATAGAGTAGCAATACTTTTGACAGACCAAGCTATTTTAGAAGAGACAGCATTAAGTTCAAGTAATTCAGGAAGTGGAAGTATTACAGTAGATGGAACACCACTTACAACAGATAGTTATAATGGTGCAATAATTAAAATTACAAGTGGTACAGCTAATGGTGGTTATTATATGGTAACAGATACTAGTACAAGTGCTTTTACAACAACTAGTGGAGATACACCTAGTACGGATGGGGTCGCAGACAATGATTCTTTTGAAGTAACTCCAACTGGAAGTTCTGCAACTTTAGCAGCCAGTAACGCTAAAAGATTTGTAATCGCAGACTGTACTTGTGTAAGTTGTAAAACTACATTTACAGACGGAATACTGAAACAAACTCTTATTTTTAAAGGTGTGGCTTTTGATAAGTCTGAGGCTAAATTAGTTAAATCAGAATCTAATGATGGAAACACACAACTTCCTGCACTAGGAGATTATACAGCTGGAACAACAAGATGGGCATAAAAGAATTAAAAGGAACAGAAGCTGTTGAAGATGTAAAGAAGTTTATAGAAAAAAACAGCAAATGTCCAACTTGTCACAGAAGTTTGAAAGCTTATTGGTTCAATAGAATACCTCAAAAAACAAAAGAAGAATTCAATAAATGGGTAAAGGAAGAATTTTGTGATGATAGAGGTATGGGGCTTCATTTCCTTTGGTATTATTATAAAGGTGTTTTAGGAAAAGGAAGTGAGAGAGCAGAAGCAAAAGCTGATGATGCACTTGAACAATTAAATGAGTTAAAGGCGGCAGAACCGCAAGAAAAGAAAAAGACTATTAAATTAGTCAATGGAAAAGAAATAAAGAAGAGGTGAATAGGAATGAGTGATGCAGCAAAATTTGCTAGAAAACTTAAAAAAGAAAAAGTAAATGGAATAGAAGTTGAGATGATGCCTTTGGGAACATCTGATTTGGATATAATGCAAGGAATGGATGAAAAGACTCCTAAAGAACAAACAGAGGTTGTTAAGGAATTAATCAAAAGAAGTATTCCTGATTCAACAGATGAAGAAATTGATGACATGTCTCTTGAATATATATCTGAATTTCAAGAAGCAATTATGAGAGTAAACAATTTGGATAAAGGTTCTGACAAAAAAGAATTTCTTGATAAAATAAGAGAAAAACAAAATCTTCCTAAAAAATAATGGGAAGAAATCCATTTAATATTGGAACTGAGGAAAAAGGGGGTTTGGGGAAAACTCTTTTTTATTTTTTTAAAGAGTTCGGAATTTATCCTTTTGATGTTGAGTATAGAATTAAGATAGAATGGGAAAAGTGGTTTTGGAAATTTAAGAAGATAAAGACAATTAAAATAATAAAGTTAGGAATGTCGCTTGCTTTATTCAATGAATTACTTAAAGAAATGAGTAAACACTATAAAAGAGAGAGTGAAGAGATGAAAAGAGCAAGTAGGAAAAGATAATGGCAGCAGCAAGAAAAGATGTTATAATAAATGTAAAATTCCAAACACCAGGTTTTAGGAAATTTGGAGATGCATTAAAGATACCACAAGCACAATTTAACAAATTATCAGATGGTGTTGGTAATTTCAATAAAGGAATTAAAGAAAATAGCACGAGAATGGGTCGTGCAGGATTAGCTGTAAGAAAAGCCACAGCAGGTTTCCGTGGATTTCGTATGGAATTACTTGGTGTAATGTTTTTTGGTATGGCTGTCCAAAGACTTTTTAAAGGTCTTATTCAACCAGCACTTCAAATGACTGGTGCAATGCAACTACTTAGTAATGTTCTTGGAATAATGTTTTTGCCAATTGGATTGATGGTGATTGATTTTGCAGTTGCACTTTTAGAGTGGTGGCAAGGATTAAGTGAGGGAACAAAAAATCTTATTCAAAAATTTGTTTTATTTGGTTTAGCAGTTGGAACATTTCTTCAAATCTTTGGTGCATTAGGATTAGGTTTAGGAAGTATTGTAATTGCATTTGGTAGTTTTATTGCAACACTCATCTCAGCATTACCCGTAATTTTAGCAATTGCTGCAGTTTTGACTTTATTTGGTATTGCACTCCCATCTGTTAGAGCTAGTACAGATGATTTAAATACAAGTTTAGAAACTCAAACAGGATGGTTTAGTCGTTTGGTTGGGTGGGTTGATGATTTGTGGGAAAGACTTATTGATTCTGGACCAATAACTAAATTTTTAAAAAACATGGGTTTATCAAAAGAACAGATAGAAAAGTTGAAAAATCCAATAAAAACAATAAAAGATTTTTTTGGAGAATTATGGGATAAAATAAAAGAAACAGAAGCATTTCAAGCAATCAAAGGAGGAATAGATAAGTTACAAAGTCGTTTTGAAGAATTTAAACAAAGATGGGTTTGGAATATATGGCCACCTATAAAAGACGCTTTAGATGAATTCTTGAGACTTGTAGATTTGATTGGAAAAGCAATATCTGCTTTTGGGATTGGTACAAGATTTATATTTGGAAAAGAAACTGTATTAGGTGCACCTGGACCAACTACTGTGGGTGGAGGATCAACTGTTAATGTTGAGATTACTAATAATATAACAGGTGCAGAAGGCACAGATTTAGAGTTACTTTCTGCTAAAATAAGCGAACAAATACAGGAGGCAGTAGAGAGGTTAAAAAGAACATGACAATTGTATCAAAAGCAACAATTTCAAGAAAAGGACATACATCAGTAGAGATTGAAATAACAAAAATAGACCAATCGTTAGACAACCAACTTTTTGTTATAACAGTACCAAATAAAGGTGCAAGTGATTTGAAAACTCATGTTGTTGATTTACAACAAGCAAAGGAAGCAGTAATATTACAAGGAATCCTTACAGATGGTGCAGGTGCAAACGCTGCACAAACTAAAAAAGTTAATCTACTTAAATTAGTAAGGAGAGGAGATTTAGGAAGAAAACAAGTTACAATTGATTGGGGAAATTCTCCTTATTCAGAAGCGGCAGGAAATCAAATGAAAGGTAGTATTTTAAAATTTCTTGTAACAGAAACACCAGGAACTAGATACCAAACAGACACATCTCCTGGATCAGATACAAGAGGTTTTACTGTTCAATTAACTATAGTACGTGGGGATATTATAGGATGAAATGGAAAGACAAATCTGCGAAAACAAAACTAATAATTGGTGCATTAGTTTTGGTTATTTTAACTGCTTCTGTTTATGTTTATCTTCAAGATAGTGTTAAGATTTCTGTAGAAAATACTAAAACAAAATTTTATGTATGGGAAGATTCTTGGGTTTTATCTGCAACCGAATATGTAAATCTCTTTGATGGAACTAAAAAGATGAGAGCTAGTTCAAGAGAAGTAGTTAGCAAAACAATAGGAGATATTACATATATAATAAGAACATCATTTTGGAAAGATAACATCATAACAATAGATACTTATGCATTTGACACAACAAAAAAAGAAGTTGAATTTTTTCCAATTAAACATACTGTTCAATGTTTCGATTGTGTAGGTAAGATAGTTCATTTTGAATACAGAGATATACTCTACGAGGGAGAAACCAATATAATTACAAGCCCTTTTAATTTTGGTCACAATATGAAATTAGAGTGGCAAAGCGGTGCTTATCGTGCAAAAGTATATCAACAGAAAGTAGCTAGTGATAAAATTATTATAAGATACAAACCAACTTCAGATTATGAGGTATATAATGTAAGATTATCAGACCCTAAGAAAATTGAGTATGAATATCTTTATGCAAATTTAAGCAAAAAAGTGAAAATTAAAGAAGATGTTTTGGTAGAAATTCCTAAAAAATATAATTCAATAAACAATACATGGAGTGAAACTTATAATTATACAGACCAAATCGTTACAGGATATAAAACAGAACATTATCAAAAAACAGGAGATAAAATTTTAGACAGAATTGGTGTTAAAGTTTTAAGTAAAGAATATTATGATTGGTATGATGTTTGTGATAATTGGTTAGTTCATTATTTAGTTAATCCTGGAGACAGAAATAGAGAAGAATATTGTAGATGTAGAAGTCATGAATTAAGTAAAGTAACTTGTGAGGAGATTGATTTATTAAAATGAAAAAACTATTATTACTATTTTATTTGATAATAGTTGTTTTATTTAGTTATATCATTTATTCAGCTTTAACAGATAACTTAGAGTTATATTATAAATTTGATAATGCAACTACGAATGCAACTACTACTTTTGATAGTTTAGATACTCATAATGGAACTCTTGACGGAGTAACAACAGGTATAAGTGGTTGTTCAAATGAGCAGTTTTCTTTTGATGGTAATAATGATAGAGTTATTATTCTAGATAGTGCTAATTTAGGTGAAACTGCAACTTTAACTCTTACAGCATGGGTTAATGTAACCACAGGTGGAGATGCTTTTATATCAAAGTTCGGTTCTGGTGTTGATTTTTCTTATAAAATGGACTTATCTGGAAATGACCTTAACTGTGATTTCAAGGCAAATACAGAAGTAATAAGTGTAGGAACAACTGATATTGGAGGGAATGATGATGTATGGTTTATAGTTTGCAGATATAATGGAACTCATTTAAGTGCTTGGGTTAATGGTGTCCATGAAGATTCTGACGCTTTAACTGGAACAATATATAATAGTGGTGTTTCAACTTATATTGCATATTATCAAAGGGGCGTTGATTATTATGGAGGAAAAATAGATGAAATGAGTATATATGAAAGGGATTTATCTAGTGTTGAAATAGTTCAACTTTACAACAGCGGAACTTGTTTAACTTATCCTTTTGAAGTAGATGAAAATGCACCAACAAATTCTACATGGAATGTAACTGATAATGTAGTTCTAGGAGAAAATACAACCTGTTGGGATGTTGGTTGTACTATTAATATAACAGAAAACTCTTTACCTTATACTGTTATATTAAATGAACCAGGTAATGGAACGAGTAGAATAGATGTTGAACAAAATTATACTCAAATGTTAGCTGCTAATGCAAATTATAAACATCCAACAACAGAAACACCAAATCAATCAAATACACTTTATGATAATATAACTATTGGAAATCATTGTCTTTTTTCTTCTTGGATAGATGCTAATAAAAACCAACCAGTATCAGGAGATAGTTCTTCAGGTTGTTTAAATTTCACTTATTTTGAAGCTCCAACTGTCAATTTAATAAGTCCTATAAACAATTTAAATACTACTAATACTTCAGTTAATTTTATTTTTAATGCAACAGTATTTGGATTAAGCAGTATAATAAATGCTTCTCTTTATGAAAATTCTAGTGGAAGTTGGACATTAAATCAAACTATTACAACAATTTCAAACAATACTAATACAAATTTTAGTTTGAAAACATTTTCAGAAGGAAGTTATAAATGGAATGTATTTGTTTGTGGAACAAAAGGATTATGTGATTGGAGTGTAAATAATTATACATTTACTATTGATTTAACATCTCCAATAATTACTATAACTAATCCAGAAAATGGGTCATTGTTCAATAAAGATTCTGTTAATTTAAATTGGGGTGTAAATGAAGTAACAAATTGGTGCGGTTATAGTTTAAATGGAACTTCAAATATAACAATTACTACAGATATAATTTTATATAATCTTACAGAAACTACACATAATGTGTCTATTTCATGTAATGATACTGCTGGAAATATGGGACAAAGCAGTCTTAATTTTTTTACGGTTAATCTTCAGTATTCATTACTTTTAGATGGATTAGAACAAGATAGGAAATATGAATATCAAACAATAGCAAATCTAACTACTAAAAATTTTAGTGGGAATGTTTGTTTTGATATATTAGATGATACAAATAGATCTTTAAATATAAGTTGTGGGGTTGATTCTGTCTATAATTATACTATAGATAAATTAGTTATAATAACTTTTAATGATAGTTCAAATACAATCAATTTAACTAATACAACAAACAAAGCATTTATTGATGTAGAAAATAGAATAGATTTAGTTCTTTTAGAATTCAACATAACTGGCTTTTCTTTAGGAAAATACCCTCAGAATGTTTCTTTTGATTTAAATAATGATTCTACTCCTGATATTGTTATACCTGGAACATTAATTGCAAATAATTACTTTCAAGATGATTTTATTTTTAGCAATATCCATTATAAAAAGCTTAATTTAACTTTCAACAGAAAAGGGTTTAAAAACATATTTTTAAATATTACTGGTGCAGGAGATAGAACTAGAAACGGCAGTCTTAAATTCAACATAACTGGTTTTGATATAGATTCTGGGAATGATTTTGTTTACCCACAAAACTTTTCAACAGAACTTGGAGGAGGTTCTTTGACAGCAGCAGCAGGAATAAATAGTCCAATTATTTATGATAATTTTAATTCAAATGATACTTATGGAAAATATGATTGGGGTACACATTTCTCTGGTATTTTTGATGATGATAATAGTTTTATAGATGAAACTTTAGAACAATTAAAATGTGATGCTACTGCGTCCCCAACTGGGAACAATTTCTTTTGTAGTGTTAGTCCTAGTGAAATTGATTTAAGAAAGATAAATCAACTTAATTTTAGATTTACTTCTTTTATTGGTTGTCGTAAACCAGATGATGGAACTGCAAATGTTAAAAATCTCTTAGGATATTTTGGAGAAACAAATGAGGAATTCATAACTTTCTTTGAAAATACAATAGCTCTGTGTAGGAGACCAGATTCTCAATCCAACACAATTACTAGAAGTTATAGTATTTACTGGAAAGACCCCTCTTTTAAAAATGTTCTTGTTTCAAACTTCTCTGGAAATATAGTATCAACCTCTGTAGCAAGTTTAACAGGTCCAATAAGATTAGTATTCAAAAATGAAGCAAGTAATGATGGTGCTGATGGTTTTGCAACATCACAATTTTTTATTGATTATCTTAATGTTTCTGGATTGAGTATAAGTCATAATGGAACAAGCTATAATGAAACAAAGATTAATTGGACTTCAGACACTTTATTTGAAGCACCAAATAATATAGAAAGAGCAAAATTTGCATCAATTGAATTACTTCAGGAAAATTTTGCTGGACTAGTTTCAGCAGATACCAATCTAACTTACTGGCTTAGTAATGATAATGGCACCACATGGGAAACTGCAGTAAACGATACTTTTAATGTATTTGATAGTTCTGGTTCAAGTCTTAAAATAAGAATAAAATTTGAAACAAACAACACTTTAATCACTCCAATTGTTCCAGATTTAAATGTAGTAATTCTTCCAACTGGAGGATGTAGTGTAAAAAT
>SDBS01005186.1_pt1 | contig 12739 bp, 11 predicted proteins | sample 2277091 | NCBI WGS metagenome assembly SDBS01 (sample SAMN10404972, study PRJNA504765) | marine sediment metagenome | isolation source: marine sediment core GS10_PC15, 163 cmbsf | place: Arctic Ocean: Southern Knipovich Ridge | collected 2010 | reverse complement strand
AAAAGCGGAAAAATCAAAATTATCGATTGTAAAAAGATCAATATCATTAGAGATGCGGTGCGAAAGATAAAAAACAGACAACGCCGTGCCGCCAGTGAGAAAAAAGCTTCTTTGAACCTCCGGCAAACGGAATAGTTCTATCAGGATCTCTCGCTGTTTGCCTGATGCGTAGCAAGATCTATTCTCTTTCGGTATTTGCATATATTTCAATAAGCCTTTTCCACTTACGGTGATTGTAAGTAGATATTTTTACAACGTCGATTTTCTCTTTCAATTCGTCCAGTGAAAAATATCTAAAGGTATCGACAGCCCTGCCATGTTCGAGGAATCTGGCTAATATCCAATTGCGAATTCCTTTATTTTTATTGCCTTGGAGAGTTCTTAGAAGGAAACGCGCATCGGTAAATTGAGGATAATCCCAGAATACAGCCTTCAGATAATTCATGATTTAGTGTTATAACTGAACTCCTCTCTTAATTGTAATACTGAAGCTAAACTGCGATTACCTCATACCCCAATTATTATACAACTTCTTCCCCTATTGTTTCAATGATATGAGGAAAAACATCCCATTCATTCGTAAGCTGGTCACTGTCCGGTTGGTTTGAGGTACTCTTGAAATCAAATGCTCACTGTCCTATTCTTAAAAGGATTATGCTATTCCGTTTCAGCCGCCTGACCGCCATAACAGTCACCCTGCTTACAGCCTTCATGGCCGTCTCCGCCATTAATGGCCAAACAGAAAACCCGCACCCTCTTCTGTGGCGCTTTGTTGTCGGCGGACAAATCAATAATGCCCCGGCTTTGAGCCATAATTCAATTATCTATCTTCCCGCGGATGACCGCAGCCTCTACGCGATCTACCCCGACGGCGAGCTCAAATGGAGCTATAAAAGCGGGTATAAGTTCGCCGGCAGCCCGGTAATAGGCTATGACGGCACAGTTTATATTGCTACAGTTAAGGGCACTCTCCTTGCCCTGGCGCCCAATGGCAGGGTGCGCTGGTCCTTCCGGGCGCAGGCTGCCATTACCGGAACACCCGCCATAGGTAGTGACGGCACTATCTACCTGCCTGTATCCGGAGGCCTGCTCTATGCACTTACCTACTCCGGAAAGGAGAAGTGGCACTATCAGTACTCTGCAGAGATATGTTCAAGCCCCTCTATTGGTCCTGATGGCTCGATCTATCTGGGCGCTGAAAACCGCCGGCTGCTGGCCATCGACAGAGAGGGCTATAAGAAATGGGAAGTGAGCCTTCCCGGAGCTCCGGGCACAGCGGCAATAGGCGCAGACGGCACAATCTATGTAAATGGCTACGGTATTCATGCACTCTCACCGGCAGGCCTGCTGCTTTGGAGCTATTCAATTCCTGAAAAAACAGCCGATCCAATTATCGGTGAGCACGGCATCATAGTGGCCGGCGCCCAAAACGGCAGGCTCTACCTGATAGATCCTGAAGGTAAGAAGATCCGCCATATACAACTGGGCTCCCCGGTTAATAAACCGGCGGTGGCTGCACGTGACGGCACTATCTACGCGGTAGCTGCCAATACCCTTTATGCAATCAATCCGTCAGATGATAGTCAATGGTCTTTTACCGCTAAAAGGGAGGCGGCAGCGCCCGCCCTGGCAGAAGACGGCACCCTCTACCTGGGCTCGGCAGACTGGATTCTCTATGCAATAAGGGGAACTCACGGCGGCATGGCTAAAAGCCCCTGGCCCATGCATCTGCATGATCCTGCACACACCGGCCGCTTCAACGGCCTTGGGAACCTGGAAAATCCCGCTTTCTGGACAATTCGCGCCAGGGCTTATTCCTCTTCAGAAGAGCTCAAATTCGAAGCATTAAAAGAAATTGAACAATACTTAAAGGGAGAGGACTTTCAGCCTCTCTACGCCTCTTCACTGGAGAGCATTCTCGAATACCTGGTTTTAGAGAGTGTGGTAATCCGCAACTATTATTACGGAAAATTAATCCACAACTTTCCGCTGGTAAGATTAAAAAGCTGCAACCTCTTAGCAGAGCTGGGAACAGAGCGCACAAGGGACATTCTACTTGAAGTCTTGAAACATGAGCCCGACAACCATGTAAAGGGAGCCGCAGCATTGGGTTTGGGCAGGATTACCCGCCCTTCCGATAATGAGGTTGTGATGGAGCTGGTTCATCAACTTGAAAATCGAAGCGCTGAAGAGGGCTTTCGTTTAACTCTTCTCAAAGCCTTTGACATAATGGTTTCGCAAAGTGAAAAGATGCTTGATCCTGCTGCATATCGTGCTATCATTGGAGTAGCTCTAGGCAGCTCTTCTGCCAGGGTGCGCAAAAGCGCTTCAGCCCTATTGACCCGGATTACCAGAGGCAGCGGACAGGAGCAATAGGGATCTCTAAGACCCAAAGGAGTAAAAAATGCAGAAATTACTTCCTACAGTTGCTCTGTTCTTACTCACCATCCTTAATATATCCGCCCTGGAGGTGGATATTGATGAGCTGAAAGAACAGGCAGAAAAGAAAATCGAGTTTATCAACTATACCGGCGAGTATAAACGAATTGATACTGCTGAAGAAATAAAGGCCATAGGCTGGCTGTTAGCCTCTTCCCGTGAGCAGAATGGCTTACGGGGCAGTTTTTTGGGCAAATACTCTATTATACGGGCAGTTGATCCTGAAGAGCCGGATAAATTTGATGCAGATATTATATCCATAGATGAAGATGCCCGGGTCGATCATATTGACAATGTGCGCCGGGTTATAGCCGGCTACCTGGAGGCCTCTTTTGGCTACACTGCAGAAGATGCCCGCCTGCTGGCCCTGTTTACCACAATTTATAATGCTGTTTTCCGGGGCGACCTGGAATACCTCTCTCAGAAGTATAAGGAGGTGGTGACTGAACACCTGAGCCGTGAAGACGCCGGCATTTCCACAAAATACTTCGAGTGGCCGGGAGCCACTAAAATGGTAATTCCCCTGACTGAAAAAGCGGAGAGCGGCGGCTTGAGCTCCTTAAGCACCAGCGAGCTCACAGAGGAAAGCGTTATTGAAGAGCTGCGAACGGCTGAAGATATGGGGCTTGAAGACCGCAAAGAGATGGTGGAGTTCAAAGAGAGGGAGGTTGAAGAGGGAGAAGCTTTAATTGAAAAAGCAGAGGAGAGTATAGCCGCGCAAAAAGAAGCAGAAGCAGAAGCGGTAAAAAAATTGGCAGAGGAGGCTTCCCGCTTGAGTGAAAAGGAAATCAAAGAGCGGCAGGCTGAAATCGATAAAAAGAAGGCTGAGATAGAAAAAGCCGAAGCAGAGCTGGCAAAAACCGACCGTGCAGTTGCTGAGAAAGAAGAGGAGATTAAGAAAGAACGGGAACAGATTATAGAAGATGAGCGCTCGCAGGATCTAAAGGCACAGGAAGCGGCTTCAGCGCCTGAGAAAGCGGATTATTACTCGGATAAACTCTATTACCTTTGGGTTCAGTCAAGGGGTAAGGCGGGGGAGATCACCCGTAATCTCACCATTATCGACCCCTTCTCCGAGGCAACCCTGACCAGCTCAACCCTTGCCCATGTCTACGGCCGCAGCTTCTATTTCTTCAAGAATATGATACTGCTTTTGGCCAGGGAAAAGAGCAGCAGGGAAGAGGCGCGCCTGGTCTTTCTCCATCCTACTACCCTGGAACCCCTTAAATGGGGTAAAGAGGATATGTATGGTGACTCCATGGTCTTCATCCAGGGCGGCTTTATCTATGGGGTGATGAAGCAGGGCTCGGATTACCGCCTGGCACGCTTTGACGAGGAATTGACCTTAACCGCGCAGTCAGATCAGAGGGTGGATAAGGACAGCTTTATTGCCACTTTCGGTGATAAATTGTACATTAATTCTGAAGATGGGAGCGTTCTCGTGCTGGATAAGAATGACCTTTCCCAAAAGGCTGTAATAACTGCCGAATAATTCAGGAGGAGAATAAAACTTGAGAACCTGTGCTATCGAAGAGAATAAGCGAAACTGCAACTGTACTTACACATGCGGCAGGAAGGGCATCTGCTGTGAGTGTCTGATCTACCACCGCCGAATGGGCGAATTGCCCGCCTGTTATTTTCCCGATGATATTGAGGCCGGCTACGACCGCTCCATAGCCAACTTTATCCGTGTTTACAATAAGCAGGGTTCAACCTATCTCCGATAAGCTACTTTAAAAATGCCCTGGTAAATGCACAGGCCTTCCGGGCCTCTTCGTCCAGATCCGCATACGGCATAAGATCCCGGTAAACCCTGATATCCCGGCCTACTTCGCCTCCGGGCATCAGGAAGGGCTCCAAAACCACCCACTCCTGGAAGTTTATCTTTTTTAAAGAGGCGCCGATCTCATCCCAGGGAATGTGGCCGTATCCGGGAGGCTTGCGGTTGCTCTCTCCGGTGTGGAGATGTCCCAGGTACTCCCCGGTAGTTTCGATAGCTCCCCCGATGGTGTCCTCCTCGATATTCATGTGAAAAGTGTCCAGCAGTATCTTAAGGTGGGTGCTGCCCACCTCTTTGACATAGGCCACCCCTTCATCGGCAGTATTCATAAGGAACTGCTCAAAGCGGTTTACAACTTCCACGTTATAGATAAGTCCCAGATCCTCCGCCTTTTTTATGGCTTCCTTCATAGAGGCTACGCTCCAATCCCAGGCCTGCTGTTTGGTTACTCCACGGTCTTCAAAGGATCCGGGCCAGTTGGAGTAGATAATGCCGGACAACCGGTCAATTCCGCACTCCACCATAGCATCACCGATACGATTCAGGTGATTAATTCCTGCCTGGCGGACAGTGATATCGGAAGAAGCGAGATCCGAAGAGGGCGGCAGCCCGATACAGCAGCTCATATTGATTCCCGTTTCTGCAGCCGTGTCTTTAAGACGCTTTTTTTCATCTGCTCCCAAAGCGGCAATGGTTCCGGCATTGATCTCCAGAACATCAAACCCCAACTTTTTTACTTTGTAGATATAGGGCACAAAATCCGCGTCCCAGTCATGGGTCCAGTAGGCGTAGTAGATTCCAACCTTATTCATTCAGATTTCCTCCTCTTTATTTTTGCGGTTCACAAATAAACAGATTCACTCTTTTTCCAATAGAAAATTCCCATAGGATATCGGGTTTGTATTAAGAGCGGGTTTCCGCCATCATGGAGAAAACATCAAAGAGTTTCTCATAAGTTGTTTTAAATATATTGTAATATTTTCTGTAGGTAGGAAAATTATCTTCGTTCGGATGGATTTCCTCCTCCAGTTTTACCAGCTTATCGGTTTCCTTGAGCGAAGAAAAAATACCAACGCCGACACCACCGGCAATAGCGGCTCCAATTGAGGTTGCCTCTTCAATAAAATTGAGCCTGGCTACTTTCCTCTCTGTTATATCGGAGAAAATACTCCGCCAGAGTCTGCTCTTTGCTCCACCGCCGATCATCCGTATTGTAGAAATATTTACTCCCTGTTCCAGAAAAGCTTCCTCGATAAGCTTCATGTTGTATGCTACCCCTTCCAGCACAGCCCGGATCATGTGCCGCTTGTCGTGCACCATGGAAAGGCCGACAAAACAGGCTCTGGCGTCAGGATTCCAGAGAGGGCTCCTCTCTCCCATTAGGTATGGTAGAAAAATTACACCCTCCGACCCGCATGGCACCTCTTCTGCCTTCAAATTCAAGAGATCATAAACATCGATACCTGCCTGCTCGGCTGCTGCTCTTTCAGAATTACAGAGTGTGTTTTTGAGCCACTGAAATGAACCGCCGCCGCTCTGCATAGTGCCTGTTGGAAAGTAGAGTCCCCGGGTAAAATGGCAGAAGGTAAAGGTCCTCTGCTGTGGATCGATAAGGGGCCTGGTTGAAGCGGTAGCCATCCAGGTGGATGTTCCCAGGTAAATGTAGGTCTCTCCCTCATGCACGACCCCCGAACCGCAGGTAGCACAGGCCCCGTCGCCGCCGCCGATAACCACCGGGGTTCCTTCAAGGAGCCCGCTTTGCCTGGCGGCTCCTGCGCTAACTTTACCGATTACTTCTATTGATTCAACAATATCCGGCAGTTTGTCCCTGTCTATGGCCGCGGCTGCCAGGATTTCTTCTGACCATTCCAATTTATTTATATCCAACAGGTTCATCCCGGAGGCGTCGGAATAATCGGTAACCAGCCGGCCTGTGAGTTGCGCTGCCAGATAATCCTTGGCATGTATGAACTTGAAGGTGTTTTTGTATATATCGGGCTCGTTGTCCCGCAGCCACATAATTTTCGCAGCTGAATAAGAGGCGCTCAACCGGTGACCGGTAAGATTATAGATTCTGTCGGCCCCGATTCGCCGGGAAAATTTTTCCACCTCTTTTGTCGAGCGCAGATCAGCCCAGATTATGGAGTTTCGTAGAGCTTTTCCCTTTCGATCAACGGGCAAAGCGGCCATCATCTGTCCCGAAAAAGACACACAGGCGATATCAGCCATTTTTATTTTTGTTTTTTCCAGGAGTGTTATTGTAGAATTGCAAAAGGCTTGCCAGTAGTGGTTCGGGTCCTGTTCCGCCCAGCCAGGATGTGGATAGTAGGTGGGGTATGAAGAAAACTGATTGGCAACCAGCTTGCCCGCACTGCTGAACAGGACTGCTTTATCGCCCGTTGTACCGAGATCATGGGAAAGTATGTATGAAGACATTTTTACCTCTAACCCTTTTTTACATAGGCACGGCGGGAAGTCAAGCGTAGGAACTGTGCAATAAATCAGGAAAACAGTGATCAAGATTTACCGGGTCTTATTACCTGCTTTAAGGATGTGCATCCTCAAGCAAGGTTGCCCGGGGAGGCAGCTTCAGTCAAGACATACTTAATGTTAATTTCAGGCAGAAGACATTCACTTGGTTCCTGCCTCTTTTCAAAGGCATTCTGCATGAACTCCCTCTGCGCATAAATTCTATCTATAGTATTAAAATCAAACAATTCGAAATGATGGCCCATTAGGATTGGAATTCGAGCATTCTTACATAGTTCAATGGCTTCGCTTACGGTAAAATTGCCGGCAATATTACGTTTTCTTCTATATTGGTCTCTGCCGTTGATCGGAAGTAGAGCGATATCTATATGATGTTTTAGAAGCTCTTCTGCCAATCCGGTAAAGGGCACACAGTCGCCGGAATGATACAATGCTATACTATCAAATCGGATTATGTATCCGAGATAACAGTGTTCACCTGCTTCATTCTGCATAAGCTCTTCATGAGCTGAAGCTACAGCCGTAACAGTGCATCCTTCCTTCAGCTTTATAGTATCTTGAGCATTCATTCCTATAATTCGATCTTCCGGAAGCCCAAGATTTAAAGCATATTTGCTGTGCGCTTCCGGAAGAATAAATTTGCAGTTTTTATTATTTTCAGCCAGGACAGGAAGTGTCTCCGGATCCATATGATCGGAATGCCGGTGGCTGCAAAGCACAAAGTCCAGATTACTTACCTCACCAGGAAGGATTGGCGCAGCCATCAGCCGCCGGTGTGGGAGTTCCTTATCTTTGTATTTTTTGGCCAGAGAATCGGATAGATAGGGATCGATCAGAAATAGTATGGAGGAATACTGGAAAGCGAAACCCGCCTGGCCAAGCCACCATAGAAAAACTTCCTTGCATTGAATATTTCCTTCAACAGGAAATTTTCCCATGGATTCAGTTATTGATTCTTTTAATGAAGCAGGGTAAGACTTTTTTTGAATTTCAACCATTTTATTGCTCTTCTATACTCTCTATAACAAAAAATCCTGTAAAAGCTCTTTTACCCTGAGATGATTTCAACCTTGCCCTCTCTTAAATAAATCCGTTCCGGGAATCCCTCTTTTTCAATATCACCGTAGTTATGACCTGCTTCCCCCGGATAGACACAAAAAGAGACAAGGGGTTTGCCGCCGGTATTAATCGATCTATGCGCCCAATAGGGTGGTACGTAGACCATTCTTCCAGGGCACATTCTTTCAGCAATGCAGTCGTTTTCAGGAGTTTTCATGAGCATATACCCTTCTCCGTCAAGGCATAAATATATTTCAGCGGTACCGGGTACGGCGTGATAATGTCCCCTGGTCATAAAGCATTCTCCGCCCACCGTTCCCATCCGGAGCCTGCTTATACAAATCCGCAGATGCCCGTATTCTTCGGGAATATCTTTTTCAAATACCTCATAATGAACAGGATCACCCTTTTCAACCAGCTCTTCCAGAGCTGTCTTATCAGCATAACAGCCGCGCATACTTGATGCATTTCGAACAATATGATTATCAGGATCCTTCATAACGCCTAGCATGAGATCAAAGTCCGTACCGAATGGTTGAAACAGAGGTTTTTTCGCCATAATTCTCCCTATTTAGATTTACCTGAATTTTACTGCTATCTTTGCAAGTTCAGCGAACACAGGGCCTTTAACCGGAATATGGATGTTACAAACCTCAGAGATAAACCTGGTCCAGCCGTGAATAAAATATATCCAGCCATCTTCAATCTTGAGATTTCTCTCTTTCTGCCTGGTGTATGCCTGTTTAATAAAAACTAGATCACCTCTGTAGTTAAAATCCCAGGCAATGCCGTTTTCCGGAAAAACTGCAGCGTCGGTAATCGGAGAGCCTGGAGTATCCTTTCCCAGGCCGGTCGCGTTGATTACCAGCGAGTATGGTTTCAATTTGTTTACTACTCTGTCATTCTCTTCAGGAACAGGTGCGAGAATATATTCTACCGGAATATCGACCTGCAGCCGCTGATGGATATTCTTCATTCCTGCCAATCCTTTCCTGCTGCGATTGCTCACATAGATTCCGGAAGGCTTATTTGAGCCGCGCTCTTCTCCTGCAAGATAGGAGGTTAAAGCAATAGCAGCTCCTCCAGCGCCCATTAGTAAAATTTCTGCCCCGGTTTCTTTCCAGTAGTTATCCGGTAAAAAATCCTCTAAAGCCAGTCCGCTGGATATGGGGTCTTTTGCCTGTCCCTGAAGTTTTCCGTTTCGTTTGGATATACAGCTTACCTCTTCCATGATGCGTGCATAAGGGCCAAGTTTATCGAACATGTCTCTGCAGGCTTTAAATAGATCAATCTTATGGGTGGTTACCAGGGCGCCCAGGGATAACGGGTCCTCCCTGATAAAGGCAACAGCTTCTCTGTAGGCTTCCGGTTCATCGTGAAGACGAAAATCAATGCCCTTGATAACATAGTCATGTAATTTCAGATACCGTGCCCAATCCGGGAACACTTTCATAATAGAAGATTTGCCGGTTGTTACACCGATGAAATACATAGTGGGCTTATCAGCTTTCCGGTAGTTATACTCACCCATAGGCATCTCCTTATTAATCCCATTTCCCCGCAGATGTATAATTTAAAGGCATAGAGCCGGAAAGACAAGATGCGGCCAGCGGGCAGGTAAGGCAATATTTTTCCGGAGTTCGGCAATTCAGCTGAAAAAAAATCCAGTATTAATGATTTTTCAATTTAAAACATTGACAGGGCTGAAAGTTATTACTAGGATGTAAGGTTGATATCAGGCTTGCCGAAAAAGGAGGTGATTGTGATGTGCTTTTAACTCTCTTAATTCCCGGTTGTATTTTCGATTTATTAAATAATAACAGGAGGAAGTAAATGAAAAAAACCTTATTAATTATTGCTGTCGGATTGATCAGTGTGGGATTGATCTTTGCCGCCGGTAAAAAGGAAGAGGCGGTTGGCGGTCAGCAGATAGTAGTAGTAACCCAGACCGGTCGCTCCATAGGCGGTCCCGTGGAAGATTTCGGCCCGGAATGGGAAGCTGCGACCGGCAACACTGTCCAACTGCAGCAGTTTGCCTTCGGTGAGTTGTTCGAAAAAATCATCACCGCTCTGGAAACCGGTTCCGGGGACTATGATGTGCTCATTTTCCCGGCGGACTGGGCCGGGGACTTCATGGAGCAGGGGTACCTTGAGCCCATATCCAAGGAAATACTCGACTCCATCGATATAGATGATGTCATCCCGCTATATTCGGAAAGGCTCACTGCCTGGGGAGGTAAGATCTATGCCCTTCCCTACGACGGCGATGCTCATATGCTATACTACCGCAAGGACCTGATTAACAATCCGGAATACTCAGCAGAGTTCCGGAAGAAATACGGCTACCCACTGGCTGAGCCTAAAACCTGGAAAGAATACGGAGACATGGCCGAGTTTTTCAACGGCCGGGAAGTGGTAACCGACGGCAAGAAGGCCTCGATCTATGGTGTGCTGGAAGCCCAGCGGCGAAATGCCCAGAGCTACTGGGTTTTCCTTTCACGGGCCGCCGGCTACGGCAAAATTCCCGGTAATCCCGCCTTCTTCTTCAGCGCTGACGACATGACTCCGCAGGTTAACAATCCAGGCTGGGTGAGAGCCCTGGAAGAATACGTGGACATTGCCCAATATGGTCCTCCCGAAATGATCAACTACGATGTAGCCGATACCCGTATCCATTTCCCGGCTGGTGTTTCCGTGTTCAATATCGATTGGGGTGATGTGGGGACGATTTCTATCGATCCGGATCGCTCTGTAGTAATAGGCGACGTTGGTTTCGGGGTGCTGCCCGGTGGTGACCAATACTGGGACTACGTACAGGGACGCTGGGTAATCCCGGAGAGTGGAGCAAACACTGCGCCCTTTATAGCCTTTGGCGGCTGGATTATCGGTATTGTGGCCAACAGCGATGCCAAGGAAGCGGCACTGGATTTCGGCGCCTTCATGGCCAGTCCCGAGATGGTCAAGAAATTGGCGGTTATGCCGGACACAGGTATCAATCCTTCCCGTTTCAGCCAGTTGGAGGACATCGATCCCTGGATCAAGGCAGGCTTTGACCGGGAGAGCGCCGAGGATTACCTGGATGCAATTATGAACACCATAAACCATCCGAATGCAGTGATGGATATCCGTATTACCGGTTCAGCAGAGTACCTGCAGACTCTCGACGTGGGGGTCAGCCGGGCCGTTGCCGGGGAGGTGAGCCCGAAGGAAGCTCTGGATGAGGTAGCAAAGGCCTGGAATGAAATCACCGACCGCCGGGGACGGGATAGCCAGCTTAAGCAGTACCGTGCATCTATCGGCCTGCCCGAGTAAACCGGGTCGCGCCAGGAAAGCATGATAATAAAAGCGCTGCATAGCCTGACTCTATGGGCGTTGCAGCGTTTATTATTTGAGGACCAGCTATAAAAAGTATCAACTTTTCCTGCTTTTAGAGAAGATAAGGAGATATGTATGGCAAAAGCACTGTACCGGAAAGGGGGAACCCTGGAAGACCGCCTGATGAAGAGGGTGTTTCTGTCCCCGGCGGTAATTGTGCTGCTGTTGTTCTCGATCTTTCCGCTGCTCTGGTCGCTTACAATCAGTTTCACGGATATCCAGCGGGGAAGCTCGGCCGGTGCGCAAAACCCAGAGCTCGCTGAAGCAGAGGGTTCAAAGGGTTTTCTCGGACTCGGGTTCAACATGAGCATGCGTAATTTCAGACGCCTGGGAAGCGATCAGCGCCTGCACATTGCGGCTCGCAATATGTTCTTTTATGTATTTGTAGGGGTCATTGTCCAATATGCAGTTGGGTTTGGCCTGGCTCTGGTGCTGAACCAGAGGTTTTTCGGACGAAACATCATCCGGGCCATCTTTTTGTTGCCAATGATGATGACACCCGTAGCAGCGGCCTATACCGGCCGTATGATGTTCGACACCTCGCTCTCTCCTCTTGCCCATCTTTTCCGAACGATCTCTGCACTTCTTGGCCTTAAGGAGTCAATAATCATACCATGGCTGACCTCTGCAGCCTGGGCGCCCTTCACTATTGTGCTTATAGACAGTTGGCAGTGGATCCCGTTTATGATGGTGTTGCTCCTTGCCGGGATGCAGGCGATCCCGGATGAGCTGTATGAGGCGGCCAGAGTGGACGGAGCTGGTCCCTTTATGATTTTGAGAAAGATCACTATCCCCATACTGCTGCCGATCTCGGTGACTGCAATCCTGATCCGGGGGCTGGAGATTTTTAAAATCATCGACATCATCGTAGTCACCACAGGGGGCGGCCCCGGGTCTTCCACCGAATCCCTGACCATGTATATTTTCAAGACGGCACTCACCTTTGGTAACTACAGCTACGCTGCGGCTATTTCCTTCGTGCTGCTGGTATTGGTCATTCTCTTCACCATGTTATTTCTATTTTTCGCCCAGCGCCTGATAAAGCAAACCAGGTAAGGAAGGAGGTATAGTCATGCAACGAAGAAAGCCCTGGCAGACGATCCTTATATATATAATTGTAATCATCTGGCTGTTTATAGTGCTCTTTCCCTTCTACTGGCTATTCACTACTTCGCTGAAAAAACCGCTGGATGTGAGCAGGGGTCCAAAATATATCCCATATAAGGACTTTAGTCCCACAATGGAGCACTGGAAATACCTGTTCACCAAGCAGAGGAGGACCACATTGCGTCATTTTCGCAACAGTATCATTGCGGCGCTTGGCAGTATGGTCTTTTCCGTTGTCATCGGCTCAATGGCCGGTTACGGACTCTCCCGATTCAGTTACCACTGGAAGTGGCTCAAGTGGAGAAACGATAACATTGCCTTCTGGATAATCTCCCAGCGTTTTCTACCGCCAGCTCTCTTTGTAGTGCCCTTCCTGATAATCTACGCCGCCAGCGGCTTGATCGATACCCATATTGGTCTGATCATTATCTATACAATGTTTAATATCCCTTTCACCGTCTGGATCATGAGGGATTTCTTCAACACCCT
>SDBS01005185.1_pt1 | contig 12740 bp, 15 predicted proteins | sample 2277091 | NCBI WGS metagenome assembly SDBS01 (sample SAMN10404972, study PRJNA504765) | marine sediment metagenome | isolation source: marine sediment core GS10_PC15, 163 cmbsf | place: Arctic Ocean: Southern Knipovich Ridge | collected 2010 | reverse complement strand
GCTAAATTGATTTTAAAACTCTGAAAATTTAGTGATTTCAATAGAAGAAATCTTTCGAAATATAAAATAAGACAAAAATTGATATATATTTTATATGAATGCCTCTCTTTGATTTGATGAAAGATTCTTACCTAAATTTTTTAGATTAGATTTTTGACTAATTACATGATCCTTAAAAATAAGGGAATTTTTTTTATTTGATATTGTATTGTCTTTGTTTGATACTTCATAGGCTTTAGCTGTGCTTTTAACTGAGATATTCCATTTACCATCAATCTCTTTTGTTTCTTGTTGGTAAAATTCTCTTAGTTCTTCATCAATCTTAATATTTATGATATGACATACTCATTAAATCAAATTTTATAATTTAACTCCTCAATCTCCAGCTTATGTATTCTTTTTATTTTTTAACTATAATGTTATTCCTACACTCTTCTTCAATCCATTTATAAACATTCTTTCCCCTTATATCTTTGTTCCAAATCCTCTTAGTTTTGATTTTATTGTTGCAATAATACTCTTCGTATCCATTGGGAAGTAATGTATCTAATTTCCTTAATGGGTTTCGTTTGATAACCACCCTTTTTTGAGTATCTTTTTTACAGATTTTACATTCGGGTTTCATTTGTTAATACCTCTTGTTTTTTGGAATAAATTATATTAATTATCAGGAGTTTCATAATTTAATCTATTAATCTATTAATCTATTAATTTGTAAAAAAATATTCGTTTCTAATTTTGTTTAATTTCATTCTACCAAGAAGGGCTAATACATCATTAGGCTCTATAGTACCACCACCCCGCTGTTTTACTTGAACAATATAATATATGGAAATTCTCCAACTGAACCCACAAAACCTTTAATATCAATATTTTTATGAAATCAGTAAAAGTAAGAACGATTCACCTGAAAAAAAACAATACTTAATTTCTATTTACAAAGAAATTGATTCATTATTTATTACTAAATCAATATTTCTTTAGAATGATTTTATTTAAATTTTTATCTGGTATCAGAAATCACCTTTAATTTTTTAAAAAATAATTAATTCTCGATTTAGTAGTCGGGTTATCGGGATTAATTTCTTCTGGACAATAGAGTTTGTGAATTTTATAGTGATAAGATCACAAAATCTTGATAATCTCATTGGCATAAATATTTTGAATCTCTAAATATTGGCTTTTCCTTCGGATTACTTTGAAAATATAGTGTTTCCGTAAGAGGCGATTATGTCTATGTGGCAAATACGGGTTCAGACTTGGTAATTATTGATATATCCTACCCAACCAATCCGGGAACGCTTGTTTACAAGAATATTGATGCCTTCAAGGAACTGGTATAGGAATAAATTCATAAATAAATTATTTAAAATCAAGCAAAATTTAAAATGCAGCTTTAAAAAAAAATAACAATACAAAAAAAAAGTAAAGATTGTTTTAAATAAAAATTAAAACACTCTCAAGCGTTTAATTAAATAAAAGTAATATCTTGATAATCAGCACTCCCCATTTCTTTTTTGGCTACACCTAATTCCCTAACCTGCTTATTTAATTTTAAGACTGCCTCCCGAACTATTTCTTTTTTTTTCGCGCCGGTACAAACAATTCTTCCCGTAGAAAAAATTAAAAAGACTGTCTTTGGGTCTTGCATACGATAGATTAACCCAGGGAAAACTTCGGGCTCGTACATCGCATATTCCATCACGATAGCTGCCATATTGAGATCTATATTAGTGTGGAGGTCCCCCGAAGCTACAATATTTTGAATTGTAATTTCTGGATTAGATACTTTTATTCCAGCCTTTTTTATGTTTTTTACAACCTTGTCAACAACTTTATTGGCTTCAGAAGCTTGTCTAAGACCAGTTACAACCATTTTTCCAGTAGAAAAGATTAATATCGTCGCACGTGGTTTTTCAATTCGCATAACAAGGCCTGGAAAACGTTCTGGATTATACTCAACTTCAGCATGTCGTCGGGCTATTTGATTTAGGTCAATTTTTTCAGTTATTTCTACTACAACTGTTGCTACTACATTTTCTATTTTATAATCTACTTTATTTTCAAGTTCGAGGGTTTCTTCATCTTCTACATCTTCAATTTTGGCTTCTAATTCCTCTTCCTCTTTTTCTTTTGACATAATAATCTAAAGGTGATAAATATGATTTAACATTTTAAAAAACAAAACAACTTTTAAGGTAAGGTTTTTTTGAAAATATTGTTATTTTTAGGTAAATAAATCTTCCTTTATAAAGGTTTTATAAAGGTTTTTTAAATATGTTATACCTTAGTTTAAAACAATAAATAAGAGAAGTTAAAAAAAATTTTAAAATTTATCTATAATATTAACATTTTTTATTGTTTATTTTTAAAAGATTATTTAAATTGAACCTCCATTTCTTCAACAAAATTCTCATTTGATTGGTGATTGAAGATTTATAAAAAGAAGGGAAATGAAAAATTATCAAATAGAGAGATAATTCTTTCTTTAATGTTGGACTTTTTAAATTGAAAGTTAAAACTTAATTGGTTTTTTTCCGTTAATAGCATTAATAGAATCAATATATTCTTTGTATAACGCCTCTAATAATTTGAATTCCCTAGCTTTGTTAAATGCTAAAAGTAATAATTGGTTTAGAGTTTTATTATTGTTAGTTTTATAAACATCATCGTCAAGCCCTATCTTATCACTATACTGGTCAAGGAAATTACATAATATGTACCTATTTTCATTTCTCATGTTTACTTTGTTCAAAGCACCATACATTTTTAAAATCAAAGGTATTTGAAATTTAATTTTCTTATGATGCAAGGATTTAAACATTCTTAAATATTCATTTCTTTTGAGAGAACCCGACATAAATAAAGAAATTAATAATTCATTATTGAAAGGAAGTAATACGAGGATATTACCTAAATTCAATCCCGAAATTATTGTCTGATAAGAAAAAAAATTTTAAGTGAAATTAAAAACCTCACTCTTAAAAGTCATAATCAAACTCGTTAAATTCATGTTTTGGTTGTGAAAATTCGTGATTTACATATTCGACTCGAGCATGCTTAGGCCCCTTTTTAGAAAATTCTAATAATTCATACAATTTATCTTGAGGACCTTCTGCTTCAATATAAACACTACCATCGTGCATATTTTTAACACATCCTGTAAGATCTAATTTTCGAGCAATCTTTCGGGTAGTATAACGAAAAAATACTCCTTGAACAAGACCAAAAACATTAATCTTTATTCTTAAATCTTTCATTCTTGAATCTTTCATACCTGATTCTTTCATACTCTTAAAAAATAAGTGTCTTTCCTTGAGTTGTAGCCAATAACTTGATTTTTTACAAGTGATTCAAGAACACTTAATAGCCATCTTTTACTAGTGTTGATCTTTTTTTCAAAATCTTTCAGGGTTGATCCGTCGTTTATAGCCAATAAAAACAAAATCTTTCCTTTTATTGATAAATGATTCGAATTAGTAACTATTTGGAATTTTACTTCAAAATCGTACTCTCGAGTTTTTAGAAATGCTACTTCATTGCTTAGTTTTGTTATTACTTCATCTGTAGTTCGGAAAGCATCTAGACTAATGTGAAACATGGTCTTTAAGTGTTCTTTTAATGTTTCCTCTTCTGTTTCTTTATCAATCTCTTGATTAAATTTTTCGAGAATTTCTAAATAATCATTACCATCATCGTATTTACTTAAAACAAGAACAATAATCATTTCTTTATTTTCATTATAATAAGATACAGAATTCCACTTTTTCTCTTCGGTAATAATATAGGATTCTGTAAAGTTGTGTGATATTGTTATTTGTTGAACAACCGGATCAGGAATTTCTAAATCTTCAGGATATTTCATATAAATAAGCCCACCCTCAATCTCATCCCATCTAATCAAAAAAATTCCATTTGGCATTAGTTCTATATCAGCAACTTGTTTGAATTTTAATAATAAAATAATTCATTATTAATAAAAATGTAATTCATATTTATTTAATTAATCAAATATGATATCATAATATATATGATTGATAATATACTCGAAAATAAATTTATATTTAAAGATTTCAATCAAAAAAAATAAATAAGGCTTTTTTGATTTATTACTTAGGGAAAATGAAATGGTAGTGTATTGTGTCTATATCTTGGAAGTCATTGCTAAGAATGGAAAAATAGAGTTTTATACTGGCTATACAAACAATCTTTTAAGGAGATGGAAAGAACATAGAAATGGGACAGGTGCAAAATTTTGTCGGGGCAAAGAAATTGAGTTAAAATATTATGAGTATTTCCCAAATAGAAAAGAAGCCATGAAAAGAGAGATACAAATTAAGTCTTTTCCAAAGCAGAAAAAAAGACAATTAATTGAAAGTATAAATAATAATTCAAAAAAGTTGTATTAATTGTTGAAAAATCAAAACTTTTTGATATGTTTAGCTGGATTACCTGCATCTGGAAAAACTACATTTGCTATTGAATTAAAAATTGTACTTGAGAAAACTTTTAATGATTTACTTGTAAAGATTGTCGATCCAGATATAATTAGACAGAAATTAACTCCAGATAAATTTGAACCTGAAAAAGAGCAACTAGTTAAAAAAGAGAATTTAAAAATAATAAAAAGAGAACTCAAAAAAGGGTATATCGTAATTAGTGATAATTTAAACTATTACTCAAGTATGAGGCATAATTTGAAAGAAATTGCAGATAACCTTAATTTAAAGTTTTTTATAATACATATTACCACACCCTTTAAAATTTGCTTGAAATGGAACGAAGACAGGGGTGAACCTATTCCTAATGAAATTATTAGAAAAGTTCGTAGAAAATTTGATAAATTTGATAAGTATAGTTGGGATTTTCCTGATGCAACATTTATCATATCACAAATTCTCGATATCAAAGATGCAATTGAAAAATATGTGAACACCCTCATTGAAAGGTTGGAATATTTAGAACAATTAGCAAGAAAAGAAAAAAAGAAGGAGAATCATTCGAATATAGACATTGAGAAATTAGAGAAAATTTCAAGAATTTATGTGGGAAACCTTTTACAAAATTCGAATTATCTTCCTAATAAAGATAATATACTTAAGCTAAGAAAGTTATTTGTGAAAAATAATAGAAATAAATCGCTGAAAGTTTCAGAAATTACAAAATCATTTAAGAACTATTTAGAAAAAAGCTTAAACATCAAGATTTCTGAAAATTCTTTTTAATTAACTCTTATAAAAATTAAAGAAAAAGAAAATAAATAATCGTTACTTTAACTTACTTGTTTTTAAATGATTTATAAATTTATAATAATTCTTTACAGATGAAAATGTCGCAAGAGAAAAATATTAAAAATACCGTAAAATTAAGGATTGAAAGGTTAGAAAAGAGTCGAAGTGGACGTTCTTTATGTTATATTGATCAAGATATCATGATTGATTTAGCTTTTAATACTGGAGATATAATTGAGATTAGAGGTAAAAAGAAGACTACTGGTATTGCTGTTTCAAGTATTAATGATAGGGGAAAAGGAATTATTAGACTTGATGGTCTTCAGCGACTAAACGCAGGGGCCACAATAGGAGAATATGTTACAGTAAAATTAGCTGATGTATATATAGCAACAGAAATTGTATTAACCCCCACAAGAGCAAATATTGATTTAAAGAGACAAGCAGAAGCAATCAAGGGAAAATTGATTGATAAACCTGTCGTAATTGGAGATATTGTTGATATTCTCGGAACTTTCATCCAGAAACAAGATAAAGATAATCCAATGTCTGATATTATGAAAATGTTTCAATTTGGTGGAAAAAAAAGACCAACTTTAGGAACTCTAAGACTGATTGTTGAGAATCTAAAACCTGCTGATAAAGTAGTAAAAATTACACGGGATACAATGATAAAAGTTAATAAGAGAGTTGCTGTGCTAAATGTTTCAGGTGGAGTGGTTACCTATGATGATGTTGGAGGATTAACCGATGAGATTCAGAGAATACGAGAAATGGTAGAATTACCTTTAAAACATCCAGAATTATTCCATCGATTAAATATCGAGCCTCCAAAAGGTGTATTGTTTTATGGACCTTCCGGAACAGGAAAAACTCTTATGGCTAAAGCTGTATCTCAAGAATCTAACGCAAATTTTATAATAATTAACGGACCAGAGATTATGAGTAAATTTTATGGAGCCAGTGAAGGAAGATTACGAGAAATCTTTAGCGAAGCAGAAGAAAATGCCCCTTCAATCATTTTTATCGACGAAATTGATTCAATTGCTCCAAAAAGAGTTGATACTTCTGGAGAAGTAGAAAGACGGGTAGTTTCCCAATTATTGTCATTAATGGATGGTTTACGTGGAAGAGGTGAAATAATTTGTGTTGGAGCAACAAATAGAATTAACACTATAGACGAAGCTTTACGCCGACCTGGGAGATTTGATAGAGAAATTGAATTTGGTGTTCCAAATGTAAAAGGGAGAAAAGAGATTTTCCAAATTCACACAAGAGGTATGCCCCTTGAAGATGACATTAATCTCGATAATTATGCTGAAATAACGCATGGTTTTGTAGGAGCAGATATCATGGCAATTTGCAGAGAAGCAGCAATGTTCTCACTCAGACGAATATTACCAAAAATTAATTTAGATGAACCAATTCCAAGCGAAATTATTCAAGAATTAACAATAACGGATGAGGATTTTGCAAAAGCAACTAATTTAATAGAGCCTTCAGCTATGAGAGAATTCTTTGTTGAGATTCCTGATGTTGCTTGGGAGGACATAGGTGGACTTGAAGAAATTAAGCAAGAGTTAAAAGAGGCTGTAGAATGGCCTTTAAAATATCCTAAATTATTTGAGAAAGCGGGAATCCGCCCATTGAACGGAATACTTCTTTTTGGACCACCAGGATGTGGGAAAACTCTATTAGCAAAAGCTATTGCAACCGAAAGCCAATCAAATTTCATATCTATAAAAGGTCCAGAAATCTATTCAAAATGGGTCGGAGAAAGTGAGAGAGCTGTTAGAGAAATATTTCGCAAAGCTCGCCAAGCAGCTCCTTCAATAATCTATTTCGACGAAATAGATTCGATATCTGCGGGGAGGGGTAGTTCTGAAGGGACACATACATTTGCCTCAATTGTAAACCAGATATTAGTAGAAATGGATGGAATTGAAAATCGCAAAGGAGTTGTAATTATTGCAAGTACTAATCGCCCAGATATAGTTGACCCCGCCTTTTTAAGACCAGGTAGATTTGATCGACTAATTTTTGTGGAAGCTCCTGATTATAAAGCAAGACTAAAAATTCTAGAAGTACATACAAAAAAAATGCCTTTAGCTGAAAATGTCTCTATAAAGAAATTAGCAACGACAACAGAAGGTTATAGTGGTGCTGATTTAGAAAATGTATGCCGAGAAGCAGGAATGCAAGCAATAAGAGAGGAAATGGAAAATCTTAAGAAAATAGAGAATAAGCATTTTGAATTCGCATTATCTAAAATTAAGTCAACCTTACCCAGAGCTGTAATCGAAAGATATGAAAATATGGCAAAACAAATAACGGAATCTCGAAATATCAAGGATTCTAAAGCTGACCTATACAGATAAATTAAATTATTAAAATTTCTTCATAGGTTTTCTATACTTTCTTAAGATGTTCTCTAAATATATGTTTAAGATTTTAAAAAAACACGTTGCTTAATGATCTCTATTTAAATAATTCATGAGAATCTGAAATTTTTTTTAGTTTATAAACTATTAACAAACTTCTCAATTCGGTTTATCGCTTCTTCAAGTTTCTCCATCTCAGTTGCATAAGAAATTCTTATCATATTTTCTGAGAATGAGCCAAAGATAGAACCGGGTACTATTGCGACAGCTTGTTTTTTCATAATATCTTTTGAAAAACTTTCTCCACTTATCTTGAATTTCTCAGTTGAGGGCATAATGTAAAATGCCCCAAGAGGTTTTACTACATCAAAGCCAATCTCCTTAAGCCGGTTATATACAAAAATTCTTCTTTTATCGAAACTTTCCAAAATCTCATGAAAAAATTTTATATCTATTTTTAATGCTTCTATAAAACCATATTGAGCAGCGTGATTCGTTCCAGCAACCGTATATTGGTGGAATTTCTCCATTAAATCTATTATTTTTTTTGAAGCAACAGCATAACCTAATCTAAATCCAGTGGCAGAAAATAATTTAGACATAGCGTTCACAGTAATAGTTCGCTCAAACATCCCATTTAAAGAAGCTGGACTTGTATGCTTTAATTCATCATAAAGATAATTCTCATAGACTTCATCTGAAATTAAATATAAATCATTATCAATAATAATCTCAACAATTTCTTTCAGTTGTTTTGGATTTAAAGCCAGACCTGTAGGATTATTTGGAGAATTAATAAGGATTGCTTTTGTTTTATCTGTAATTGCATTTTTTATCCCTTCAATATCAGGACTAAAATCTTTATTTCGCTTAACCTCTTTCACTTTGACACCAAAAAATAAGCCACAATAAAAATAGGACACAAAATTCGGTGAAGAAATAATTAGCTCATCACCAGGATTAAAGATTGAGGCAAAAGTTAATGTAAGTGCTTGACTCCCTCCATTCGTAACTATGATGTTTTCTCTCCAATTTAAATTGATATTATTGAAATTCCTTAACTTCTTTTCGATTAATTCCAACAATTCTGGAACTCCTTTTGTAGGAGCATACATAGTAATGTTTTTTTTTAAAGCATTGATATTTCCTTGTATTGCTAACTCAGGAGTCTTAAAATCTGGTTGTCCAATCCCAAGACTAATAACATCTGAACGTCCGGTAGCAAGATCGAACAATTCTCTTATAGCTGATTTAGGTGCTCTAGATACCCTGTAAGAAATTTCTTTCATTATACCCTCTCTTATCTTAAATGTTTTAGTTAGTGTGGTTGGTGAAATATTAATAGAAAAAAGAATATTTTTAGGTTATTAAAATTTTTTAAATCTTTACTCCATGATTTCTTAGAATTTGCTCTACTAGGAGAGAAAAAGCTTCTTCAATATTTTCCCCTAACTTTGCACTGGTTTCAATAAAATCGCTAGCGTTTATCTTTCTAGCTAATTCTTTCCCTCTCTCTTTAGTTACTACTCTTTGATCTTTTAAATCACTTTTATTTCCTATTAATACAAATACTCCCTCTTTCTTAACGTATTTTTTAAAGTCTCGCAACCATTTTGAATCTATACTTTCTAATGTATTATATCGAGTGACATCATAGACAAGTAAAGCTCCAACACAGCCCTGAAAATACATGGAACGAACTACGCGATACTTTTCCTGTCCAGCAAGGTCCCACATTATCAATCGGACTTTAGTGTTTTTTAAATTAACATCTTTTCTGATTATATTCGCTCCGAGTGTTGGCTTATAATCCTCTTGGAAGGAGCCTTCTATAAATTGATTTATCAATGAAGTTTTACCTACTGCTGCATTCCCAAGAATTACAATTTTGAACACAAATTCTCTCATTTTTTCAGATTTGATCGTTTCGGTAATTATTTATTCACCCTTCATAGTTTTAGTTTGACTTCTTCCATTATCATTTGGCATTTAATATTTGTCTTATGTCTATTTAATACTTTTCTCAATTTTCAATTTTAAAATAAAATTATTATGATCTGGATCATTTATATCTTCTTTATTTTCCTCATAGAAAACCTTATATTCTGAAGGTTGTGTTATTTCCAAAGAATGAACTAAGAATCCCTTAAACATATCACATGGAACTCCAATCTCAGAACAAAATATACATTTTCGAACTTGAACTGTTATTTCATTATTATTATTTTTTATAATATCAACTTTCCAATCTGTCATTATTGAAGAATTAATTTCTTTGATTATTTCTTTAAAACTTTTTCCAAAGGGAAACAAATAAAATGAGAATTTTTTTCCAATCTCGAAAAGAAGAATATTTGAGTCATATAATAAACAATTTTGAGCAGAAATAATTTTTTTAAAAGAAAACATATCTAAAGTCTTATTAGGATCTTGCTCTCTTATATTTTTTATATGTAACATCTCTGCTTCTCTTAAAATAGATTTCATTCCATCATAATCAAGTATATCGTGATATGCTTGAAGCAGCGCCGTTAAAACCTTATTTTTTACGAATCCCTTATAATCTCCAATCATTTTGGCTTAATAATACAATCTAATTTTTAATAATTTATATGATGTATGAATTATTTGAGATTATTTCTATTCTTATTTAATATGTAGGAAACTAATTTTCTAAATGCATTTTCTACGTTTTCGCCGTCTTTTGCACTGGTCTCAATGAAATCTACTGCCTTAATCTCTTTGGATAACTTTTTTCCCTCTTCGGATGACACTTGAATTAAATCCTTCAAATCTAATTTATTCCCAATTAAAATATAAACTCCATCCTTTTTAGCGTATTTTTTAAAATCCTCAAGCCATTTTGAAGAGATCCTTTCAAACGTGGAAGAGCGTGTCAGATCATACACTAGCAAGCTTCCAGAACTGCCTTGGAAAAACATTTGCCGTGTCAATTCATATTTAGATTGCCCAGCTAAATCCCATAAAAGTAAGCGTATAACAGAGTTTTCTTTTTCCAATTTTATATCTTTTGTTAAAATATTAACTCCTAAAGTTGGCTGATAATTTGTTTTGAAGCTTCCCGTAATATATTTATCAATTAGCGAAGTTTTTCCTACTGCTGGATCTCCAAGGACGGTTAATTTTAGAGCCCACTTTTTACCCCTAGAGCTATTCTGCTCCTCCCGCTCTTTATTCTGGTTAATTTCCGTCATTTAAAAGCACCCTTGACGTTTTTAAAAGTATTATTATTTTTAAAATCAAATTTCATTTTATATAGATAACATAGATTCATATTTTTTATATTTAAAAACACCCTTATTACACCCTTATTACTTAATACAACAAATTTGATAATTATATTTACTTTTTTTTCCAGACATTGTGAATTTCTTCCCCTTGGTTTCGTTTTGTTTTGCCATTTTAATTACCTAATTTTTTTTATATTGTTAATAATGATAAATTAAATTTTGGATCAACTTCCCGGTTTAATTTTTGATCAATTTCAATTATACTTACCTCACCGGTAATCGAAACTATGCTTGGTTTGTCTAAATGCCCTCCAAGTACGCTATAATCACTTCGTCCAACAGAAATATGAATGTGAATTAGAGGTTCTCCGTCTCTATATGTAACATTTCCCATACATGAGATTAATTCTACGTTTTCATCAAAAGTTTCCGTTTTATATTTTTTTGACTCAATGTCGTAATATCTAATGGTGAATTGTTTCAAGGCACCTATACAATTAATAAAACCAGATTTAATATCATGAAGTTTCACTATACTATGGATAGAGTCGATTAAATCCTCATCTGGTTCGATTTTGCCAACAATTATTCTTGTATTATTTGTTTCAATACTTTTCAATTTGTTACCTTCATTCTTTTGTTTAAAAACAATTTCTATTAATAAACAATTTACTTATTGGCTTATTGTTTAACTCCTCTATTTGTTAGAACTTTATCGACTAATTTTTTAAATGCAATTTCTACATTATCTCCATATTTTGCGCTTGTTTCAACAAAATCACTAGCGTTTATTTTTTCTGCAAGTTTCATTCCATCTTCCGTTGAAACAACTTTGGAATTCTCTAAATCTATCTTGTTTCCAATCAAAATATAGGCGGATTCATTTTCGCTGAAATCTTTCAAATCCTTTAACCATTTAGCTTCAATATTCTGAAAAGTAGAATGTCTGGTAGTATCATAAACAAATAATGCCCCTAATGCCCCTTCAAAAAACATTTTTCTGCTTAAATCATAATGATCTTGTCCTGCAATATCCCAAAGAATCAACCTAATATTTGCATTTATTTTTTCAATTTCTATTTCCTTAACAACAATGTTTACGCCTAATGTAGGTTGGTAATCTTCTTTAAAATGATGTTCTGTATACATTTTGATTAATGAAGTCTTACCTACAGCGGGATTTCCCAAAACAGCAATTTTCAGTATTATCGTTTCTTTTTCTCCAGACATTATTATTCTTAAAATCAAATTTCATTTTATATAGATAACATAGATTCATATTTTTTATATTTGCGCTAAAAATGAGTTAATATGCACTATACTTAAATGATCTTATCTTTTTTTATAAAAAAATTAATTAAAACGTACTTTTATAACCTTTATTAATATATGAGAAAATGAACAAATATGCCGAAAAAGTTCTCTATAAGTCTACTCCCCGGTTTTTTAAAATATTATCAACTAATTTTTTAAAGGCATTTTCTACGTTTTCGCCATATTTTGCGCTTGTTTCAACAAAACCATTTGCTCTTATTAATTTGGAAAACACTTTACCATCTTCAGTAGAAATTTTCCTTGAATCCTCCAAATCTAACTTATTTCCAATTAAAATATATGGCTCATCTTGTTTAGCATACTTTTTAAAATCCTCAAGCCATTTTTTTTCAATATTTTGAAGAGTGTGATGTCTAGTAATATCGTAAACCAATAATGCCCCATCAGCTTTTTGAAAGACCTCTTTTCTACTTATTTCATACTCAATTTGCCCTGTAACATCCCACAATACTAGACGTAATCGAACTTGAACCTTTAAGTTCTCAACCTTTGGGTTTTCAAGTATTATTCCTTTATTAACGATATTTACACCTAATGTAGGC
>SDBS01005184.1_pt1 | contig 12740 bp, 10 predicted proteins | sample 2277091 | NCBI WGS metagenome assembly SDBS01 (sample SAMN10404972, study PRJNA504765) | marine sediment metagenome | isolation source: marine sediment core GS10_PC15, 163 cmbsf | place: Arctic Ocean: Southern Knipovich Ridge | collected 2010 | reverse complement strand
GCCGCGCTGAGCGGTCAGCAGTCAGCGCTCAGCGGTCAGCCTAAGTTAGTGTTTTCTAGGGCACTTGCACGCCTCGAACGAGAATTTCTTGCCCAAAAAACAAGAAACTACGGATTAGTAGTACAGGAGGCCACAGGAGACTGAAAAAAAACAGCCGGCGCTTAGCCGCTGCCGTCGATTTCGCTGTCTTTGTGATCGGTGCCGTCGAACGAGAAGATTCGCGGCCTTCCCTCGGTTACCGTCTCGATGTGAACCGGCCGGGCCCAGATCTTTGCCATCTGGGTCAGCACATCCTTCGCGTAGTCGATGCGCAAGTCGATTCCCTCGTGCCGATGCATCAGATACAACTCGCCGCGATTTTGGTAGTTGGACTCCACGACGTAAACAAAGGGGTCACCGTGGTTGGTGAGCTGGAAGAGCAGGCGCTCCTTGACCTTGTGGTAGTCACGGTCGACAATCACATAACGGCGGCTGACGCGATCGTACGCGTAGTTAAAAAGCTTGTGCTCTTCACAAAACTCCGGAGTCATGAAGGCATCGATAAAGGAAACGTCGTTGTAGATCTTGCGAACTTCGAAAATCTTCTCTCTGCCCAGCCCCAGCTTCCGGTCCCAGACGCGCTTGGCTTCTACATCGGTGCACTCATCATATTCTTTACCGAATCTGCCTTTGTTCCAACGGTCCTCGATGTCCCGCAAGAGCTCCAGCCCGAGCTTGTAAGGATTGATCACTCCCGGCCGCGTTCCCATAGTTCCGGAGTGATGATCGGCGTAGTCGACGACCTCGCAATCGGTAAGCTGCCGCTCGGTCATGATCTTGGAGTGCCAGTAACTGGCCCATCCCTCGTTCAGGATCTTGGTCATCGCTTGAGGCGCGAAGTAGTAGGATTCTTTGCGAACGATAGAAAGCACATCCTGTTGCCAATCCTCCAGCGGAGAACGCTCGAGGAGAAAGAGCAGCACGTCTTTTTCGGGTGATTCCGGCACCCGCTGCTTGCGTTTGCGCTCTTCCACGGCTCGCGCCCTCTGACGTTCGAGGAACTCCTCCGGGTTGATGTAGCTGTCCATGTAGCTCTTGCTGCGGAGCTTGGGCACCGTCAATCGATCGCCGGGAACTTCGTCTAGCCGCTCCTCCTCGGACCGTCGTTTGATAAAGGGCGAATGCTGGTCGACGAGATTCTCGAGAGACAGCGCCGAGTCTAGAAACTCCTCCACCACTTCGTATCCGAAGCGGTCGATATAACGCCGGATTCGGGTAGCGTGATTCGCCATTTGATCGATCATCTTGCGATGGGTGTGGCTGAACCAGAGATTGTTCTTGAAAAAATCACCGTGTCCGTAGACATGCGCCATCACCAATTTCTGATCGGTGAGCTCGTTGTTCCTCATCAAGTAGGCGTAACAAGGATCGTTGTTGATAACGAGCTCGTAAATCTTTTGCAGGCCGTAGGTATAACTTTTGGCGAGTTTTTCGTACTCCATCCCGAATCGCCAGTGCGGATAGCGGGTGGGAAAGCCGAGATAAGCCGCCACCTCGTTCAGCTCGTCGTAATCTAGAAGCTCGAAGATGGTCTCGTAGAAGTCGAGACCATATGCGGTCGCATCCTCGATGATCGATTGCCGGATTTTCTCCAGCTCGGGAGGAAGATTCATCGTCCCTTACCAAGAAAGGTTTTTATCGAGTCCAGGATTTGCTCGCGATTCGCAATCCGGGACAGGGTCAAATTATCGGCGTCGCCGAAACCGTCGGCCAGCATGTCGAGGAACTTGCCACTGCCGTAGCGGCCCTCGACTTGACCGAAACAAAACAGATTCACCCGCGGAAGGATCCGTTGGGTCAGTAGTTCCACACAGAGCTGGTCGTCGCCGTCGGAAAGGTTGTCCCCGTCGGAGAAATGCAAGAGGTAGATGTTCCAATCCTCCGGCCGGTAGCGCTGTTCGATGAGGTCGGCGGCTAACTGATAAGCAGAGGATATCTTGGTGCCGCCCGCTTCATGCAAGTGGTAGAAAGTCTCCTCGTCTACTTCCTTGGCCTCAGCGTCATGAACGACGTAGCGGGACTCGATGCCGCGATACTGCGAGCGTAACCAAGTGTCGATCCAGAAAGTCTCGATGCGGACGATCTCCTTCTGCTCTTCCTCCATCGACCCGGAAACATCCATCATGTAGATGATCACTGCATTGGCGGTGGGGCCGAAGACTTTCTTGCGCGCCCGATACCGCATGTCCTCCCGGATGGGAACGATCACCGGCCTTTCCCCCGAGTAGGCGCCGGAGATGATTTGCCGCTTGAGTGCCTGTTTGAAGGTACGCTTGAAGTGCCGGAGCGAACCGGGCCCAACCCGACTAATGCCGATGTAGCGGTCCTCTTCTTGAATGATGTTTTTCTTGCCGCGGGGCTGGATGCGGGGAAGCTCGAGCTCCTCACCGAGGATCTTGGCGAGCTCCGCAAGCTCTACATCGACTTCGAGAAGGTGTTCTCCCGGCGCGTCCCCGGCTCCCCTGTCTCCTTCGCCGGGCTCGGTGCCGATGGGGGTGCCGGCCGCTCCTTCCCCTTGCCCCACTCCGCCGACATCTCGGGGATCGTAGCGAAAGGTGGGAATCTCCACCTGGGGTACCGGAATAGAGACGAAATCCTTGCCTTTCCGGCCGATCATCTCGCCACGGGTGATGTATTTTTTTAGATTTCGCCGGATGGCCCCGCGGACGATCTGCTTGAACCGAGTCTGGTCACGGTCGATGTTGAGAACCATGGTTCACGTATTGCTGGTCGTTCCAGCCTACAGGGGCCAGTTCTGCTAATCCGCCGAAGTCATACCGTATCCTCATAGACGAAGGCGGACCTAGGCCTCCTTTAAATCGCCCCGGGCAAAGATGCTGGCGACAAAGTTCAACACGTCGGTGGAACAGACCTGGCAATAACCAAAATTCTTGATCAAGCGTCCCTTGACGACGTCGATCTTCTCCTGCATCACGTCATCGACCACGCTCGACACCAGCGAGGTGAGCTTGAAAGAATCCTTTTGATCCTCGAACAGCTTCAGCTCCAGCGCCTTGTGCAAACGTTCGTTGGTCTGGTAGTCGAAGTGCTTGCCCTCGACGGCCAGGGCGCCGATGTAGTTCATGATCTCGCGTCGAAAATCGTCTTTGCGTGATTCGGGGATACCGATCTTGTCCTCGATGGACCGCATGAGCCGTTCGTCCGGCTGCTCGTCCTGACCTGTGTACTTGTTACGTACTTTTTCTTTTTGCGTATAGGCCTTGATATTGTCGATGTAATTGGAGCAGAGCTTGGTGATGGCCTCCTCATCGGCGATGATGGCCCTCTGCACCTCGTTTTTAACGATGTCCTCGTACTCCTGCTTCACCACCGCCAGCAGTTCTCGGTAGCGCTTTTTTTGATCCTCGGAGTTGATCAGGCTGTGGTGCTTGATCCCCGCCTCCAGCTCGTTCATCACCATGAAGGGATTGACACAAACGCCGGCCCGGTCGGAAACCAAGGCGTTGGAGACTTTGTCTTGCACGTAACGGGGAGAGATTCCCTCCATACCTTCCCGCTCCGATTCCTTCCTGAGTTCCTTGATGTTGTCCTCGGTAAAACCCGGAAGGCTCTTTCCGTCGTAGAGCTTGCGCTTTTGAGCCAGGGTCAAGCCGGCTTTCTTGGGCTCTTCCAGGCGGGTCAAGACCGCCCACATGGCCGCCATCTCCACGGTATGTGGGGCAATATGCTTGCCTTTTATCTTGGCAGCGTTGTAGTCCTTCTCGTAGATCCGGATCTCGTCGGAAAGCCGCGTAATGTATGGGAAATCGATCTTCACCGTGCGGTCGCGAAGCGCTTCCATGAACTCGTTGTTCTGCAGTTTTCGATACTCCGGCTCGTTGGTGTGACCGATGATGACTTCATCGATGTCGGTTTGCGGAAACTTCTTCGGCTTGATCTTGTGCTCCTGAGAGGCGCCCAGCAGGTCATAAAGAAACGCGACGTCGAGCTTCAAGACTTCAATGAACTCGATGAGTCCCCGGTTGGCGATATTGAACTCCCCGTCGAAGTTGAAAGCCCGCGGGTCACTGTCCGAGCCGTACTCGGCAATCTTGCGGTAGTTGATGTCACCGGTCAGCTCGGTGGAATCCTGGTTCTTCTCGTCCTTGGGCTGAAAGGTGCCGATTCCGATGCGGTCCTTCTCAGAAAGGATGAGCCGCCGGACCCGCACGTGCTCGATGAGCTGGGTCCAATGTCCTTCATACTTTCTTTGCAGCTCACGAAACACCTGACGGCAGGCAGGGCACAATTCGCCGGCGACGGAAATCCATTCCGCCTCGTTCTTTCCGGAGTTCAGCTTCTCGAGCACCTGTGGACGGAGATCGAGCGGAATCAAATGCAGAGGATCCTCGTGCATCGGGCAGGCCATCTCGTCTCCGCTGCTCGCATGCTCCGGTAGCGCCTGGGCCAAGTTCACCCATCGGAAGCTGTAAAGGGCTCCCTGCGGCGTTTTCGAGTACTCCTGGAGTCCCTTCTTGAGAAGGCGCGCCACCGTACTCTTGGCGCTTCCTACCGGGCCATGCAACAGAAGCACGCGTCTTTCGGTGCCATACTGCTGGGCCGCCGCCATGAAGATGTTGACCATGTTCATGAGAGGGATGTCCAGTCCGTAAATGGCATCCTCTCCATCAAAGGCACGATCCTCGAAGAACTGGTAGTGGATAATGGGCTGTTTGCTCTCCGAGTACTCGGTCGTACCGTGGGACACGATCATGTCGTAGATACGTTGAAACGCAGTCCGAGCCACCAACGGATTTTTGGAAACGACCTGCAGATAGTCGGTGAAGCTTCCTTCCCAGTGATGTTCCTTGAACTGCCGTTGGTCTTGAAGCTCGTCGATTAGAGAAACGATCTCCTGACCGAAACCCATGAGCTTCTTCCTTTCCGTGAGATCCGTTTTGTCAAACGGATTGTCCGCCAGTCCCTTGATTAACTTAAGCCTTACTTCCATGATAGGAACGGTAGAGGGAATTGTCAATTGACCGCGAACGAACCCCCGGCTTACCGATAGGCCGGCGAGACATCCGGAGCCACCACCCAGTTGTAGTCGCAGAACGGACGGATGCGCCCTTGCTCGCGGATGTATTCGATGAGCAGGTTGCGGACTTCTTCCGACGAGCGCCAAATGACTTTGGCCTCTTTCAGTGCCGGGAAGCCTCCTCCTCCGGCGGCGCGGTAGTTGGTGGTGACCAGTGTGAAGCGAGCGTCGAGATCCATCGGTTTTCCCTGATAAGTCAAATCCCGAATGCGCTGACCGACCGGTCGGGTAGGATCGATCCGGTAGTGGGCCCCGGCCAGAATGTCGAAATTGTAATGCCGGACCTCACGATTGATATCCAAAATCAAACGGCCGGTGTCGGGCTCCCAACCTGCGCGCTGGTAGTACCGAGCCGAATGCTCCAGAACTTCCTTGATCTGCCTGCCTGTAAGCTCGACAACCGCCAGGGTGTTGTCGTAGATATAGAAGGAAAAGATTTGCTGTACCGTCACCGGACCGACGGGTATCCCGTCAAAGGAATAAGGTAGAAGAGCAGCCAGTGACAACTGGGCGCCGCTTTTCTCCAACATCGCCTGCTGCAGGAGATCCATGATCGGGGTGTCGCGAAACCGAGCGAGATCCGCCGAGATCGGCTCGAGGGCTTCTCCGATGACGCTTCCGATATAGCCCATCGTCTGCTCGTGGTAAACCTTCGCCAGTTCGAGCACTTCCCGGTTTGGCTCCACATCCTCCGTCGACAGCAGATCCCCGCTCCAGCGAGCCAGTTGAACTGAACCCGAGGCGTCGGTTTCAAAGAACAGGTCGACACGGCACAAAGCCCGACCCCAGGGTCCCGGCTCACAGATCACCACCCCCTCGACCTCTTGCGGCGGCAGGTCCCGATGGGCGTGGCCCATGAGCACCACGTCGATCCCGGCAACCTGTGTGATCAAACGGTAAACCTGATTCTCGTACTCGGTCCGGTTGGATGAGCCGGTGGCTGGGTCCCGCTCGAGCGCTTGATGGGTAAGCACGATCACCGCATCCACTTTTTCTTCTTCGCGAAGGAGCGGGACATAACGACGGGCCACATCCACCGTATCCAGAAACTCGAGCCCGGCGTAGTTTTCGGGAGTTTCCCAGTTGGGTATGTTGGGCGTGGTGAGCCCCAGGATACCCAACCGGACACCGTCCAGTTCCTTGACCAGGTAGGGGGTGAAGTAAGGGGTCTGGTCTTCTTGCTTGACGATATTGGCAGATAGCCAGGGGAAGGAAGCTTCGGCAGAAGATTTTTTGATGACATCCATACCGAAGTTGAACTCGTGGTTTCCCACCGTCATCGCATCGAAGCCCAACTTACTCATGACTTTCATCATTGGATCGCGAGGTCCGGGATTGCGGCGGTGGTGATAGTACGCCAGCGCCGAGCCCTGGATGGTGTCGCCGGCGTCGAGCAGCAGGACCGGCTGACCTTCTTGCCGGACCTGCTGCGTAAGTGTTGCGATTCGTGCCAGGCCGATGTCGGCCGTTTGGTTGCGGAAATAGTCAAAAGGATAAATGTGCCCATGGATATCGCTGGTATGGAGTAGTGTGATCTGCTGGGCGGCAAGCGGCGCCGCCAACGAGAGCAGCAAACCGAAAATAGCGGCGGCACGAATCCTCGTGTATTTCATCCTTGCATTGTATTCCAAACCATCGAGAGAGATACTAGACAGTACCATGCACTACCGCCGTCTAGGTCGCACCAACTTCCAAGTGTCCGAGATTGGCTTCGGTGCCTGGGCGATCGGCGGCCCGGTGATGGTCGGCACCAAACCCTTCGGCTGGGGACCGGTGGACGAATCCGACGCGCGAGCCGCCATCCGACGCGCCCTCGATCTCGGAGTCAACTTCTACGACACCGCCGACGTTTACGGACTCGGGCGAAGTGAAGAAATCCTGGGCAAGGAGCTAAAAGGACGCAAGGCATTCGTCGCCACCAAAGCCGGCAACATTCGAACCGAAGCAGGGGAAGCGAGCAAGAGCTTCAGCAAGAGCTACCTCACCGAGGCAGTGGAACAAAGCTTGAAACGGCTCAATCGCGAAACGCTAGATCTGTTTCAACTTCACAACCCCACTGAAGAGGATATCCGCAAAGGTGAATGCCTCGAGGTGCTCGAAGAGCTTCGTCAAAACGGAAAGATCCGTGCCACCGGTGTCTCCATCCACAAGCCTGCCGAAGGCCGGGCACTTCTCACCGGCCCCACGCCGCCTGACACCATACAGCTTGTCTATAACCTGTTGAATCGTCGGATGGCCAAAGAGGTTTTGCCGCTTGCACTCGAAGAAGATGTCGGCATCATCGTGCGCGTACCTTTCCAGTACGGCCTGCTCACCGGCAAGTTTCGGCGCGACGTCGTCTTCGGCCCCGACGACCACCGAAGCCGGAACCTGGCCCCCGAAACCATCGAAAGAGGGACTCGTTTGCTGGAAGCCCTCGCGCCTCAGCTCGAAACGCACCGTCTCACCCCCGCCCATGTGGCGCTCAAGTTCGCTTTGGCCCATCCCGCCGTCTCGGTCACTATCCCGGGAGCCAAGACGCCCGAGCAAGTTGAAGCGAATGCTTCGGCGTCCGATGGGAGAACTCTTCCTCCCGCAATCACCCGCGCCATCGGCGAAGCACAATAAAAAAGGAGAAAAAGGTACCTGTCCCTTTTTTCCCGGCGCCTATCACTACCTCGTATCGAGCTTTTTCTAGAGAAAACGGAAACTTACGCTCACGCACTGGAGGGCTACGAGCGAGCGGACAATTCCATGGTCTTTGCCTGTGTCGACGAGCTCATCGAGCGTTCGTCCCGTGGCGACACGCGTCCCAAACGGCTCAAATCTCCGGCCATGGGCAAGTGGAAGAAAAACTGACGGAGGGTGTCGCTCACCTGACCCACAAATCGATGCCCGGCTTCTCGAGGTGCCCGGATTCGGTCTCGAGATCGGCCTGTGTCAGAGGATGCTCGTCGAGCCACTTCTGGGGGAAGTAGATCTCGAGACGAGCCTTGTCTGCATGGAGCTTGAAAGAAGGCAGGGATTGAGGGCTTCGATTGCGATTGAGGAGCACCGCGAGGCGGAGCATCACGCAAAGGCGAAGCGCCTGGTTTACGTTGACCTTGCGGGAGTTCTCGAAGAGCGAGCGAGCGAGCTTACGGCGGTGATTCCGCACCAGGGTTGCGATGAGCTGCTTATCGTTTCGCGAAAAGCCCGGCAGCTCTGAGTTGGCAATGAGGTACTCACTATGCTTGTGGTACCCGCTGTAGGAGATCGTTAAACCGATCTCGTGCAGCCGGGCCGCCCAGACGAGAAGCCTCTGGAGCTCGGGATCTCCCAGTTGCCAGCTTTCAGCGACCTGTTCCAAACACTCGAGCGCGGTTCGCTCGACCCGCTCCGCCTGTGACTTATCGATGTGGTAGTGGGCAGCGAACTCGGTGACCGTGCGGTCGCGCATATCCTCATGGCGCGCCCTACCGACGAGAGCGTGTAAAACCCCTTCCCGTAACGCCCCGGTGGAAGGCTGCATCCGTTTGATGTCGAGACTGTCGAAAACGGCACGAAGGATCGCCAGCCCTCCCGGAAGCACCGGTGCACGATCTTTTTCGAGGCCCGCGAGATCCAAAGCATCGACATGGCCCGCCTGGATGACGGCTTTTTGTAGCTTCTTCAGACCCTTCGGGGTCACGCCGTCTTTGCTCCAACCGTTTTCTCGCAAAATCCCTTCGATAGCGATAATCGTCCCGGACGAGCCCGCCACTGTTTTCCAGCCGAGAGATCGGAACTGGCGCTCGACGGTTTCCAGCTCGACTTGTGCCGCCGTTTCCGCCCGTCTCATGGGCTCGGTATCGATGACTCCGTCGGGAAAGAACTCAAGGCTGTAAGAAACACAGCCCATGTAGAGGCTGGCGGTTTGCATGGGATCGAAGCCTTCGCCGATGATGCACTCCGTACTGCCTCCGCCGATATCCACCACCAGCCGGCGCTCTTGATCACCGGAAAAGCTTTGGGTCACGCCCAGATAGATGAGACGGGCCTCCTCATGGCCCGAAACGATCTCGATGTTGTGCCCAAGAGCCTCGATGGCTCGGTCCAGAAAGGCCCGGGCGTTGCGGGCACGGCGAAGCGTATTGGTGCCAACCACCCGCACCTGATTGCGGGGAATGTCCCGAATCCGTTCCCCAAACCGTTCCAACGTTGCCAGCGCTCTGGACTGGGCTTCTTCGGTGAGGTTTTTGTTCTCGTCCAGACCGGCGGCCAGCTGCACTTGCTCGCGGAGACGGTCCACGATGTCGAGACGATGCCCGATCGTCCGGGCAATCTTCATGTGGAAGCTGTTCGACCCCAGGTCGAGGCTGGCAAAAGTGTTCTCAGATGGCGCGCTCATGATTCCGGTGGTGGAGATGACCTAGAAAGGTTAATGGCCTGTTAATCATGACGGCCGCCAAACGCGCGCTTATATTGGATCGAAGGTGGCTACCTATGCAACACTTCTATTAGGAACGATGCTCGACCGGCGCCACGGTTGATACTCTGGAAGCTTTGAGTTAGATTGAATTTAGCCCAGCAAGATGATCGATAGAACCCTAAAAGAGTTTCTCTCGAGCCGGCCGAAGATCGTCGCCCGGTCTCGCAACGGTGAACGCTTCAAAGGCTATCTCCTGGAAGGCCGTTCTCTTCCACGCGGCATTTTGCGCATGCGAAGTATCGAGGGAGGAGATTTGCCTCTGGACCTGGAGCAGCTCAAGGGCATCTTCTTCGTCCGAGACTACGATGGCGACAGGAGCTACCTGGAAACCAAGTCCTTGACCACCGATCCGGAACGGAAAGGCCTCCGGGTGCGCCTCCGTTTCGAGGACAACGAAACGTTGGAAGGGGTGGTTGAGAACTCCGTCGATCTCTTGCAGGCCGCCGGCTTCTTTTTCTGGCCCGCCGATGTCAAAGCCAACAACGAGCTCATCTTCGTGGTAAAGTCCGCCTTGCTTGGATTTCGTATTCTTGGCGTCAAGGCTTAACCTTCTCGTAACGGCGGTGCTCGCATCGTCTTTCGAGTTTGCCTGTACCGGCATAAGGCTCGAGAATCCTCTCACCGTCCAGATCGACAGCGTGGGACGCGGTGATGGCAAGATACCGCCCAATGTCCACGTCCACTATGCGGCGAATTTGTACCAAGACGACGGCTGGTTCATTTCCGGCGAGAATCCTATTCGAGCCGCAGCGCCTTCCCGTACTCAAGTCATGGGTAATTGGCGGTTCGATTACAGCCGGCCCCCGGGCTCGGAGATCTCCCTGGACGATCTGCCTTGGTACAAAATCGCCTTCCGTGTCGCCCATGCAAAAATGGACCGGGATCCTCGAGTATGGGCACTTGTTGAAGATTTGATAGCCTCTGCCTGCCGCGGTGACGATCTGGATCGAGTCGCTATCCAGCCGGTTAGATAGCACCAGCGGGTGAGACTTGAGCCGGAATGTCGAGATCAAAGCAAGAGTTAGGACGGGCTTGCATCGATCTGCTGGAGCAAAGAGGCCCTTAAAGCACCACCCGATCCTTGCCCACCCGACGGGTGACCCGCTCGCGGTCCAGCCATTCGAGAAGCGGGATGGCGTGCTTGCGTGTGACCCCGGCCAGCTGTTTGAAAAAAGCGACGTCGATGCGGTCGCCTTTTGCTTTCTCCCGTCCGAGGGCCTGCTTCAGCTCCTTCAACACCTCCCGATGAAAAATCATCCCGTCGGCGACTTTAACCAGCGTGCCTTCCTGAAGGAGCAATCGTTCGATTCTCTCCACCAACTTCGGGTCTCTCTTGCCTCGCGCTGCCATTTCTGCGAGCGTTGGGGGCTGACACCGAGCCTCGAGGTAAGTCTCAGTCAGGAACCCGCGGGCATCCGCCTCCGCGGGCGTCAGTTGGATCTTGTGATCGGACGTGGCCACCCGGTCACGGGTGACCTGTACTTCTCCGGCACCCACCTCGCGTCCCAGAATCCATTCTAAGATCTCTACCGAAGCGTTTCCTGCAGCTTTCTCTCTGAGCTCTCCTTTGGGCATCCCATCCCGAAGCGGATTTGCCTTTTGAAAGCTCTCGAGAATCTGAACCAGACGCCCGGCGATTTCCTCCGCTACCGGCGAAGAAAGAAGCAACAGCGGATCCTCAGAGATGCGAAACGCGTAGCCTTTTTCGACGAGAGACTCCACAACCCTGCCCAAAGTTTCCTCGTCAACCCCCAGCCTCTGCGAAAGCGCTACGCCTCCCAGTCCTCGAGCTTCCGCCTGCCGGACAAATAGGGAAGCCGACTCGACCGATCCGGCACTCATCGCCCGAAGCTCATCCACCACATCGAGGCCGGAGACCGCATGCTTCGGAGGTGCCGCATCCTGGATCCGCCCTCCCCCGATCGTGTCGAGGGGAGAATACCGCCGGACAATGAACCGGTCTCCGGGTGCCGCCACCACCGGTGCTTCCAACCGAAACTGGACCCACCCTCGTTCACCCGCGGGAATCGTGCCGGCACCGCCGAGCACCCGGACCCTCGCCACCACCTGAGCCGTGCCCAGGTGAAGATGAACGCGAGCAAGGTCCTTGATGGGCATGGGAGAAGTTCGCAAGACCTGAAGGTCGGCATCCAGCATCATGCTTGCGGCCAGAGCCCGAGGTTTGGCGAGCGTGTCGCCCCGGGCGACCTCCGCCACCTCGACTCCCTGGAGATTGACGGCGGTGCGCTGTCCGGCAAACGCACGCTCCACCGTTTGACCGTGTACGTGCAAGCCGCGCACCCGGGCGGTAATCCCTCGTGGAAGGATCTCCACCTCCTCGTCCAAACCGACCGAACCGGAGATGAGGGTACCGGTCGCCACGGTGCCGAAACCTTTCATGGAGAAGACCCGATCCACGGGAAGCCGAAACACACCCGTGGACGGACGTGTTTTCACTTCACCCGCGACCTGGAAAAGGACCTGTTTCAACTGATCGATCCCCTCGCCGGTCTTCGAAGAGACAAACACCAACGGCGCCTTTTCGAGAAAGCTCCCCTCGACCAGCTCCCGCACCTCGATGGCGGCGACTTCACGGAGATCGGACTCCACCAGATCGGCCTTGGTGATCACGATGATCCCCTGCTGGATCTGGAGCAATCGGCAGATCTCGAAATGCTCTCGGGTTTGAGGCATGACCGACTCGTCCGCCGCCACCACCAGCATGACCAGGTCGATGCCACCGACTCCGGCCAGCATGTTCTTTACGAAGCGCTCGTGCCCGGGAACGTCGATGAAACCCAAAGCGAGCTCCCCCGGCTCGTTGAGGAAAGCAAAACCCAGGTCGATGGTGATCCCTCGCTCTTTTTCTTCCTTGAGCCGATCGGGATCGGTCCCGGTGAGTGCCTGCACCAGAGCGCTCTTACCGTGATCGATATGGCCCGCCGTCCCCACGATAACGTGCTTCATGGCCTTCATCATAGCTGAGCCTCGTTCGGGAGTCACACCGTTTCCGCGGCAAGCGGCAACGAGACAAGCTAAAGGAGGTTGTGCTATATCTCATCTACCCTTCTCACCGCTTCCGACATCGGTCCCACCGACGGACACCTGGTGGTCGGCGGCGGTGGCATGAAGGATCCGGCCATTGTGGAGCGCTTTCTGGAGCTTGCCGGCGGCCCCGAGGTGCCCATCGTGGTCATACCCACCGCCGGAGGCGGCGATCACTATGACCAGTAC
>SDBS01005182.1_pt1 | contig 12745 bp, 9 predicted proteins | sample 2277091 | NCBI WGS metagenome assembly SDBS01 (sample SAMN10404972, study PRJNA504765) | marine sediment metagenome | isolation source: marine sediment core GS10_PC15, 163 cmbsf | place: Arctic Ocean: Southern Knipovich Ridge | collected 2010 | reverse complement strand
GTTCATTTAGTGAATTGAGTTGAACGAATCTAGCTCAATCTTGTAATTGCATTTTTTAAATCTTACTTTGATGTGCGTAGTTAAGATAATATGATTGAGATCCGTAAAACCTTGTCTGGATTCTTTCAATAATAAAATCTTCGAATTTGAAATTTTTTTTATAATCTTGATTTTTCATTAAATTGCTTATTGATTACGGGTTTTATATTTGAATTCGTTAAAATTATTAAAATATTTGTCGTTTATGTTATAATTTGAAGAAAAATTCATCCAAAATTCACTCGAGTTCAGAACCAAGAATTTGGATATGGGAATTCAAATAATTATCACAGATTCTCTCACCTTCTTGTGTTAAAATCCATCCTTTATTTTCAATTTTACAGTATCCCATTGTTTCGGCATCTTCCAAGATATTTTTAACATTTTCAAGTCCTTTTTTTGATTGTTTAAAATCCATTCTTAAGCTAAAAACTACATCGTCAACAGAAACAGGTTTTCCTCCGTTTTCATCATTCATGACTCCCAAAGATGAAATTACTAATCCTGTAGTACGCATATTGTCATCCATTTGATGTTGTTGTTCCTGAAGCAACCAAGGATAGTCTTTAAGCATTTTTTTAATCATTCGTTCGTTACCTGACTTGAAAAAACTATCGAATTGTTGCCGTATCATTTTCTTTTTAGCCATTTTCATCAAATTTTTGTTATTTTTATATTAGAATATAAAGAAAACAAATATAAACCTCGTTTGTTAAATGAATAAAAAGAATACAAATTTAAATATCTTTGATTTTTCTGTGGAATGCTTAATTTTAAATTGATTTAAGTTGACAAAACCAATTGAACAAAGTAAGTTTTTAAACTAAGTAAGTTTTCTTAAAATCGAATATTAAGATAATTATTATCCGAAAAAGAATTTTTCTTATGAATTTTCGTTAGTATAGGTGAACTAAGAAATGGGAAATGAACATAAACCAGAAGTTAAGAAAAAAATAACAAAAAAAAGACAAAAAAAATCAACCAGACGTCTTTATCTTGATGCAGATTTAGATGATTTAAGCAAAAAAGATGATAAATTGAAAGAAGAAACTCCCGAAGAGGATGATGAACCCGAAAAACCGCCTCGTCCACCGAAACGGTTTATTTATAAAAGTCCAATGTCCAATAAACGAAAAATTCAGATTTATGGTTTTTTAATAATACCAATAATCGTTATTTTGGTTATGACCATTTATGCAATCCCTTCTTGGTATGCAGGTATTTCTCTTCAAACTCAACTCTATGATACAAAAGCAGGATTGGATTTTATTGAATTTTACCTTCTTAATTTTTGGTCCACAAGTTTTATTATTAATAAGGTCGGATTAATAGGTGCTCTTGTAGGGTGTGTTATAATGACTCTCCCCCCGGAAAAGAATTTGATACAATTAATTGGGACAAGATTCAGATTCGGAAGACCTTCTAAAAGAAAAGTAATTATTATCTGGTGGACGTTGGGATTTTTACTGTTTTATTTCATGGGAAATATGATTGATTTATTTTCAAATTTCAGTTGGGCAATGTATTTAATTGAAGAAGGAAGTATTGATATTTCCCTGGGTTTAAATGTAATGCAGATGGTTCTAACTGGTACATTGGAAATTGGTCATGCAGAGAATGTATTTGTCTATAACAACGTTTATTTACCGATAATACTATTCATTTTGGGCATAATTGCATTCCGCATTATTTTGAATATGGTAGGAGTGAGTTATTTAAAACGAAATGATTTTCTTACTGCATGTAATGTTTGTTTCTTGATAGTAGATTTTTTTGCAATGTATTTTTTTTCAATCCCAATGAATTCTTATGATGGTCTTGGATTGATCTTGCTTTGGGTCTCACCTATCGCAATTATCTGTATATTTTTATTTGGATTATATTTCTGGTATCTCTTTAAACAATCGGGTGGGGATTTTATTTTCCCGCAAACCCAATATAAAAGAACAGGAATTACAGCAGGTGTACTAATTGCGATTATTCTGATTCCAGCATTTTTTTCAATTCCAATTGCAGTATCGATAAATTCTGATCAACAAGTATGGGAAGAACAACGATGGGACATTCAAATTTCCAAACAAATCGAATGGACTCGAATCACAGCCGGTTTAGATTTATTTGAAGAAAAACAAATTGAAGATCTCATTTCAGCTAAAAATATTTCTGATCTTGAAGTGATAAATGTTATAAGGCAGTATGACAAAGAAGCTGCAATTTATGGGATGAATAAATACGCCCCTACTCCTTTTGAGAGCCTTGGTGATAGTGATATTGTTTTTGTTAACGGTACTGAATATTGGGTTGCACCAAAGACACTTAAGATGAGTCATTTAAATAGCCCCCAACGGAAACATCAATTTGATCATATTGAGGGATTTTTAGCAATTGATACGTACACAGGAGACCTAATAGAAGAATCTGAATTTCAAGGTATTTTTGGAGTAGATGGTAACTACCCGATTTTTTTTGGAGAGCATGAATCACGATCGTTAGATTCATCAACCATTTCAGATGATGAAGGAATTTTTGATCTTTTTGCCGGTACCACAAATGGGGCATTTGATGATGCTTTACTTATGAATACACCTTGGCAGGATATTAATTACTCCACATTTAATAATCTTTATAATGGAACTAGGGATGGGATTCTTACTGGACTTGAGGCATTTTGGTACACTTCCGAGATGGGTTTTTTTGCTTATGCTACTAATGCATCTATGCCAAAGGAATTTCTAATAAATAGGAACATTAAAACCAGAGTTTCAGCAATTCTTCTTCCCGGGTTAAGGATTGATAGTGATCCTTATCTCGTATTCGATCAAGACAATGGTAGAATGTATTATGCCGTTTCAATAAGCACAGATATTCCCCTTAATAGTTTTTCTCAAAGTGGAATCCTACGGTTTATGGGTGTTAGCTTAGTTGATGTTTTAACTGGAGTTTTAAGTTTTGTTGAAAATCCTGCAATTGTCGATAAATCGATAATTAATGATCCTACATTTAATATCTGGAAAATTTATCTAGAAAGCTACGATTGGAAATCGGTAAATGATGATGAATATGTAAATTGGCTCAAAGATCAGCTGAGATATCCTGAAGATTTATTTGAGAAACAGCTCGAATTTCAATATTATTTTCATGTTCAAGATCAAACAGGAAGGAGAGGAGGTGACCAATTTCACGAGAGACCAACAAATGGAGATTTATTCTATGTTGAATTAGATCTTGGAGAAGGATTAGAATTTGTGGGAGTTGATCTCGTTCAAAGAACTACTGGTTACTCAACAGGTGCCTCCACACTTGCAGGAATGTATGTATTAAGGCATGGAGAGAATTTCGGTAAAACTATATTCTATGAAGCTCCGACTTTAACAAATAAAATGATCAGTCCTTCCTCGGCACAAGAAGCTTATGAAGCTGTTGCAGCAAATGAAATGGCTCTAATTCCCAATAAGGATTTTGGAAATATTCTTCTCTACCCATTGAATGATTCCTTGTATTATTTCATACCTACGTATGCGGAAGAAGGTGCTTTTCAAGTATTGAAAAATATAGGATTTGTTGAAGCTTTTAATATATCGAATGTCGGATATGGTGATGATGCTGTAGCAGCCCTGACTTCTCTTCCATTTTATGTTGAATATGAACCTCCTCCGCCTCCCCCCCCGCCACCAGTTGGTGCAGGTAATGTGTCAATGGAATATGATATTATCCAAGACTTCCTATATTACTCAATTATTGATATTAATGTGGGTGTCCAGGATAATGAGACATATTCCCAAAGACATGTTATTGTGAATATATCTGTGTTTATGGATGAAACTAACATAACCAGATTTGGGACCGTAGTTGAAAACAGCGATTTTCTATGGGAATTCGGTATGGGAACAAATTACACAGTAATTGATGAATTACTTTACCCGACGGAAGGATATTCACTATCAGTTAATTTGACAGCTAGTTTTGGAGGTTTTTCTTCAGGATTCAAAATTAGAGTAGTTCTAATTGTTGATGGAATAGTTGAAAGCTATGGTATTGATGAAATCATCACAATTTATAATGAAGGCTATCTCTGACGATCGCAAATTCTAAAAATCAAATTTTCATTTTTTTTTTATTTCATCGATAGGTGTCTTTTTTCCTATAATCTGTAAATTTTTTTTTTGAAATTATTTTTTGGAAAAATTTTCAATTTCTATGAATTCAAAGAAAACGGATTCCAATATCTTTTTTTTATCACCAAAAGAGAGTTTTAATTTAAGATTTCCTGAGTACCATAAATTAAGGTAATATTTTTTTAATCCCTTGCCGATAATTTTATCCACTAATTTAATTCCAAGACCATTTTCTTCTTTTAACTTCTTTTCAGATATTTTTTTATCCCCCAATACAACATTTTCGGGCTTCTTGGAAAATTCTAATTGCATGAAATTTTTACTTTTTTTAAAATGAAAACCCTTAATATTGCACTCAGATGGTTGAACTCTTAAGATTTTTTGAATTTTATTTATTTCTGAAGTGCAAATTATGATATTGAGAAAATCCGTAATGCTTTTATTTTTTGACCACTGAATTGCAGATCTTGAAGGTATAGAAAGATCTTCAATTGATATTTCGTTTTTGTCCTTCTTTTTTTCCTCAAAGTTATGGAATTTAATAGATATTTTTTCCAGATCCTCATTTAGAAGATTGGCAACAGTAATAAATTCCTCACCATTTTCAGCTTTTTGCCTAATTATACTTAATTCATGAGATATTTCTGTATTTTGCTCAGAGAAATTTAATAAGTTCAAAAATTTGCGTAAAAATCCTTTCCCATTTCTTTCGGGCTTTATAAAAAATCCCAAATGATAGATATTACCTTTTCCGATTTTTCTATGAAATCCATATATTTTTTTCTTCTTATTTTGTTCTTTATAAGCAATAATATCTTTTTCCTTTATGGACTTTTTATCTGCTGGAACAAACGAATACAGAGATTCAAATGATTCAAATTTTTCTGACATGAACACAAATTCCTTATCGGTTTCTTCTGAATTAATAGATGCGCCGAAAATCTCGGAAAGCGTTGTATCTTTTAAGAAAAATTCATTTTTTTGAGGAATATCCAATAGACTGATTAGTGTTCCCCCTTTTTCAACAAAATTCTTAATTTTCTTCATACTTTCAGAATCCATGAAATTAAATAATGATGCGATAATGATTTTATTTTCCAACATTTTCTCAATTGGGGTTATTTCGGGATCTATAACAGTAGGTTTGATTCCTATTTGATTTAGAACCCGTAATAAATTGATAGATTCTGAATTATTTCCGATATATTTTCGATAGTCTATTTTTCCTCCCAGTTTTTTTAAATCGAATTTTATCCTTGAATAAGGATGGTAATGCATAATGGCTATCTTATCGCAAATTTTCCTTGAACTAACTAATAAGGGACCATTTAAAGCAAGATAATCAGAAAATAATTTCATAACATTATAGTCTGGATTATTTTGCGAATTTTGCCCTGCAAATACGTTTAAATCATAAGAAACACCAATGTCAGTTTCAAGTAGATTGTTGTTATATTTTATACCTTTTACGGCAGAAATATTAGAAATTTTTTCTCTTTTTATAGAATTATCCTTTAAACTAATTCCGCTAACTGCAATAATACGATTGATCGCTTTAATCCCATGCCCTATTGCAAGTCTTAAATTTATTTGAGTTTGATTTGTCGTTTTAATATTATTTACATGATTACAATTAAATTCAGATACAAAAGGTGGGATTTTTGGAGTTTTTGCTTTGATAATTTCAGAATTAATCTCAATTTTTAAATCCCCCCAGAAATCAAAATCGAAATTACTAAATTTCCATTCTTCACCAACAAATAAATTAATTTTATATGCTTTAGTCAATTTATTCGAATCAGAAGGTGATTCGTTTCCGGAAATTGTAGCAAAATAAGGCACATGCAATCTATTTAGGCGTAAAAATAAACATAACTGCCCAATATAATCTTGAATCACCCATTCCTTACATTCCATCCAGTCCAAGATACTAATAATTTCACCGTTCATTGTGAATTTATTGTAAGATAAAGTTGCTGTGCTAAAGCTTTCATTGGTAGGGGGGCGAATATACTCAAAATCAAGATAATTTTGCCCGTATGAAGTGTTTAAACTGGAAATTTCCTTGTATTTTTTTTGTAAAAATTTTTGATAATATTCAATGTGAACTGAGTTATAGCCTACTTCATAAATTCCTCTATTATTTCCAAAAGATGTCTTATTATCAGGCTGTATAAGAATTAATCCTCCGTGCGGGAAAAGATGTTTACTCAAGATCGGTGAAATTCTCTTTATATATCTCTCCACATATTTTAGATAGGTGGGTGAAAGATACGAGATGGGAGGTGCTGATTTTGATTTCCATTTACTTAATTCATTCTTATCATTTAAACACATGATTTTCGGATGGTTATCAATAAGCGCTTGAGGTATTCCCCCATTTAAGACATCGGCATCTATCCACGGCCCGATTTTTAATAGAATGTATAGACTCTTATTTTCACACAGATGTAAAAAGAAGTCTAAATCTTTGTTTGCAGATGAAAAATCAAATTCATCGGGATTTTTTTCATGAAAATTCCACGGTACTGGAATAGATACAGCATTAAAACCCATTTCCTTTACTTTAGCAATCCTGTTTTTCCATTCTTCTGGTTCGATTCGAAAATAATGGATTTCACAGCTGTTTAAGAAAATAGTTTTATCTCCAATAGAGAAGATATTTTTTCCGATAGAGATTCCTCTTAAACTAATCAGATCATCCAATACGATTTACACCAAATAATCATATGTGAATAATGTTTTTGTGAATTATATCTTTTTTTAATCGTGTAATCAATTTATTTGAACTTTGATCTTGGAAACAACTATTTTTTTTGGTTTAAAACATTAATTTTCTTGCGCGCTCTTCACCTTTTTAAGGCAATTTCGCTTTGTAATTAACAGCACATCAAACTGCGGTTAACGCAGTCATGCTCTAGGTTGATAATACCATGGCAGCAGGTGAACAAATAGTTTCCAGAATCTTCGGTTTAACGCCTTATTCACGAGGTACTGTCTTGCCAGTTGAAATATTTAGAAAATTTTCCTCGATAGTCAACCTTATGATTCGATACGGAATACGGCTTGATAATTCAGAATTTAAGTATGATCAGCTTATATCCGTGAAACGTTTCTATGACAAAGTTCGGAATTTGCCGGGTTTCAGCGGGAAATTAAAGCTTATCGGATTACGTGAAAGAGCCTATCGATGTGCTGCGCAGTTTTCATACTTTTCAATTCGGGAACATAAAATCAGAGCAAGTTTCATTTCTGCCTGTTCCAGGATTATAAAAGATGCAGGAATTTTCTGCCTTTTTGGAGATAAATTCCCGACAAATGATTTATTAGAAAAATTGAGGTCGAAAATCAAAGATTTGGGTTACGGCTATCAATACCAATCGCTCGTTTATTTGGAAAATATACTTAAACATACAAGAAACCTGCTCAAACAGAAATTGACAGTTAAATTGGGAAAACCAATAAAAACCTATCTTAATGACAAATATAAAATAACCGAACTCTTTTCACATTTAACAGAAGAACTCCATCTAAACCTTCAAGTATATGTAGCTGAGTTCTGTGATAGACTTAAACGCTTAGTTTCTAATAGAATAAAAAACATTTACAAAGGAATAGGTGTTTCTTTCGGAAAAAACGTATTTGATCAGCTCATAATTGATATTTTGGGGGCAAATGGGATTTCCAAAAAACATTGGCTCAAAAAACGCGGAGAATGGCTTGAAAAAACCGAAACTACATTGAAACATCAGCTTCGAGATGTTTTCCATCCTCAAATAGTACAAAATACAATAGTTCAGCTGCCCGAGAAATTTACACCTTCTTATATCGCAAATAGGTTATTTGGCTCTAGCCGGGATTCCAAATTTATTTCGGGATGGGATCTTGAATCATTTCTGAAATATTTGCACAATAAACTTGTATTCAAGGCAGAAAAGATGGTGATTTCAGATATTATTCATGATATTATGCCTTCTGTCGGTCGATTGCTGGAGATTCTTAAAAATCAGCCTGAAAAATGGCTGAAACGTCCCGTTTTCAAAAGACACACTATCCCTTTCGGAATTGATGACGGTGAAGTGTATTCACTTGAGATTGAATGCGATAAGGTTGCCAAAAATATTAAAGATGTGATTGTAAATCTATCATTTTATCCTAGAATCCATCTTCAATATTCTCTTAATACGGTCGATCGTTTTCAATCCATGCTTGATTCAGGATATACAGCGTGTCGCGGTACGCTTTCAAGAAAAATGGGTGGAGGTCTGCACTTATCCATCCCTTTTAAAAAGAAAACAAAAAAAGATCCCAAAATTCGATCTGAATCTCAAGAAAAGACCGAATATTCTATATGCGGAGTTGATCTCGGAATAAAAACGCTTGCAGTTTCAAGCATCAGTGATTGTCGACGAAATTACAGAGGATCTTGGAAACGGATCGGAACGACCGATAATTACCGTTACTTTATGGATCAGACTCAACTCTCGGGAACCCGTGAATCTTGGTTTCATACCACCTTAATAAATCGAAACAACATTTTCAATTTTAAACGCAAGTTAGTAAATTTGTGGCAGCACAGTAGAAGGTTACAGCAAAAACTGAGAAAATACAGAAACAACCATCCTAAAGACTACAGTCATAAAGTTAAATACGCACGATTGAGACGTGAGTGGAAACGGACCTGGAACAAAATACGGAATTTGCATATAGAAATGGCCAATCAGGTAGCAACCAGGATTGTTGCATCATGTCGGTACCACAACGTTGATTATATCAGGTTAGAAGACTTGTCATGGTCAAAGCATTCTTCAAAAAGTAGTGTTGGTTATTTTCTTGCCACATGGCAAATCCACTGGTTTTTTTCCCAAATACAGGGGAGGATTATGTCCATTGCAGCAAGAAATAACATTAAAACTGAATCTGTGAAAGCCCGAGGTACCTCTCAACGGTGTTCTCACTGCGGTAAAACAGGTAAACGCAAGGGAAAGCAATTTATCTGTCCTCACTGTGGATTTTCATGCGACAGTGATTTAAATGGTGCGACAAGAAGTAGTATAGTTGAATGCAGTAAGGTGTTACCGATACTGACCTTTTGATGACAAAGTGTGGTTAGCTGCACATGCATGGCTAGTAATGGCGATGTGTGAAGCTGCAGTGACAACGTACTGAGCATGGATAGCATCAATACATGCTTAGGCTAACCAAAATCCCCAAGGGAAATAAAAGTGAACCAATAATAAACCTCGTTATCGCTGTCTTGGTGAAAGATGATGATACACCATGCCAAAAAGGCAAAGTTGCCTGTGAATAATGCTCATTTATCATTATTCAGTCATCCTTTGAGCAACCGGGGGAGAGTTGGTCCCTAAAGGGATTGTAAAACGTCAATTATACTGAACTTGGTAAACCCTATGATCCCCTTCGTAACCAGATCGAACGCCAAATGGCTAGTCACTCACAAATGGGAGATTGACTGGATCTGTTGTTATTGGAAGGTATTTCAACCGCAAGGAAGAAGGAAGGGTCAGAGGGTAGAGGAGAATGGAAAAAGCGAAGGTCGTCCGGTAATAGGACGAATAAGAGCCCACATTGAAGGGATCTGATGAAATGTGGGAGATACTCCGGCTCGAAAGGGTGCAGACTTCTTGATGGTTAACACTGAGAAAAGATTGTGAAGTATCTAAAGAATTATTGCAGTTGGACGATGATGAATATCATTGAACTGGATAAGGAGCATGCGGAAACCTTCGGGGCCGGGATTGACTGGTTGAAGGTGAATAAACATGTCAGACGACTTCAGAATCGGCTCTTCAGAGCAACTGATGAGGGAAATTTTGGAAGGGTAAAAGCCCTTCAAAAGCTAATTATCAATTCATATTATGTAAAACTATATGCAATAAAGCAGATAACACAAGAGAATACCGGGAAAACAACTCCTGGAATAGATGGGCAAGTATATCTAACAAATACGGAACGTTCAAAACTACTAACGGAACTTTGCAGTTTTTCTTTGAAAAATTACAAACCCCGTCCTGTAAAACAAGTATTGATTCCTAAAGGGAATGGTCGGATGAGAATGTTAGGTATCCCGACTGTTCTCGACAGAGTTATCCAATCTATGGTAAAGTTGGCGATGGAGCCCGAATGGGAATGCAAGTTTCATGGAAATTCGTTTGGATTCAGACCTGGAAGACGCTGCCAAGACGCAATTGAACTGATTAGGAAAACGATACGTGAAGGAAACGGCAATTATATCATGGATGCAGACATAACTGGATGCTTTGATAATATCCAGCACAAAGATGTAACATCAAAGATACACTTCTTTCGAGGAATTGTGGAGAAATGGCTAAACGCGGGAAAAATAGTCCATGGAAACGTAGTAAAGACAGAAAAAGGGACTCCGCAAGGCGGAGTCATTAGTCCGCTACTCGCTAACATCGCCTTAAATGATCTTGATTATCGATTTAATAGACCAATGGAATTTAGAAATAGAGGGCATGGAATAACACTAATAAGATATGCGGATGATTTTGTGGTGCTTACAAGATATGAAATTACGATGCAACGCTGTTTTCAAGAGATAAAGGAATATCTTGAAGAAAAAGGACTGACACTGAACACAGAGAAAACGAAGATAGTACGAAAAGATGAAGGGTTCGACTTCCTCGGATTCCACATTGTCCGTTACCATGGAAAAAGTGTTTGGATACAGGCGAATCACAAGAGTATCAAGAGATTCCACAGAAACGTTAAGGCAGTTTTTGACCAAAACAAACAAGTAAAAACGGACATCTTAATAATCAAGCTCAACAGGAAAATCTTAGGATGGGCAAGGTATTATCAATATAGTAGAATACACATTGTCTTTCCTCGCACAAGTAATATACTCTGGAGATGGACGTGGAGGTGGTGTTATCGAAGGCACCCACGTAAAGGAAAAAGATGGATTACCAATCGATACTTTCGTAAAGAGAGGCTACAAAATTGGACGCTGTACGGAGAAATTTTCTCACTCGCGCGGGTTACGGACATCAAATCGGTAAAATACCGATGGAGAGTGGGTAATAGGACTCCATTCAACCCGAATGATCGAAAATACTGGGAGATGGAAGATCGAATCCGAACGGCTGAAGAAAATCTGCAATGTAACATGAGGAGATATGTTCTCTTCTCTTAACATGGATCACTTGAATGGTGATGCGGTTGGAACTCACTATGACTGTCCTTTCCTTGCGGAAAAGGGCCATACCGCTGGTCAAGTGGAAATGATTAAGGGGCGGTAACGCATCGGTACTGTTTGCTTGAGCCACGTGAAGGGAAACTTTCACGCGTGGTTCTTAGGGGGGGTTGGTGCAGCAATGCACTGACTCTACCCGACCTGCACGAAATATAACAACTGCGCAACTATCCTATGGTGCTATAAGTGTTATAGGCGGGTGACCGTTACCACCCACTCATTAAGGGCGGCAAATCTGATCTATGTACTAATTTGTCACACTTTGAAGTAACGGTGAACTAATGGAACAGATTCATAGACCAGATAATCAAAGAGTATTTGTTTCAATTACTGGTGCTCCCATGTTTATTGCCCATGACCCAGGTTACGTTGAAGAAGATGCAGATATTGAGGTGGCAATACCTATATCTGGCAGAATAACGGTTGATGAAGGTTTTGAAGTGAAAATTCTGTCCGCGGGTAAAATTATTTCAGTTCTCTATACGGGATCTTATAATGGTGTTGGAGAAGCTTATAACAGAGCATTTGAATTATGTGTCAAAAATGGTTATAACATTCGAGATAATACACGAGAAATTTACCTGAATTCTCCTGGTGAAACTCCAGAAAATGAGTTACTCACCGAAATTCAGACACCCATTGAAGAAATAAGAGAATGAGAAATATGTCAATAAAAGTAGATTTTAAGAAAACCAAAAAAGAACTTTATCAACCAAATGCGAAAGAAGTGGTTGAAGTTGAAGTTCCAGAAATGCAGTTTATCATGATTGATGGGCAAGGATCCCCAGGAGATTCCCAGGAATATCAAGATGCAATGGCAACTTTATACCCCGTAGCATTTAAAATTAAGTTTTTCAGTAAAAAAATGGGAAAAGATTATGTTGTACCTCCCTCGGAAGGGCTCTGGTACGCCGATGACATGATTGATTTTCGTGCTGGAAATAGAGATAAATGGAAATGGACAATGATGATTTTTACACCCGACTGGATTTCAAAGAAAATATTCAATGAAGCTATTAAATTTACAGAGAAAAAAAAACCAGAATTGACTAAGCAATTAGCTAAATTAAGGTTCGAAAAATATTTTGAAGGTAAAGCTGCTCAAATAATGCATATTGGCCCATTTTCAAAAGAAGCTGCAACAATTGATAAAATTCATGAATTCATTGATAAAATTGGTGGAAAATTTGATGGACATTTCCAGAAGCATCACGAAATTTATTTGAGTGATCCTCGCAAAGCAAAACCAGAGAGAATGAAAACTGTAATTAGGCAACCTTTTATATTAAAATAACGTCATTTATTGAATTTTTTTTTAAAAACAGAACAAAATTAACCTGTAGAATAATAT
>SDBS01005181.1_pt1 | contig 12745 bp, 9 predicted proteins | sample 2277091 | NCBI WGS metagenome assembly SDBS01 (sample SAMN10404972, study PRJNA504765) | marine sediment metagenome | isolation source: marine sediment core GS10_PC15, 163 cmbsf | place: Arctic Ocean: Southern Knipovich Ridge | collected 2010 | reverse complement strand
CGAGCATGATCATCATCCCCATGCCGCCACCGCCAGCGCCCTGGGGGGCCCCCAGGCCCAAAATCCAGTGTATCACTATTCCTCCTCTTCCTCCGCCGGGGTCGGCCCGTCACCAGACCGATAACCCGCAAGAAAACCCCTTTTATAGTCAGTGAATGTATCCTCATCGATTGCCCGACGCAAGGATTCCATTAATTTCAGGTAAAACCACATGTTGTGATAACTCACCAGCGTACAGGCGGTCATATGGCTGATATTCAACAAGTGCCGGATATATGCGCGGGAATACGTACGACAGACAAAACAATGACAATTTTCATCCAGCGGTTTATCTGAATTCTTATATCGGGCGGCCTTGGCAATAATTACTCCGCGCGAGGTGAACGCCGTACCATTGCGGCCGTTGCGAGTGGGCAGGACACAGTCAAACATGTCAATTCCCTTATCCACCGCCAGCACCAGGTCCTCCGGGGTGCCCACGCCCATCAGATATTTCGGCTTATCGTCCGGCAGGAGCGGCACGATGGTTTCCAAAATTTCCCACAGCGCCTCTTTCGGTTCGCCGACCGACAGCCCGCCGATGGCATACCCGGCAAAATCCATCTCCAGCAGCCGCTCGGCGCAGGTCCGGCGCAGATCCGGATAAGTTGACCCCTGCACGATGCCGAATAGGCAGGGGCTCGTGTTTTTGTCGAGCTTCAGCGAGTGGTAATATTCCACCGCCCTCCGGGCCCAGTTCAGAGTCAAATCCACTCCTTTTTGCGCGCGTTCGCGGTCGGCGGGGTAGGGGGTGCAATCATCGAGAATCATGGCAATGTCCGGATTGAGGCCCATTTGCACGTCGATTACTTTTTCGGCATCAAAATAATGTGGCGAGCCGTCAATATACGACCGGAAGTGGACACCATCATCGGTGATCTTGCGCACGCCCTGCATGCTGAAAACTTGGTACCCCCCGGAATCGACCAGAAAAGCGCCCGGCCATTTAGTGAATCCATGCAATCCGCCGAGGTCGCGGATTATTTCCATCCCCGGCCGCAGGTACAGGTGGTAGGCGTTGGCCAGGCAGATTTGCGCGCCCATCTCGGCCAGGTGCGGAAACGTAAGCGCCTTGACCGATGCCGCGGTGCCCACGGGCATGAAAACCGGGGTCGCGAACGACCGGCCGCGTACGGTCACTGTGCCGGTTCGCGCGGACGTTCCCGTCCCCCCGGTTTGCTCCTGGAATTTCAACGGCCAATTGTCGGCGATGGTACAACTCCTTTAACCGATTGCCACCCAGCACAGAATAATAGCGCAATCGGGCGAAATAATCAATTGCCGGGATTATCCGAAATGTGCAATGTCATCACGTCGGGCCGCGATTTATTCCCTTGACTTCACCCTCGTTGGACAAAACCATACATCAGGGGGTATAATATCTACGCGCCTGTACCAATCGGCGCAGGGCACGATCGACTTGACTAACGAAGGCGTACAAGATGGATAAATTCATTATTACTGGCGGGAAAAAGCTCTCCGGTTCGGTCCGTATTGGCGGCTCAAAAAACGCCGTCCTGCCGATGATGACCGCCGCATTACTTATCGAAAAAGGTACCACCGTGATCAAGGGTGTCCCCAATTTGGCGGATGTCCACACCGCGGTGGACGTACTTACCCACCTGGGCGCCCGTTGCGATTACGATCCGCAAGTCCGGCAACTGTCGATCAATGCGGAGGATGTCGATCGTTATGATGTACCGTACGACCTGATGCGCCGGATGCGCGCGTCATTTTTGGTCTTGGGCGCGCTGATCGGCCGTTTTGGCAAGGCCAAAATCTCGTTGCCCGGCGGGTGCAGTCTGGGACCGCGGCCCGTTGACCTGCATATCAAGGGTCTACAAATGCTCGGGGTGCGGTTTGTGGAAGAGGGCGGGTATATCATTGCCGAGGCCCCGCGCTTGACCGGCTCGACAGTGTATTTTGATCGCCCAACCCATACCGGGACCGAGAATCTTCTCTCCGCCGCTGCCGTGGCTTCTGGCAAGACGATCCTGATCAACGCCGCTGCCGACCCGGAAGTTGTTGATGTGGCAAATTTTCTTGTCGCCGCCGGGGCGAAAATCTCCGGCGCGGGCACCCCGCAGATCAAGATTACCGGGGTAAAAAGACTCAAGGCGGTAGAGTATACTGTCCTGCCGGATCGTCTCGAGGCAGGGACTTTTATGATGGCTGCCGCGATAACCGGTGGGTATGTGGAACTCACTCACGTTCAACCGGATGACCTCGATGCGGTTATGATAAAACTCCGGGAGATGGATGTGGTGATTGAAACCACCAAAAGTAAAATAAGTGTCCGCGGCCCCGCCCGTCTCACCGCGACGGACGTAACCACATTTCCGTACCCGGGTTTTCCCACGGATGTCCAAGCGGGGATGATGGCCCTCCTGAGCGTTGCCGCCGGCACCTCACGGGTCGTCGAAACTGTGTTTCCCCAGCGTTTTGCCCATGCCATGGAGTTGGGGCGGATGGGCGCGGATATTCGCCTGGCCGGGGGAGAGGCCACAGTGACCGGCGTCAAGCGGCTAAAAGCCGCCTCGGTTATGGCTTCCGACATCCGGGCCGGCGCCGGGCTGGTGTTGGCCGCGCTGGCCGCGCAGGGGTGCTCCGAAATCCTGCGGGTTTACCATATTGACCGGGGTTACCACCGCATTGAACAAAAGCTAAGCCAACTGGGCGCCGATATTCAAAGAGTCAGTGTTTAGCGCGTGAATTGACCGAATTTTGGGAATCAAAGGTGTATCGCAAGCGTATTAAATCATGGCAGGGAACCGGGGTTATAATTTAACGGTTGGGGAAACATGTGTAGAGTAGACGAAAACCAGCGGGCTTTCTTGAAGGGCCAGGCATCATTATTTATTGTCTGTCTAATAGTTATGATTGCTGTCGGGGCCGTTGATTCGTATGGCCAGGAGGTCTATTTCGGTAAAAACAAGGTTCAATATGATCGGTTTGATTGGTCATATATCGAGTCCGACCATTTTGATATTTATTTTTATGAAAATGGTTACGAATTGGCTCTTTTCAGCGCGGCGGTGTTGGAATCGGCGTATGTTGAGGTTTCCCGGCAATTAAACCACCGTCTATCCAAACGTGTTCCGGCCATTATCTATCAGTCGCATAACGAGTTCCAGCAAACCAACGTTACCAGTGGCGTGCTGGAGGAGGGGATGGGCGGTTTCACCGAGTCATTTAAAAACCGCATGGTGATGCCCTTTACCGGTTCTTACGAAGATTTTCGTCATGTTTTGCATCATGAACTCACGCATGCGGTGACCTTTGATCTGCTTTATGGCAACGTTTTCGGTTCTCTCCTCTCGCGCCGCTATTTGTACCGGCAGCCGCTATGGCTTGCGGAGGGTTTTGCTGAATACTCCTCGCGGCATGGATGGGATTCGTTCAGTGATATGGTCGTCCGTGACGCGGTTATCCATGATTACCTTGCTCCGCTGGAATATGTAGGTGGATTTCTGGCATACAAAGAGGGCCAATCCGCGGTTTTATTCCTGGCGGAAAAGTATGGCGAGGAAAAGATCTCCGAGATCCTGCACAAATCGATGTCCGAACTGTCGACCAATGACGGCATGCAAAAAACCATTGGCATGAGTGTGGAGAAATTCTACGAGGAGTGGCGCCGCCGCCTCCGCAAGACCTACTGGCCCGAAATATCCATCCGGGAGGAACCGCGGGATTTTGCGAAATACCTGACCGACCACACCAAGGACGGTTCCTATTATAATGAAAGGCCGGTCTTTGCTCCGTCGGGAAATAAATTGGCCATTTTTACCGATCAAAGCGATTATACCGAGATTCGCATTATCTCCGGTGTCGACGGGAAACTGATCCGGAAGGTCCTCAAAGGTTCCCGGTCCGCCGCTTTCGAATCGTTGCATTCGTATGTCAGCGGTATGGCATGGTCGCCAACCGGCGATCGGCTGGCGTTTATTTCCAAGAGCCATGGGAAAGATGCACTGGTCATTTACTCGGTTGATAAAAACAAGACGCTGAAGAAGTGGCGTTTCGATTTCAGTACGATGCGTTCGCCGGCCTGGTCTCCCGACGGTGGGACGATTGTGTTTGCCGGTTGGCGCCATGGTCGAAGTGATTTGTATTCACTCGAACTGAAAACCGGCGAACTCAAACAGTTGACTAATGACCGTTATGAGGAGCAGGAACCTTCGTTTTCACTTGACGGACGGTATATTGCCTTTGCCTGCGACCGCCCCGCGATCGCGGGCGATCTTTTGTTGCCTGACACCGCGTCGGTTTTCAAATACGGGACCTACAACATATTCCTCGCCGACCGCACGACCGGCGGCGTTATGCCGATAACCGACACGACCGGCACTAATATGTCCCCTGTTTTTTCTCCGGACTCGCGCCGCGTGTGTTTCGTTTCCGACCGCAACGGGATTTATAATCTGTATGTTCATGAACTTGATTTGGGTACCAGCTACCCGATAACCAATTCGATTTCGGGTTGCTTTGCGCCCACCTGGTCACCCGATGGCGGCCGCATCGCTTTTTCCGGTTTTTATCGTGGTGGATTCGACATTTTTATGATGCGTGATCTCCAGCCGAAAACGGCCCCCGGAGAGAGTCTGCCGCTGACCGAATTGGCCCGCACGTGGCATGGGCTGGACCAGCAGTCGGTATTTGCCTTTGGCCGGCGTGAAGAGGTAACCGCAATTAAAATGGAGCAGATTGAAGAGGCTGAATTCACCGGGTATGCACATTCTTCGCCGACGATCCACAAAACGGCGTTTGTCGATTCGAGCGACACCGTCGGCCCGTACGGCGGGCAAGAGCACGCGGATTCCGTGGCCGCTTACTGCGATACGGTCTGGGCCGGTGTTTTTGGTGAGGACCAGCGGCGGCCGCTGGTGTGGAACCCCGTGACGCGCCGTCACGAGCCCGACATCCGGCCGTCATCTCCCGACGCGCCCCGGGATACCATCAACGGCGTCGTGCAATACAATCAAAAAAAATACAAACTTAAATTCACGCCCGACCTGGCCACGGGGAACACCTCGTTTGATCCCTTCTTCGGGTTACAGGGACAGATGGTGTTTGTACTTTCCGACTACCTCGGCGATCACCAATTCCTGTTGTTTACCGACTTGATTAACACCATCGACCAAAGCAATTTCCAACTGTTGTATTCTTACAACGCCAGCAGAATAGATTATGGTGTCGGGATATTTCATTCGAAGTATCATTATGAGTATTTCTCCAGCGCGGAAAACCGCTGGCGCCGGTTTTCCGACCGGACGTATGGTCTTCAGTGGCGGCTTTCGCGGCCGTTTTCCAAGTTTACCCGAATCGACTGGGACGGCTGGTTTATCTTTATCGACCGAAAGAATTACGATCCCGACTTGGACGGCAATTACAATGACAGTTCCGACCGTGTTTTCGTCGGGATGCTTTCACTGATTCATGATACCGTGATTTGGGGCATCACCGGGCCGGTGAACGGCCGGCGCTACCGCGTCGCCGCCGAATTTGCGCCGGACGGGCTTTCCAAGGGCGTCGCCTACCAGTCGCTGACGCTGGACTATCGGCAATACTGGCATTTGAAGAAACGTTACAGTTTCGCCGCACGTTTTGCCGGCGGAATCTCCGGAGGGAAAAATCCAAAGCGATTCTTCCTCGGCGGAGTTAATAACTGGATCGGCTCCAATATTGCCTCGAGTGATGTTTATGATGTTGACGGCTTGTACTTTTCGCAACTGGTCACGCCGATGCGCGGATACGATTATTATGAATTTTCCGGGACCCGGTATGCGTTGATGAACATCGAATTTCGTTACCCGTTTGTCGAATACTTGAAAATCCGTTTCCCGTTGCCGCTGACGCTCGCCTATGTCAAGGGCGCGCTGTTTTACGACATGGGCGCTGTCTGGAACAAGGGCCGGCCGTTTAAGGGCGCGACGGGCAGCGGCGGTACAGTACACCTGCAGGATATCAAAGCTGCGTTCGGGTTCGGCGTCCGCGCCAACCTGGGATTTTTGGTTCTGCGTTTCGACACCGCCTGGCCCACGAATTTGGAGACTGTTGCCGAACGCCCCAAATTCTATTTCTCCCTCGGCGGCGATTTCTAGTTTTCGTCGGTCGGGTTCCGATGTGCGCAAAGCGAACATGAGAAACCCGGACATCCCCGCGGGAATCCAATTGTGGTCGGTGTGTGTCCTCCTCCGCACAAGGTGCAGAGATCTACGAAGTGCACCGACATATTTCGATCCGTGGCAGACGAGAGCGTCCGCCACGCAAAACAGTGGGGACACACCGGTCTGTGCCCTTAATCCGGGCGGCCACATCGGGCCGCCCCTACCGTTGATGTGATGGATCTCAATATAAAAAAACCGCCCCGGCGGTGAGAAACCGGGGCGGAGATAATTCGCGATGTCAAACTACGATTACTTCAGCAAGGTCATCTTGCGTGTTTGGGTGAATTCCTCCGTCTGCAGACGGTAGAAATACACGCCGGAAGCAATCTGGTCGTCGTGCCAGGTAACATTGTGGTTCCCGGCGGACATGAACTCGTCCTTCAACGTGGTCACCCGTTGCCCGAGGATGTTGTAAACATCCAGCCGCACATGTGAATCCATCGGCAGGCCGAAAGAAATCACCGTCGTAGCGTTGAACGGGTTCGGGTAATTCTGGCCTAGCGACCACTCGTCCGGAATCGCCGGAACTTTTGCGTTCACCGGAATGGTGATCGGCTCGAAATCCGGCGTATCCATGTGGATGTCCAGCTTACCGGCAGCGTCGATATCACAATAGATGAAACCGAGCCGGCGGTCCGGGTCCTTAAATGTCGTGGCCTCGATGGTGAATTCCTCCATCATCGGATCGGTGATCTCGAAAGTCAGCGTAGCCAGCGGGCCGTCGCCCTCGTCGAGTTCCTTCTGACCCGCGTTGTAAGCCATCCACAAAAGCCCGATGATCACTGTCTTGTTGTCGTTATCAATGTTGGCGACTTTCACGTCGAAATAGTGCGTGCGCCCGTCGTCCAGATTCACGTTGACCAGTTCAATCCCATCATTCGGTTCCCCGAATTTCAGCGGGATGTCAATTGCCGCGAGGTTGTCGCTGTTGCTGATAAACAGCGGTACTTCAATTGTGATCGAGTTCGGGTTGATCTTCGCGGTCGAGATCTCCCCAAACACCACCGCGTCCTTTGCGCTCGCCTGAACTCCGATCGCCAGGACGAGGACCAGAGCCAGTGTCAAGCATTTTCCCCAACGCATCATCCATCCACCCCCGTTGGTTAAAAAGGTTTTGTTACGCTTTCCGGGTCTTCGAGCTTTTCGTCCCCCCGGGTTTCCGTTGCGGCGGGGTACTTCCTAGCGGGCGAAAAGCCGGCTTCCAAAAACAATCCCCTACTCCTACTTAAAGAAGCGACTCCGAGGACTTTTGTCAACAAAAAAATTGCCAAAACTTTTGCCACCTCTCGATAAGCACCTCCTCTGTGTAATGTTACCAGCCCTCCGTGGCCGTATTTTGCGTACGCAATCATGATGTCCAGCCCATTGCTTTTTTGCCTTCTGCGGTAATACGGTCGGGGGTCCAGCGCGGTTCCCAAACAATATTCACCCCCGCCTCTTCAACACCATCCAACTCTTCGATTTTTGCCTTGGCGTCTCGGGCCATCGGCTGGGACATGGGGCATCCGGGGGCGGTGAGGGTCATGTCGATTTCGACTTTTGATCCATTTACCCGGACGTCGTAGATTAATCCGAGATCAACAATACTAACAGAACTAACAGATGGAATTTCCGGATCGAAACACTCGCGAAGCTTCTCGATGATGCCCTGTTTGTCCACAACGACCTCCCCAGCAAATACTACCCGTTTTTGTACGGGTTGTTCCCGGCTTTTTTGGTAAAAATGTGTTGGTGTTCAACAAATTACTTCATTTAAAGCTTGGTGTTTTATGTAACCCAATGACTTAAGAGGAATTAGCATTATGCATTTTTTTTGCAACTAGTCGGTTTACGTCGGAACAACTTCTGTTTCAAGGAGTTAGGCCGCTACGCATCCGGCTGCCGGATAAGGGGTTTACTTTGTCGGGACGACGCGGTGGTAGGGTCGGAATTCCGCTGACTCATCCCTTAATCCCCAGTGGATAACTCACGATAAAACAATCCCTTGATTCTGCCGGGTGGGGGGCGTATTTTTTGTCCCAAATGCCGCGACGGATCTGACAGAAAGCTGGAACGGCGACGGCGAGAGAAAACCGAATATGTGTACGTCATTCATAATTAAATAGTTAAGGAGGTTGCGTGTCTCCACCGGAAAACAATAATACTGCAAACGCCAAATTCGAACCGGTAATCAAAGCCCATCAGACCGTGCCGGAATTGACCCTCAAGGCCATTGTGCTGGGGGTGCTGATCTCGGTGGTCTTTGGGGCGGCCAACGCCTATCTCGGCCTAAAAGTCGGGATGACCGTGTCCGCCTCGCTCCCGGCGGCCGTTATTTCGATGGCCGTGTTGCGGACATTTTTCCGCAAAGTCAGTGTGCTGGAAAATAATATCGTCCAGACTATCGGCTCGGCGGGGGAGTCCCTGGCGGCGGGAATTATTTTCACCGTCCCCGCATTTCTCATCTGGCAGATCACGATTCCGGGATTTGAGTTCGAAATCAGTCAATGGCAGATCATCGGGCTTTCGCTGCTCGGCGGTTCGCTGGGGATTCTGCTGATGATCCCGTTGCGCAGGTACCTCGTGGAAAAGGAGCATGGCAAGTTGATGTTCCCCGAGGGCACCGCCTGCGCCGAGATTATCGTCGCCGGTGATGAGGGCGGCGGCAAAGCCAAGCTGGTGTTTTTGGGGCTGGGACTTGGCGGATTATACAAACTCCTGATGGATACCTGCCGGCTCTGGCCGGAAAACATGAACTATCCGCTTAAGGGAGTATTCAAGGGCGGACAGATCGGTATCGATGCCACACCGGCGTTGTTGGGTGTGGGGTACATCCTCGGGCCGCGTATCGCCGCGTTGATGATGGGCGGCGCGCTCATGGGCTATGTCGGGATCGCCCCGCTGATCTACTTTATCGGGTCGTTCATGCCCGATGCCATCGTGCCGCCGGGCAACATCCCCATCGCCGATATGGGGCCGGGCGAGATTCGTAATTTCTATATCAAGTATCTCGGTGTCGGCGCAGTAGTCCTCGGCGGGTTTGTCAGTTTGCTCAAGGCCTTTCCCGTGATTGTCAGTTCATTCGCTTCCGGGGTGGGCCAGTTGATCAATCGCGGCAAGACAGACCAGAAGGACGTTCCGCGTACCGACCGTGACCTGCCGATGACATTGGTCTTCGGTGGATCGTTGCTAATCGCCATTCTAATTTGGGTATTTCCGGGCACGGAGTTGCATTTCCTGGGCGCGGTGATGGCGATTATCTTCGGCTTTTTCTTTGTGGTGGTGGCGGCGCGGATTGTGGGTCTGGTGGGATCGTCCTCCTCGCCGGTATCCGGGATGACGATTGCCACGCTTTTAGTCACCTGCCTGCTGCTCTTGAAATTCGGGATCAGCGGGGTCGGCGGCATGGTGACCGCGATGTCGGTTGGCACGGTCGTGTGTATCGCCGTGTGTATGTCCGGAGATATCGCGCAGGATTTGAAGACCGGCTACTTGCTGGGCGCGACCCCGAGCAAACAGCAGGCGATCGAATTTGTCGGCTTGGTTTTCCCGGCGTTGACAATGGGGGCGTTGATTTTCCTCTTTGCCGAGGCGTACGGTTTTGTGCAGGATGCTCAGCATCCGTCACCGATGCTGGCGCCGCAGGCCAACGTGATGGCCGAATTGGTGCGCGGGGTGATGACCGGCAACCTGCCGTGGGTAACGATCATCACCGGCATGGTCCTCGCCGCGGCGATTGAAATGGTCGGGGTCGGTTCGTTGCCGTTTGCGATCGGGATGTACTTGCCGCTGGGCTTGTCCACCCCGATTATGGCCGGTGGTTTGATCGCGATGATCGTCAAGAAAACTTCACCGAAAGACATCTTCGCCAAACGGCATGAACGCGGTATTCTCTTCGGTTCGGGATTAGTGGCGGGTGATGCCTTAATCGGTGTCGCCGGGGCGGGGTTGATCATCGGGTTTTCGTCATTCAAGGAATACTACGATCTTCATGAGGGACTCTGGGCTTCGCTCACCACCGGTTTCGGTCCGTACCTGAGTTTAATCTGTTTCTCCTCGTTGGTCCTCGTTCTCTGGCTGACCACGCGGGTGAAGAACAAGGGCAAAATGCTGTAGAAGCAATCATTTATCTATCAACCGTAGGGGCGGGTCTGCGACCCGCCCTTTTTTATGTTGACCTCAGTACAATCCCGTGCAATCATGATATTGCACATGTAGACTTGGCAGCAAGTGCAGGATTTGGGTATTACTATCGGGAGAGATAAAATGCGAAATCAGATTGCGAAAATATGGAAAGAACATTGGCCCATGATTATTCTAATAGGGACGGTGGTCTTAATATGGCTCATTTATTGGCGGGCCATTGATTTTTGGGTACCGGCCGATAATCGTGGAATATTCGGTGACAAATTTGGAGGGGTAAATGCACTATTTGCTGGTTTGGCGTTTGCAGGCCTTATATACGCAATCATCCTTCAAAAGAAAGAACTTAGTCTGCAACGCGAGGAATTGAAGGCAACGCGTGAGGAGCTTTGCGGTCAAAAAGAACAATTGGCGGCACAGAACATGACTTTTCTGAAGCAGAGTTTTGAAAATAACTATTTCCAGATGCTAAAGATCTTCTTAGAGATGGGTGATAACATTTCTTGGTCGCATAGTAAAGGGAGACTTGAACTATTTACTCGGTTTTACGAAGCCTTGCGCGGCGAATGGGAACGTAGTGTACGAAAATCCAATATGAAGAAATGGTCAGCGGGATTGGATGATTCGTATAAAAACCTATTTCCCGATTATGCCTTCGTGTTTTCGAATTATTTCAGGACTCTTTATCGAATATTGAAATTCGTAAAATATGCCGACATTGAAGATAAGAGGTTTTATACCGGATTGTTGCGAGCTCAATTAAATAGCGACGAATTACTCGTCTTGTTTTACAACTGCCTTAGTGCGTATGGGGGTAAGTTGAAGCCCTTGGTTGAAGAATTTAGTCTTCTAAAGTTTTTGCCTGAGAATGAATTGCTTTCACCTGAACATATGGAATACTATGACACGTCGGCATTTGGCAGGGAAGGTTGATTTCATGCAGTCGGTGGATATTATGATCTGTTATAAAACCAGTTCAACGTAAACAACCGAAATGGGATTAATGATGGAATGCGCAACTCACATAATATTAAGTCGCGGGGATATTTGTGATTAAAACAACTCAATTTGTGATTGGGATGGTATGTACAGCCGTAGGGGGTGTCCTTTTTACAATTCTGCCTGCTATTGGTACAATTATAATCATCATAGGTATTGCGATATCTCTGTATTCTTACTTGGAGTCAGAATCTGCACGGAAAAGTGCAAATGTCCTGTTAGAAGCACAGTCACAAATTCTAACAAAAAGCGGCTCAGGAAATCCTTATCTTGAGGCGGCCAAAAACGAGGCTCGCAAGCGAGGTGCCACTAAAAAGTTCACAAATTATGTGGAAGAGGCACACCGGCTTGATCCAAATGATATAGATGCGTTAGCCTATTTATGTACTAATCGTGTTCTAGAGCTTTCGTTCGTAGAATATTTGTGCAAATCTGATGAGACTAGTTTTAAATCTCAATTGACTCAAGTGCATGAATTGATTAAAGAGGGGATCGAAAAGGCTCCTCAAAATCCAATCTTTTACGAATCCGCCGGCATTATAGCTGATCTAGAAGGGGATCACGAACAGGCGCGGCGTCAGTTCGAGAAATCGGCACTATTTAGAAGTGATCCTTATTGGCGCATATCAATGGCGGTCTCATGGGTTTATTCGGGACGAATAGACAAAGCTATGAATGAAATGGATAAAGCAAAGAAAGAGGGAGCGCATGGGGTTATGCTTGACATCGACCACGGAACCTACCCCTACGTGACTTCATCCAACGCCACCGCCGGCGGAGCCTGTACGGGAAGCGGGGTGAGCCCCAAGGCCATTGACTACATCTTGGGCATCTCCAAGGCCTATATCACACGGGTCGGCGGTGGGCCGTTTCCTACAGAGATGCTGGGAAAGCTGGGGGAGGAGATCCGACAACAAGGCAAGGAATACGGGGCCTCGACGGGAAGGCCGCGCCGCTGCGGCTGGTTCGACAGCGTCGTGGTGCGCTACGCCAACAGGGTGAACGGCCTTGATGCCCTGGGAATCACAAAGCTGGATGTCCTGGACGGGCAGAAGGAGATCAAGGTCTGTACCCGCTACCGCTACCACGGTGACGCAGTGGACGAGTTTCCCGGCGAGCTGTCCACGCTGGAGGAATGCGAGCCCGAGTACAGAACCCTTCCGGGCTGGGACAAGCCCACCGCCGGCGTCACCAGGGCCGGGGATCTGCCCGTGAACGCCCGCCGGTACCTGGATGCTCTCGAGGAGCTCTGCGGCGTGCCCGTGGAGATGGTCTCAACAGGCGCCGCGCGCGCCGCCACAATCGTGGACATGGAGCGCGGCGCTCCCTTACTGGAGCGCTGGTTCGGCGCCCCGGGAGCCTAGCCTATAGCCTCCTAGCTCGATGACTTTGACCCGGCAGCTCAAACATCCTAGAAT
>SDBS01005179.1_pt1 | contig 12746 bp, 28 predicted proteins | sample 2277091 | NCBI WGS metagenome assembly SDBS01 (sample SAMN10404972, study PRJNA504765) | marine sediment metagenome | isolation source: marine sediment core GS10_PC15, 163 cmbsf | place: Arctic Ocean: Southern Knipovich Ridge | collected 2010 | reverse complement strand
GGGTATGGTGGCGTTTAGGGTGTGGAATTACGACCGCTTTGGCCTGAAAAGTACTGCGAGGGGTTATCACTGGCGAGAAGTGAATTTCGCTGACAGGGTACCTGAGCGTCATAATCAGAGTGGTTTTTACTGTATTAAGCTGACGGGTTTGGGTGTCCTGACCACTGGTGCTGGTTATTTTGGTACTGGGCGCCAGAATGTGAGTGGCTTCGTTGAGCTTCTTGGTCGTGTGGAGGAGCATACCGATGGGGTTCTTAGGGTTGAGGTTGCCAAGTTGATATGTTTGTTCGTTACAACTGAGAGTATCGAGGCTTTTCCAGACATTGTTCGCAGTCTGTATGAGTTGTATCCTGTGACTCCTGTGTTTGTACTCAATCCGGAGCAGCTTGCTGATGTGTTGATGAGGGAAGTGCTGAGGCAGAGGTATTTAAGAGGGCAAGAGTAGTGGCGGAGGCAATGTGCGGATACGTAAAGAAAGACTGACTAGGGGGTTTTTCATAGAGGTAGCAACTAATGCTTTGCTAATAGCACTGCCGGCGGACCTACTCTATCTCTACTACAGTGGGTTATGGTACGACCCTATTAAGGCTCTAGAAGTCACGGAGGTGGTGATACTGTATTTGGTGATACTGTTTGCCTTCTGGAGGCATTACCAATTCATAATAAGGATTCGGAAGGGTTGGTCTCGTTGTGGTGAGTAGAGACGAATGGTAAAGGAATATAAGGAGACACACCAGAATGAGGAAGGGTGAGAGGCCTTTTTCCGTTACTAAGTATGCTAAGCGTAGGTATAAGCCCGAAACTGTTGCTAGGCGCATGCTAGCACGTGGTTATTATCAGGTTAGTAGGAGGTATGGGCACGTATCGCGTGTTGATGTCTCGCGGAAGGAGATGGTGGAGTTCTTTGTTAAGGAGAACTTTGGCTGTCGAGTCTCTGGTGTGCCTTGTTTGTCTTTGTGGCAGCAGGAAGATCAATATAGGCGTTGTGTGTCTGAGGATGTAATAACTGGTGTACCTGAGCCTATTATGTTCATGATTCGTAATCCAGGAGAGAGGTTTGTGTACAGACCTCCTAGGCCTGATGACGATGAGTATGTTGCAATGATGGTAGAGCTCGGGATGGTGAGGTGAAGTAATGCCTTGGTACAAGATAGAGGCTCACACTGGACCAGGTCATCAATCTCGTTACCTGAATTATGTGTGGCGGGACAAGAGATTGGCTGGTCAAGAAGCGCTGTTGTTGTTTGAAGATGAACTTGAGCATCGTACAGACGCTGTTGGTAGTGTTGTTGCAGTGAGGAGGCTTCCTGCGAAAGTACGTGGCCAGAAGATTGCGATGTGTAGGAGGTGTATCGAGGATGCTAATAAGATGCTTGCGATGTTGATACCGAGACCAAATAGAGGCGGAGGTCAAGTGTGATGGATGAGTACGATGCTACCATTGTAGAGGCGTGTTTGGACATTTCTAAGGTGTCTGGTCTGGGTGTGGTTAAGTTGGTACTTTCACCTCATGGTCTCTGCTTTTGTGATGGTAGGGGTGTAGGTAGGTTGTTTAGTACTTTCGCTAATAATTGGCCTACGCCGATGCTTCTGTTACTTAAGTTGCGGAAGGCTCTTGGTTGTGCTGACTTGATACAGCCTTTTACTGACGAGGAGTTGGGGTCCATAGTTGGAAGGTGCATTCGTGTGAGTGTTGAGACTATAGAGTTTAAGAACATGTTGCGTCTTCGTGTTGTGGATTTTCTGTGCTACTCAGGTGTTGTGGTGACGCAGTGCTGCTCCGATAACGAATATGTGTTTATGATGAGGGAGCTCATTCGGGGAGGTGTCGGTTGATGACTAGCAAACCACGAGTAAGGAGACATCCGGTATCTGGGTTGACTAACAGGCAACATCAGGTTCTTGGCTTGATTGTCGAGGGTGCGTCTAACAAGTTGATTGCGTTGCGGTTGAGTATTGTGGAAAGCACTGTTAAGGAGACTGTGGGAATGCTTTATCGGGAGTTGGGCGTACAGGTTAGGGTCGAGGCGGCAGTTCTTGCGGTTAGGAGGGGATGGTTTTGACAACTGTTTTCGACCCTAGCCTTTACGACGAGAGTGTTGCTGTTGAGAAGCCTAAATCTGTTGTTAGACCTAAGGCTGTTAGGCGACCTAAGCGTGTAGAGAAGCTTGTAGTCAGTCCTGCCCCTGTTGTTGATGATGTTGAGGTTCCCGAAGTTAGGGGTGTGATATTCGACCCTAGGTTGTTTGATAAGGTATTGGGTCAGCCTGAGGGTATGAATCATAAGGAGTATCGTAATGTTCTTGCTCGCTATGTGTCTACTCTTAGTGAAGTTGAGCGTGTTGACGTTCTCTCTTGTCGTGAAGAGATTGGGGCTGCTGAGGTGGAGTGGAAGGAACTGAATCACGGTGTACTGCGCCGTCTGGGTTTTAGTGAGGCTGAAGCTGGGATGTTGTGTGATAAGAGATTAGACAGTCCGGGCATGCGTTTTTTGATTCGTAAGCGAGCCGAAGAGGTTAAGAAGGGTCTCCAGGCTAGGGACGTATTGAGGAGGGTGGGATGACTACTTTTACCTTCGTTCGTGATGATGTTGTACAACAGTTGCTAACCAACCTAATGAGAGCTGGTGTAGTAGACGAGAGAGAGCTGTCTGAGCTGTATGACAGGTTTGTATCGTATTCTACTGATGCTCTTTTGGCTGCCCTTGTTAGGAGTCATGAGATTGTTGAGGGAGTGCTTGAGGGCTGAAGTTGTATTGAGGAGGGAAGGGTGAAGGAATTTAAGTGTCCAAAGTGTGGTAGCATGAAGTTTACCCTTGTGTATCGTCGTTACACTGTGGCTGATTTCAGTCAGGAAGGGGCCATTGAGGGCAATCCTATGATATCACCGGGTGGAGTGAGCTTTGATTCCCTGTTTTGTGACAACTGTGCTGAGCCTGTTGAGGGTGAAATGGTTCAGGAAATGCTTCAGGAGGTGATATGATGACTGAAGAACTTCAATTGACAGATGAGCAATATTTGAGGGTGTTGAGGAAGATAGAGGCTACTATCACTCAGGATGGCTTCAAGGTTAGCTGTTCTGACTGTACTGTAGTGGGGCAAAAGTCTACTGACAGTAACTGCGGCTTTTGTAATGATGCCTATACTGATGAGGACATGGCTCTGTTTCCTGACCAATATCCCGGACGGAAGTCAATGAAGTATAGGCAGAAGAGCCATTGGTGTCCCTTTGATATGAGGGATAAGTCTGGAATACTTGGTTGGGGGTATGGTTGTTTCCCTGAGTGCTATTTGTTCCGGCACCTCGGTAAGAGGGACTGGAACCTCGCGTTGATGCGCGAGATGGTTGACCATACTGTAGAGGTAGCAAGGTGAGATGAAAGGAGTTAATTATGGCTAAGGTCGAACTAAAGGTTGTGTATGAGGATACTGCCTTATCTTACTACCAACTTGTTAACGCTTTTCGCAACCTGTTTCCTGGGGCGAGGGTTTCAGTTGTGACGGGTAAGCAGGTAGTGCAGGGAGGGTATCACAGACCAGTGTGCCCAAAGTGTCATGTTGAGTTGACGCCGGAGCGTAATGGTGTGGCAGTGCTTGATTTGTCTGACTTTGGTCCGTATGCTCTGTGGGATTCGGACCTCTGGAAGTGTCCGGAATGTGGTGTGGAGGTTTTGGGAGGATTTGGTAATGGTCCACTCTCTGCTCACTATCAGGAGGACTTTGTTGGGCTGATTGAGGCGTATAGGAACAAGGGTCTTCTTGTAGAGAATCAGGGTTGAGGTGTGATGGCTAGGAAGTGTGATACGGCTAAGTATAGGAAACGTCGGGAGCGAGAACGGTTAAGTGCTGTTACTAGGGATCGTCGTATCGAGGCTATTGCATTCAAACATCGGGTTGAGGTTCAGGAAAGAGTCCGAAAGGCAGAGCTAGCGAGGCTAGCAGACCCTAGACGGCAGTTGGTTCAGAGGTTGGTCAACATCCTTTGCGTTCGGCTTTCGTCCAATCCGGTGTATCAGTTGATGCAGATTTCTAAGTTGTTTGGCATCGATATGGATGAGGTTGTTAGGGATTCTGTATCAGGTATGCTAGAAACAAAGGTGATTTCATTGCGTATCAGGCGTTAGAGTACAAAGGAGGTTGTATGGTACGAAGGAATAGGCGTGATAGGGTAGAGTTCAGGGTGGAGTGCACTCTGTTTCAGACGTGCAAGAAGATAGACAGAGCGATAAAGTCCTCAGGTTGCTTCTGGCGACAGGAGCAACGCATGGAGGAAGCTTGTAGTTGCTGTTCTGAGAAGTTGACTGTATGACTCAGGTTGTACTGTTGAGGTGTGTATAACTGATTGAGGAGGTTAGGCATGAGTGATGAAGGACTTATGTTGCTGCTGATACTGATTCCTGCTGTTATTTGTTTATTGTTTGGGGTAGGTGGTCTTCTGTGGTGTGGGTTTAGAGGGTCTCGTTGTCCCAAGTGTGGAAGTGGAAGACTGAAGCGGTGTCAGCGCTCCTACTTTCGTAAACCTAATCCACCGCTGGGTTATTGGACGGATGTACGGGAGGTATGTTCTTCCTCAGGTTGTAGATATGAGAAGTTTATTGGAACCTTTGCAGGAGGGGGCTAGATGACTCAAGGAATACCACCTCCTGTCAAAAGAAGTGTTGGTTGGACGAAGCCTGGCTCCAAGTTGTGGGAGAGGCGCTATGCCTCGCTGAGAAGGCAGGGCTTTGTTCACAGAGAAGCTGCTCAGTTAGCTGAAGGTATCATTGGCTCGAATGTTATGAGGAGGGGACGCTATCGTCGAAGGCGTTGGCATGAGGGGGTTGTTGCAAAGGGTCTCACTCCTATTGAGATAGCGCAGGCCGTTGACGATATGTATGATGAGTTTGATTGGGCTGATGCTTACACGCAGTTTTATCCTGAGGAGTAGTAGCGTGGAGGAATGAAGAAGTACGTGCCATTTGGCCAGTTGAAGTTGCATCCGCCTTATAGGGCGTTTCGCAGGGGGAAGGATGGTATTATTGGTCACGACACCGAATCTCTGCTCTCTGGCTACGCTTTTCTGATTACTGATTCGTTGGGCAATCACCAATGGGTAACTTCCCCTGAGGATGTGGTTGCGTGGCTTAGTGACACTCGCTACAGAGGTACGTTTAACACGTTCTGGAATATGGACTTCGATGTGACGGTCCTGCTGAAGTGGCTGGGTAAGGAGTTCTGTAAGCAGTTACTAACTTATGGGTGTGCGTACTTTGGAGACGTTTACTTTGAGTATGTATCTAAGCGCTTTCTCCTTGTTCGGCGTGGCAATGTTTGGAACAGTTATTTCGATGCGTCTCAGTACTACATACCTCGTTCCTTGAGTGGGGCGTCCAAAGTCTATTTAGGTGACGCTAAGAAGCATATTGGCTCGAAGGAGTTTACGGAGGTTGATTACGGAAGTGAGAAGATTCTGGGGTACTGTAAGCATGATTCCAAGCTGTGTAGGGATTTGACTCAATTGCTACTTGAAGACCTGCACGAGATGGGTTTTAGTCCCTCTACACTATCTTCTCCTGGAACCATTATGGAGGAGGCGTTGGTAGGTACTGTATATTTTCCTGACGTTACGAAGATTCCTTCTGAGGCTCATGAGTATGCGTACAATGCGTATCGGGGAGGATGGATGGAGTGTTTCAAGCGTGGGTACTTCCCAAAGCTTTGGGACTACGATATAAGTTCTGCGTATCCCTATCAGGTATCGGAGCTCATTGACTTAGACGGTAAGTGGGAATGTGTCGACGATGGGCTGTTTGGGGGATTACTTGAGGGTGCTGAGTATGGGTTCATTTATTGTCTTGTGGACATTAGGTCCGATGTGTCGCCTATAATTTATAGGGCTGATGTTAATACGACGCCGAAGGGGCAGTGGTATACTACTCTGACCTTGGATGAGTTTAACTTCATACGGGAATACAGGTTAGGTACAGTGACGCCGCTTCGGGGTTGGTTCTTTGTACCTTCTCGGCAGGCGTACAAGCGTCTTTGGGCTCCAATGAGGAGGCTCTTTAGGCAGAAGGGTAGGGTCAGGAATAAGTGGTTGCCAAAGGCTATGAGCGTCTCTCTGTATGGGAAGTTTGCGGAGAGGGATGAAACTGGTAGGACAGGGAACTTACTTAACTTTGTGTATGCTTCGACAATAACGTCTCGGACACGTCTGCAGATAGCAAAATATGCCTTAATGCTTCCTGCGAGTTTGGTTCTTGTAGCTGCTGACGGTCTTACCTTCAGTGCTCCATTGCCGTCGTCTGCTTTGTCGGCGGATTTTGGTGGGTTGCGCTTGGTCCATAGCGACGAGGGTGTTGTCATAGGTACTAATGTTTGTACTATTAAAGGCAAGTACCCTGGTGGTAACTGGCGTCCGGGAAGGTTCGATTGGTTGAGGTTGCTTAGAGGTAGTCCCGACAATGTTGTGTTCAAGTTGAATCACTTCCGCTACACTACGCTTGTTGAGGGCGTCGCGAATGATTTCAAGTTGTGGGATGAGATTGGAGTGTTTAAGGAATTCCCTTATGACTTCGGTCTTAACTTTGACCACAAGCGTATTTACCACAAGGTGTCTTGTGCTAGGGAGCTGATGGAAGGACAGTTCGATTGTCATCCTTGGGAGGTAGGTATACCTACGAAGAGAGGCGAGTTATGGGAGCTTCGCTGACGTGCACTAGGTGTAGGAGGTTGAAAGATGGCAGAGGATACAAGTGAGAATGTTTGTTGTCCCCTATTAAGTTTGGTATTCTGTGTCGAGACTGAAGGCCATCAACATATAGTTTGCCGAGCTAAGGATGGAATTACTGACAATCCTCTGTTGGACAATGAGCACGTTAAGAAATACTGCATTGGTGATACTGGGATATTTGATAAGTGTTTCTACTATCCGAGACATGGTTGACATTACACGGTTAAGGAGGTGTCATGAAAAGGACTCTTGTGTTAGCGGTACTCTTATTACTGGCGTTACTGCTTTTCTCGGTGGGATGTAGTACAGCCACGCCGTCTGTTGACGTTCAGACCTTTGTCATAGTTGACAGACTAACTGGTACCCGTTACTCTTCCGACTTGGAGCCAAAACCTAAAGTGTCTGGTAGCACTATCACCTTTGTTCAAGGTGGCGAGGCGTACATGTTAAATGGTGGCTGGCTCATAGTGGGAGAGTTAAGGGAGTCAAAGTGAATAGGTGGTTGATATGTCTGGTGTAGATTTTGGCTCTGAGATATTCTCGATGCTTTCCGAAGGGGGTAAACAGGAGCATTCTCAGCTCGAGCATGCCGACTATCGATTTCCCTTATGGGACATACTTAGGGAGATTGACAGACGAACCCGTCGCGCAGGGCGCGACAAGGGTAGAGATATAAGGGACTATATGGGAGCTCATCCCGATGTTGTTGAGAAGATAAGGGAAGGTCATGGCCTATAAGCGTGTTGAGTTTCACACTAAGAATGGCAAGTCGGTGTCGTTTAGGGTTCGTGCTAAAACTAAATCTCGTGTCAGAGTAAAGCGTCAACCGAAGAGGACGGGGACAAGAGTGAGGGGGAACTCAGATGCAGCTATCAGGCGTTGGGGGTATGGTCGTGTTGCGTAGTGTTAGGTTGCTTAGTGTTAGGTTGCTTGCCGCACTTCGGTGGTTGCTTAGTGGAGGTCAGCTGAAGGCGGCGAAATTGGGTGTAGCAATGTCTCTGACCGAGGTTCGTGCTGCTCATATCAGAAAGCTTGAGAAGGCTGCCGAGATTGAGGAGGAAAGGAACAAGGCTCTGGAGGCAAATTTGGAGTTCAAGGTGAATGAGGAAGTGGTTCTAGCAAGAATAAAGGTGGCTCGTTCTCAACGAGAGAGGCTGTGGGAGCGTTTGGGCGAGTACGGAACGAGAAGGCCTAGGTTGCTTAGATGGGTTTTGATAGGTGTGGCTGTTTTATTGATATTGTTGCTATTTAGTTGCTGAGGAGGTGTTCCATGAGGTATTTATACAGTGCCAGGGAGGTGGAGTATGATGAATCACTTTAGGGAGCTCGAGTTGGTTTGTCCTCATTGTGGTGGCTGTAACTTTGTGCGGAGAAAGTGGTTTCACTTACTCGGGCGGTTTGAGTGTCATAAGTGTGGCGGTGCATTCTTTAGGGCCACTTCGGTGTCTGTAAGAACTAGCTCACACCGCGATGATAGGTCATATGAGAACAGGAACAGGCCTTTGGGTTCTCGTGTCGGCCTTCGAGGGAGTAGAGGGAGCAGGAAGGGCTTGCTAATACTCTTTGGGGGCCTTGTGGGAATGGGTGCGTTGCTCTATCTTATACTGCAATACACCGCTGCCGTCGCCATTATCGCAGTGATAGCGCTTGGGATTGTTGGAGTGTACATGAGTTCGAGGCGTAGATGCTCTTCGGCAAGGAGAGAGAAGTTTAGGCTGTGGTGACGAAATTTACATCACGGCTCCTGAAAAAGCACTGAAGATTGTTTCGGGTTAGGGTGTTTTGCTCGGAGGGAAGTTGGTTGAAGAAACAAAAAGGGAGTGACTTAAGAAACTCCTATTCTGATTATCTTGCCTGTTTGGGAAAGCTGTGTTATAATGGGATATAAAGATGAGCAAAACAAGGTTGGACCAAAAATCTAGGGTTGAGAGACTTCGTGAGATTGTTAAGAGGGTCCAAGACGGTAAAGCGTTCTCGGCCTTCGATCTCGCCGTAGAGTACGATATCTCTATCAATGTGGTTTACAGAGACATTAAGACCCTTCGGGATGAGAATCTCATCCCAAAGGACTTCGAGCTCGCTAGAAAGGAGAGACGATGGACTGGCTAATCGTAATCGGTTTTGTGGCACTTCTTTCCCTCATTCTTTCCGTCGTGTTCATTGTACTGACGTTGAGGAAGCGGATTGAGCCTCTTCCTGACGGAGACTACCTTGTGACAATTGTGGAGACTCGTGAGACTCCTCGGGGTGTGGCGACTGTGTTCAAGATTGATGAGCCAAAGGAGTTTGAGGGACACACCGTAACTGTTGTAAAGGAGAAGACAGAGGAGCTTCTGGAGGGAGAGGTAAATGGATAAATTCAACTGTATCCTTTATGGTGAATCTGGTGTAGGTAAAACACCTTTCTGTGGTACTCTTCAAGTCTGTGAGAAAACCTCGCCTTGTTTGCTCCTTGATGTCGATATGGGTTCCATGAGCCTTGACTCTAAGAATCCTCGCCCTACAGTTCTGCCAATTGATAGGTGGTCACAGGTTCAGGTTGTTTTTGACAAGTTGAGTAAGAAGGCTTGGGGAGAGCTTGCTGACTACATTAGTAAGGAGACCTTTGGTGAGGTTCCTGTCTTGGAGTATCGCTCTGTGGTTATCGATTCTGGAACTGAGTTGGAGTACAATCTTCGTATGGGCGTCGTAGGTGAGGCTGGCCATGAGGAGATTCCGTCGCAGCCTGACTACTTGAAGACCCAAGAGCGCTTTCGGAAGATGTACAGGAAGTTTAGGGACTTACCCCTTTCTCTTGTTATGACTGCTGGCATACGAGAGCTGAAGGAGGAGTCCACTGGGGTAGTTAAGCGCTCTCCTGACTTTCAACCTGCATTGGCTCATGACTTGGTGCGCATGACAGATTTCGTAATCTTCATGAGTGTGACTATGGAGGGCATTGGTAAGGAGGCCCATTGGAAGAGACACCTTCTTGCCTCTCTGTCGCAGCGGTATATTGCTCGTTCCAGAAGTGACAAGCTTCCCTCTGTAATGGAGGGAGATAAGTTCAACTTTAATGACATATGTGCGAAGATTCTTGCTGATTAGACCTGCCTGAGTCGCTACTTCCGTTAGTTGGGCAGGGGTACAGACGTAGCGGGAGTTCAGTGGCAAACCCTGACTCAGGCAGGTAGGGACTGAGTAAGGATGGATGTAACAAAAGTTAGAGAAGAGCTGAAACAGATGGCGCCGGAGTTCGCTAAGCGAATTCAGCCTATCTATCCGTTCTTGGGCTGGCAGTGGAATACTGGGGTCGAGCCGTTTGTGCCTCAGGTCTCTCACATCCTTGATACCTTGCTGGACATGGTTGAGGGTATCGATGAGGATTTCTACTCAGAGTCAACTGGGGGCTTGGAGGTCTTTTACACTGAGCCCTCCAAATTCGATTTGTGTGGTTGTTATGGCTTCAGGTTCGTGTTCGAAGATAAAGTAATTTGGGGTCAGGATGGCAAAACCAGGTTCGTTTCGGTACGTGATTTAGGAAGTGAGTGAGTTGAAGAGATGCTTGTAATCATTGGTGGAAGGACGTCAAGTTGTGTTAGAGGACTCAGAGCCGTTACAAAGGAGACTCCTGACTTGGACAAGGTGGATGGTGTTGTATACTGTGACTGTAGCTCGAAAGAGGCGGTTTCGTCTTTGATTGAGGTCGAACCGGAAGGTGGCTCAACGTACATCCTGGAGCATGCGTACTTTGCTCTTGATTGTAGGGCGCCAACTCTGAAATCGTTGATAGCGCTTTTTGAGTGGATTGCAGGAGCGCAGAAGTTTTGTAACGTGTTTGTTCTTACCCGCGAAGTATCTATGATAGACAAACGTGTGAGAAGTTTAGCAGGACTGAAGTTTGACTTCAGTGTGTAGAAGAAATCTTCACTAAGGGGTCCATCCGACGTACGTCGGTAAATATACAATGCGGTTCTTGGTTACGCGGTGTCGTTGTGTAGTGTAGTTGGTGACATAGCGGCTGGAGGGAGTCGTATCCAAGCCAAGGCTCGAGAGAGCTAGAGGACGCTGAGAGCTGCAAATACCGATGGGAGAGATACAGATGGGTATACCAGTTTCGTTTGAGGGAGTTGAGTCACGGGCGTTTGAGCCTCTGCCGGTTGCAAGGTATCCCGCCAAGGTGACGGTGTTGGAGTACAATCCGGAGTCTGCACGGAGTGGCGAACCTACCCTGGCCTGGCAGTTCACTGTTCAGGGCGGGGAGTATGATGGAAGAATTGGCTTCCTGAATACTTCGTTGCAAGCGCAGAGTCTCTGGAACACACTGAGGATTCTTCTTGCTCTCGGTTTCGCCGAAGAGGAAGTCAAGTCTCGTGTGTGGGACTTTGAGGACCCTGAGGTAATTGACTCCATACTGAGTCGTGACTGTGTCATCGCGATCGGTCACGAGATGTTTGAGGGTGAGAAGCGCCAAAGGGTTCGCAGGGTTCTTAGTGCTGCTGGTGACGTGGTAAAGGGCGAAGAAGTTCCGTTCTAGGAGCGGAACGTAAGTCCTGCGGTGCGTTGGGTGGACCCATTTTTAGGGGGTAAGAGATGTCAGAGACAGCAAGGGAGTTAGCGACTAAGGGTTCTGGTGTTACGGATGAGATGGTCGTGATTGCTGAGAACGTGTTGGCCGAGTTGGGCGTGAAGCAGATATCCAAGAAGTTTTCTAATCGCGACATTTTGTATGAGGTACTAAGGGCGGTGAAAATTCTGGGTGGTGTGGTTAAGACAGCCGACGATTTGATTAAGAGCGAAGAGGAGTGGACGGAGTACTTTGAGAGGTGTGCAGTCGTTGTAGGAGACCCAGAGGTGGGCAAGCAATTACTAAAGATTGGAACGGAGTCCACGGAGGCTTTTGGGGCTATAGTGGCGACCATAGCCCAGAACAGGGGTCTCGTTGTGACTCTAGAGAAGTATCCGGGTATATGTCTGTTCAAGAAGAGAGCGAAGCGGAAGGGCGAGCCGTCTAATGAAAGTAGTCCTAGCTGACACTTCTAAGGCTCAGCATGTGGGAAGGAAGCTTGACTGCGACGTCTATGTTACTGGCAAGGGTTCAACTCCTTTCATTATACCCAAGTTGGTGTCATTTGATTGTACGGGTATAAAGAAGAACTGTCAAGTGTGTGGCTTTGCCGAGTCTCGTTGTAGTGAGTTGCTGGTTCAAGCGTCTTCCCGGAACATTTTATCGTTGGTTGGGAAGGCAGATTCTACCGTAGCTAAGCAGCTTCGTGCATGGATGGGTGTTTGTGAGGACTGTAAGGTTCGGGTCAAGGAGACCCAGAATGTTGAGGAGTTGCGGGTATCTCCTCGTATGGATACTTTCTTACCGAGTACTGAGTATGTAACAAGGGAGTGTTACTTTCTGGGTCATGGGTTGCTTCCCAATCGGCCTTATGAGGTAGAGTGTTACTGCTATCCCGACCCAACTACTCAGAGAGCTGTGTTAGTGATTGAGAAGGCTTCGCCCCTTAGAGACATGATTGAGACATTTGAGTTCGTGCCCGAGAAGCTTGAAGTCTTCCGAAAGCCTCCTGATGTAATTTCCCACGAAGTTTACGACGACTTTGCGTCAAACGTTCATAGGATAGTGGGGAGGTTTGCGCTTCAGGTTGCCTTCGACCTTGTGTTCCATTCGGTTCTGCAGTTTAGGTTTCAGGGAGTAGAGTTGAGGAGAGGATGGGTCGAGGGTTTTGTTTTAGGCGACTCGGGTCAGGGTAAAACGGAAATGTCGTTATGTCTCCTTAACCACTATGGTCTCGGTGACAGAATTCAAGGTGAGGGCTCGTCTACCGCGGGTCTTATTGGTGGCCTGGAGAAGATGGGTGATAGGTGGATTCTGGTTTGGGGGCGGATACCTCAGATGGACAGGCGATTATTGATAATCGATGAGTTTGGTGGAATTTCCGAGGAGGATGTAGCTAAGCTGTCCGACATAAGGTCTACGGGCATTGCGGAGATAACTAAGATACGCACAGAGAGGGCAAGTGCCCGAACACGTCTCGTTATGATGT
>SDBS01005178.1_pt1 | contig 12748 bp, 10 predicted proteins | sample 2277091 | NCBI WGS metagenome assembly SDBS01 (sample SAMN10404972, study PRJNA504765) | marine sediment metagenome | isolation source: marine sediment core GS10_PC15, 163 cmbsf | place: Arctic Ocean: Southern Knipovich Ridge | collected 2010 | reverse complement strand
GTATTATGCTGTGGATGAACTGCATCTAAAAACAACACCTCAGTATCACCTGACTTAGTTAACATAAAGTCTTCGTATTGTTGTGCAAATATTTCTTGAGCCTCGATATCAGGATTTCCCGGTACAAGTTTTGGCTTTTTATATTCATAACCAATTCGATGCAACAAATCGCGCATCCCGCTTAGTGTGTATTGAACCTTAACAGTAACCTTTACAAACTCAATGACGGATTGTGTGGTCAAATGAATGGTGGATTGTAATTCATGGATTAGCTCTTCGATTTCAGCATCACTGAGTCGACACATACTTCCTTTGTGATCGTTTTTAAGCAATGCTGGAATACCACCTTCTTCATATTGATTTTTATAGTTACGTAAAGTTTCTTCATCGAGCATAAGAATACTTGCGACTTGTGTAATGTTGTGACCAACTGCCAACGAATAGATGGCTTTTATGCGATCTGCATCACGTTTATTTTTTGCTTGACGATGTGCTTGGCGAAGTTCGTTTAGTTGTTCATTATTTGCGATTTGTAGGGTATTGGTTTGTCATGCTGGCGGTGCTTGTCTTTTCTCATATTCGCACTGCCCGCTGGACAAAGGCAACACTTCGCCGGCTGGAAATAATATAAAATGACCGCCCAAAGGATCGGCTTCATAGGTACCGGTATAATGGGTGCGCCGATGGCGGCGAACCTACTCAAATCCGGCCTAACCCTTACCGTTCACTCGCGTACTAAGTCCAAAGCCGAATCGCTCCTGTCATCCGGAGCCAACTGGGCAGATACCCCCGCCCTCACAGCCGCAAAAAGTGATATCCTAATAACATGCGTCACCGATACCCCCGACGTTCAAAGCGTTTTGCTCGGCAACTCCGGCGTGATCGAATCGGCACGCCCCGGACTTATCTGTATCGATACCAGTACGATCTCTCCAGCCGCGACTAAGCAAATGGGCAAACAACTCGCCGCCAAAGATGTAACACTGCTCGATGCCCCAATAAGCGGCGGTCAGATAGGAGCCATCGAAGCCAAACTTTCAATAATGGTTGGCGGCCCCAAAGAGACCTTCGAAAAAGTACTCCCCATACTCGAAATAATGGGCAGAACGAACCAGTTGTACCCTAGCAGGCGAATATAAATGGCGATCGATGAACTCTAAACCTTGACTGTGCGCGTGTGCAGCTGCCCAATATTTACCGAGAAACGGTCCGACACCCACAATAACTATAATCACCGCAAGAAGGATAGAAAATGCTCTAAAAGACATTTTTAATATTGTTTCACCAGGGGGTCGTTTCCTTCGAAGCAGCACGGGAAAGGTCACCGCTATAATAATAGCGAGAACCGCGCTCAAGATAGCTGTAGCAAGAGAGACTCTTGAGAAGAATCCCGCAACTTGATTCAATCCCGATAGCAAAGAAAGAAAAAGCGAAGCAATTAAGACTAACGCTGCTATGTTTAATGATTTCATAGAATTCTTCCTCTACTTTGATTTAAGTTAGCTGATAATATAAATCGATACATATTGTAAATTATCTAAGATACAGCTCCGTCTACCACTGGCAAATCTCTTCCAAATCAAAAAGTGCACCAGTAACCGCATTTTGTTTAGCTGTCACATTAAAGCCTGGGCTAATTTCGGTGTAGGGGAAAAACTGCAGGCATAATATTGTAAAATGGAAGGAACTGATCTAACCGATGCCTGAACAATGCTTCATATCACGATCGCCGTCTCCTTTTTCTTTAGTATCTTCTTGAATATGTCACGGATCTCTACTTCCTCATCATATTTCATGAATACTTCTGGAAGGGGCGGCCTGGACCTTCCAAGGCTCACAGCCATCTCCAAGCCCATTGGGTTGTATGGGAGTAATGAGACCTCCCTTGCCCCTGCCCTGTAGAGGAGGTCGACGACGCCTAGCAGGTTCTCTCTGGTTGCCGTGATACCCGGAATAAGGGGTACCATCGGATGGACTTCAACCTCCCTCTCTCGAAGAAGGCGGTGGAGGTTAGCGATAATCCTCTCGTTTTTCCTCCCGATATATCTTCTATGGACCTCTGGGTCAGCGATCTTGATGTCGTAGTAGATGGAGTCTACGTAAGGGAGTATCTTCTGTTGAAAAATATCGTAGTCGAAGTAGCCTGATGTTTCCAAGGCGAGGTGGATCCCTTTTGCCTTCAACTGTTTCAGCAGGAGTTCAAGATATTCAGGGTGGAGCGTACATTCGCCTCCGGAAAGGGTTACTCCTCCTCCAGAGTGGCGGTAAAATGAGAGGTCGCGCAGAAGAATCTCTACAAGTGCCTCTACAGAGAAAGAATTGCCTATACACCTCAGGCCCTTTCCGGGGCATACACTGGCACACTTACCACAGCGAATGCATTTTTCCCTGTCAATCCGTCCGGGGAGTCCAAGGTCAATGGCTCCTTCAGGACAGATATCTTCACATCTTCCACAGTGGATGCACTCTTTGGCCGAAAAAGCGATCTCCACGCTCGGATCCTGAGTTTCTGGGTTTTGGCAGAAGATACACCGAAGAGGACACCCCTTGAAGAAGACCACACTACGTATACCTGGACCGTCTTCTAGACTGTGTCTCTTGATGTCAACAATAAGGGGCAGGCGATTCATCTCCAAATAATCATCCAATATCATCCAACACCAATCCTGTGACCCAGGTCCCTCGCCATGAAACCAAACTTGTAAACGTAGTTCAGATTTCCATCGACCTCGACAGCGTTGGCAAGTATTGAATCGAGGATGTCCTGATCCTTGGAGAATATAAAAGCACTGAGTGCATCGGCATCTTTGAAGGTTATTCTGACATCCCAGTCATCTATAGCCTCTCCGTGAACCTGCATATCACCATCCTTGAAGGTGGCAGTGACCGCAACAAGATTGTCAGCGGTTCGGAAAAGGTACCGTCCGTCAAAACCCTTTATATTCTTCCGATAACTTTTGGATAGGCAAAAAGCCAGGTCCATACCGCCCAAGAGAAGCTCCAGAAATTTGTCGGTTACTTTTCCATATATCTCTTCTCTCAGTTGCCCCGACCATAATCTAGTTATAAAGTCACCTACTCTATCGGGAAAAATATAGGGGATGGGACGTAATAAGGCGCGTTTCCGTATAATAGCCATAGCTCAACTCCTCTTTTTTGGTAGTAGGAATGGATCAAAGTGTACCGCTCTTCCTGTTGAGAGCAGGTATTCTGTGCGATCGATGATCTCCTTCTGCATTTGCGGATTTAAGTCCTTGAAGTAGGCGGTATATCCAGAAACCCGAACTAGAAGTTCAGAATGTTCTTCCGGATGAGCCACAGCATCAACAAAGGTATCGTGGGTTGTGATGTTGAACTGGACCTCCATCCCTCCTTCTCTCTCCCCATTAGCATCATCAAAGTATCCCTCCACAGAAGCGACAAAATTGCCCAGCATCTTCTCTTTGTCTCCATGCTCAGGGGTATACTTTATATTTAAAGCCACCCCACTTGAGAGACACCTTGCCGGCAGTTTGGCTACAGAGTTCAGCGCCTTAGTAAGATAAGGAGTAACGCCAGAGACAGGTGTGATACCACTGGTAAAGTTATCATAATCCTTACGCCCGTTGGGGAGGGCACCCATTAGTTTCCCAAATCCGGCGTGATTGGTCATGGTCCAGTATCCAACCCGGTAATGTCCGCCACGGTAGTTCATCTTTTCCCCAAAAGCGTTATCCAGCATCTCCACTATCCAGGACACATTCGCGTCAGCTGTAGTATCTTCGTTGCCGTATTTCGGAGTCTTATCCGGATTCATGAGTCGCTTCTGCAGGGCTTCATAACCTTTGAAGTTCTTATCAAGGGCATTAAGCAGGTCTGCGAAGGTGATTGCTTTTTCTTCAAAGACTACCTTCTGGATAGCACTCAGGCAATCCGCAACATCGGCAAGTCCAATGACGGTCACACCGGAAGAGTTAATGATGGCCCCGCCCTGAATAAGGTCTTTCCCCTTTTCCATGGGCCCTTCAAAGAGGGCGGAAAGAATGGGTGTAGGGTGAAATTCCTGGTGTATCCTCCCCAGTATGTTGTTGAGCGTAGTGGTCTGCTCAACGAGCCAACGCGTCTGCATCTCAAAAGCGGCTTTGAACTTTTCAAAGGTGGTGAATGCCGTGGGGTCACCGCTCTCTTTACTTATCAGCAAGTCCATACCGGTATGTCTATGTCTGCCGTTAAAGAGAGCCAGTTCGAGGGCAGAAGTCAGGTTCAAGAGGATAGCCGAACTGTTGCCGTATGACCTTCCATTGCTCCCCGGTTCCACACAGCCGATCACACCGTAATCCCTCGCCTGTTCAACGGTCTCCCCCTTGCTGGTAAGGGCTTTAATAACTGCCTTGTCATTGTGAAGTGCCGGGGTGGCCCCTGTCTTGATATTAACTTCACACAGCCTTCTCAAGTAATCCGCGGAGTTTACACCGGAGTAATACCTGGCATTGAGGTTAGGGTCGCGAAGCTTCATCAACTCGGTGGCCCTCAGCATGACATAGGTCAGGTCATTAACCGCATCCTCGCCGTTTTTATCAACCCCGCCTATGGTTATCGCCTGGTTAGAGCCAGTTCCACCAAAAAGCTGTTCCCCGGCGTCCGGTATGGTTGGAACATGGTCGCCTATTTTAAGCCACAGACAGCTAACCAATTCAATGGCGTCCGGTATTTCAATGGTCTTATTCTCTATATCCTGCCGATAGAGGTCGTAGAGAACCTGGTCCAATCTGCCCAGACTCAGACCGACATTGGGATTTTCAAGGTGAATAGCAATCCAGCAGAGCCATACGGTACTCAGTGCTTCACGGAAGGTTCGTGCAGGAAACTCGGGTATTTGGCGATTAACCTCCGCAATGTCCAGAAGTTCCCTCTTCAGTATCGCATCTTTTTCTTTAGCCGCCATCGCTTGGGCTTTGGCGGCTAAGTTGCGGGAGTAAGCGATAATGCCTTCCAGAACTTCTGAGATCGCTTGGTAGAACTCGCGCTGGGAATGGTCAACCGCCTTTGCTTCTCTATCCTTGGCCTCATCTATGATCTTACGCAGGCCCAGTTTGATTGTCCTGGAAAAGTCTGGGATGGTATGAGAGATGCAGTTGGGTTTACCAGCCAGAAAGAACACAAGACGTTCCAGTAGTTTCATCTCAGGAGCGTGTTTCTTGAGCTTGTACCGTTTCCAATTATCCTCGAAGCATTTTTTTCTGGCAAGTTCAGTGATGTTGCCTTTTATCCAGTACGGGAATATCTTATAATTAAGGTCTTTCACCTCCGCATCAGAAATGTGGTAGGGATTGCTAGCCCGCTCGGAAATGCTCCGGAGTTCGGGCCACAGGGTCAGGGCAAGAAACTCCGGATAGAGGGGGACCCCTTTGAACTTGCTGGTGGTAGAACCGGCAAAGAGGGAAATGCCTTTGAATTCAAAGGATCTCATCCCCTCCTCATAGGCTTTATCATGGTGGACAATTGGGGTGCGGTTTTCCAGCACATATCGATACATCCTGGCCTTATCGAGGATAGAGATACGCTCTTGGTTAAAGAAGTTGTTCTTGAGGCTAAAGGTGGTTATCAATCGGGGGCGTTCAATACATATTTCGGGCATTGCCCTGAAGTATATGCCCTTTAGATGGGAGACACGTTCGGTGAGTTCATTCTGTTTCAATGATAAATCCTCAAACGTAACCTGCGTCACAGGTTCACCTCCTTTGCCAGAATCGCAAAGACTATTCTTTAATATCGAACTGCCAGCCTTACTGAGGGTCTATTCTGGTTGGGATTTGAGATTCTGCGTGAGTCGGCGCCCTCGTGCAGTTGGTGACTATCCAGCGGAACGGCTGCTCCCACCGGTCGCCAGCCTGTGGAGGGCCGAAAGGCCCGGAATCGCCAAACTCAAGGTCCCAGTCCCCAGGCGACCCCCACCTGCCTTCCTGATTCAACCATCTCCAGTCACCGGTCCACTTCTTGTCGTCCCCTGGAAGTGGGATGAGCTTGGCTTCGACTAGGCACGCTTTCCCGTCTTCAATCGACGTGGTGTAATCCACAAGCCCCCTCTTCTTTTTCTTGAGGCGCTCGGCTGCCATTGCCACCAGCTCCGGGGCCGTTCTGTATTGAGCCAGACCGTAGAAGTAATTAGCGTGAGAGCCATTGGCGACATAAACGACCGGGTGCGTGCTATCTGCCACTTTTTTAAATTCTGTATTAACCTTCTCCACTTTAGACCATGGCAGCCAGTGTCCTCCGAAGTGCGCCGAATATACACACACCGCTGGACGAGGCTCGCCGTTTACCAGTTTAAAGACGAGCATCACAGTCTCCCAGTCCATTTCGTGAGTGTTCCAGAAATCATTGTAGAAATACGCATACCAGTATTGAAGCAGAAATCGGTCTGAGTTTATACCGCGGCCCTGCACCACTCGAGCGTAGCAGGCGTGTTTATAATGCTCTTTATCCTTTGGAATCGCGCCATAGGCCTTCCAGAATTCTTCTCTTTTATCCAATCCCACGCCCGGAAGGAGGTCCAGGTGCTTGCTGTAGTGCGCTTTTTCCATCTTGTCCAGCATTTTATCCCACGTGCTGGTCCCGCCTTTCCATGGTTGGAGCCGGTGATGAAGACCGGCGTGCTCAAGCACTATCCTGATATCTCTGGGGTGGTAGTCATACAGAATGGGCGACTCATGAGGGTAGTTGGGATTGCGCTTTCGCTCGCTTTTCTCTATCTCCGGGTACAGTACCAAGACAGGTGTATACTCTTTTATTAAAGCCGCTTCATCTAACGTCATCGCGTTCAATTCCTCCTTTATCTAGACTATACTCTCGCATTTCGCCTCTTGCGATAAGCATCAGGACGTATCCGTCCCCATATATAACTATATGCGCCGAACGATATGGCAGCAGTGGCGGCGGTTCCAATAAGCCAATCAGCAAATGTTCTCCAGTTATCAGAGCGCTGGAAGAACTCCATCGCATCTTCCGCTCTCTCCATTATGAAAGACCAGCTACTCAACCGTTCTATAATCGCTATATCCTGAGCGTAAATTGCCAGCAATAGGGCGCCGATAAATGATACATAGATGAATAACATCCTCAGAGATGAGGCTAAGTAGATCCACCTGTTCCACCTTTTTTTTGCTTCCTCACGCACAACTCTATCCGGTAACAGCTTTGAACCGCTTTCCGGCAGCATTTTATCCCCGCCTTCTATCATACGCACAAACAGCGGTATTACATGCGCCGAGTTATTCCAGTAACTCCCGTGGTCGCTAAAAGGGCTACCGTAATTGATAACCTTCTGTTGTATAATGTCCTTTTTCAACTTTAGAATTCCACCAGAGCGCAATCTGCCGCAAGACGCCGGGTCGTATCTGGTATAAATATTGAGCCACTCAATCTCTTCGGCAAATTTCCGGCTAAACCGCTGCTCCGCATGTGGTGACCTGGATCTGCGAACCATCGCTGGCACGCGGTTCAGCCCTGCTCCTACTGTTACCAGTTTGACTGGTTTTCGTTTTCCCGGGTTATTATCCCGCCATTCTAACAATGCCTCATAGGCTATAACTGCACCCCACGAATGAGCTATCACGGTAACATCGTCGATTTCTTCAGCGGTCAATGCATGTTCCAGGACCCGTTCGAATAAGCAGCGGACGTTTGCGGCCCATATCCCATGGTCGATATACCGTTTGGTATCACCCAAGCTTCCTACCAGTATTCTCTGAATTAATCCCAACAATGTTTCAGAGACCCATTCAAACGGCGGAAACATTTTGAGTAACTTGAAGGCAATTATGAGCGGGCCTAACAGAAAAATTAACGGTATTACAATAATGGGGAGCAACTGAATGGCAATGTCAATAAGGCTGTGGTAGGCATGGCTGAGTTCTCTTGTTAGACTTCGTACTACGTTGTGAGGACTATAACGAAATCCCCTCGACTCTTCCCTTTCCGATTTAATCCCCTCGGCCATAACTCTCAACTGTTCCGGGGCCTGCCTGATGGCCCAAAGCAACACAGCCCACATGGAGGGCGGCTTGAATGCCTCAGCCCACCATGCCTCGTAAAAGACCCACTTTGTATATGGCTCGCCATTTTTTCTGATATCGAGTTGTACTTTAGGGATTCCGTCCTCACAACTTATCCAGGCCTCCCTTATAACATTCACCTTTGGTATCTCTCTCTCCAGATAGTCAGCAAGGGGATTGGTAACTGAAATCAGACAGCGTCCGGATTCTTGTTCACCCATACCATGTATTAGCACTATGCCCTTAGCCATTCAACCACCTCTCATTGTAAGTCCAGAAAGTAGATTGGAAACCTCTTGGTTACTAAGATTCTATTCTGCCACAATATTGATCCCTTCCCCTCTGGTAAACAACACTCCCTTTAAAAGGTCCACCAAAGCTAACTAAAAAGGGCGCCAGCCACCGCGACTTTTTTCAGCGGTTACCAGCGCTCCCTTTTCATCACCACATTCCTAATTCTTTATTTTATTTGTTTAAGTTCAGGCTCTCGCATATTGAGCAAGTGCAGTATACTCCTGCTGTAGGATATGTCAATACCTAGAGCATCGATAATTAGTCTGGACCATCCACATTCCTGTTTGTGCTTTTACTAATAATCTATCCTCTGAATTACTCCAGAAGCCGTTCAAGCTTTCTGCTCTTTTCCAATAGTGTGTATTTGTCACCTTCAAATATCTCAAGAACTTGCTTTTGAATCTCCTTTTTATTTATTTAACACACAGTAACTTCAAACCAAAAAGGGCACCTTGGGTAACACTAATGTACTGCCGACCGGTTAATCTCCTACGAAGGTAACATTTAGGCTGACTCTCGACGGACGCGGAAAAAAAAGACGATGAGTGGAATAATACAGAACACTAATAAAACCACGAACGTAATGAAAAACGTACTGTCCTGCCAGATGAAAGGGAGGCTCGTGGGGTCGCTGTGGAATTGAGAGAAAGTGCCAAGGCGCACAGGTGCCGGCCAGCGAATAAATACTATCAAACCTGTGATAGCCAGCACTGCAAGGTAGACCAGTCGGAGCAACCACTGCCGTCCCCTTAATACCCAGCGAAAGCCAAGCCAGTTGCCCAGTAGGGCCGCAAGTGGAAGTAATATCAAGAAAATACCGACCGCTACTGCGTTCGGGGCATTGCCCAAGGTCTGCTCTGCGCGTATACTCCAGTATTGGGACTCCCATGCTGGCCAAGCTAGTAAGTATACCATTACCGCCGGCACTAAGAATATGATAGCGAAAATTAGGCCACGCAAGCGGTACTTACAATATGCAAGGCGCGAGTGCTCCGGGGATTTCTGATGTTCTGCCAAAATGTATCTCTTCCCCAAATCGGCCAAGGCAGCGGCTGCTATAAAACTGAACTGAATGTCGGTTGGAACAACCATATTACACCTCCTGAAAATTAGACGCTCTATGTATTGTCTAGGTCAAAACCTATCTTCAGCCTCCTCCGGTGCCAGTTCTCATCCATAAGCAGGAAGTAGCCAAAGACTCGGTATTTATACTCAAATGGGTTTTTCGTCGAGTCATACTCTTTTAATAGTTCCGTGGCATAGGTAAGCTGCCCCAAGTACAAACCCTCGGCAATCTGAACAACCTCATCGATGCAATAATTATCAGGAGGAGAGGTCCTGAGCTTAGGCCACCTATAATTGAATTGAAATACTTTCTTTTTCGAGTTTTCCTTATTAATGGAGATGCCCTGTCGTCCGATGAAGAAAAAGCTTTTCAATTCAAAGCCAAAGGCTCGTTTTTCCTCACTGCTTGCCTCTTCGGTCCAGATGCCGGCTACCTTCATTGCTTGTCCAACAATTTTCTTCCGCGTCGTTCGAAGGGAGTAGGTATTTGCTCCCCAGAATGTGGGCAGGTCGCCAGTTTCTTTGCTATCAGTGAGTTCTTTGAGTCGCTCAAGGTCTATATCCTCAAACGTCTTTCCGTTCCAGGGGGTAAATAGCCGTGCCAGTCCCCACGCCATGTTCAGTATGTTTAGGTCGAAGACCTTCAGGAGACCTTCACTGCGAAAGGATACTAGCGCTCCACGGAGAAAGCCTCTTATCTCCCGGGGACAAATGCCCCGGTTGAAAAGCTCGTGCAGTTTGGCAAAGTATGGCGAGTCCACATCGAGATGCTCTTTCAATTCGTCAGAGTAAAACTTAAAGAGATCAATGATGGTCTCTTTGCCCTTCATATCTTGATAAATCCCCGTGAGTATACCGTCATTGCACTTACCATCGACTGGGTCAGCAAATGTGAAGGTAGTTAGCTTTTCCGGTACAGGAGCTTCTTTCAGTCTTTCACCGTAGGGAATGCCAATGTACGGAAATAATTTTCTCACCTCCACCTTCCAGCCATCGTCCATCAACAGAAAATAGCCGAAGTGTTCGTAATCATATTCCGCATGCGGCAGCTTGGGGTCATACTCGCTGAATAGATGCTTGGTGGCATAGAGCAGTTGTCCGAGATACAGGCCATCTGCAATTTCCACGATCTCGTCAATGAGGTATCTGTTGGGGGGAAGATTAGCCAGTTTTGGCCACCGGTAATTCAACTGAAAAACATCCCGCTCCGTCGCCTGGTAAACCGACCTAGTGCGTCTGGCGATGAATTGTCCCCCAAGCTTTTCGTAGCCGTACTGTGCCCTCTCCTTCTCGGGCGCGTCTTTTAAGTTCATCCAGAACGTCAGAAAGAGGACACTGAGGACATTCAATGGCGAGTCTTCGATTTCGTTGAAATGGTTTATGCCCAGATAGGTGGGAATACCACGAGGCTCAGAGCCTCCAGTAAAATGCTTAAGTTCCGCACTGCTTGCGGCTTTAAAGGTCTTCCCTACCCATGGTGAAACCTTACCTAGAGAGGTACTCCATACAAGTCCTAGCAGGTTGCTGTAATCTGCCCAAACGTCCTTTTTATCACCTGTCCTGAGGCCAACCGTGACCCCGTAATGATGCCCCTCAACCCCATCGGGAGTGATGCCACAGTCAAAAAGCTTGGCCAATTTAGCAAAAGGCGGCGCGTTGTTATCTGTTTCCCCTTCCAGTTCGCTTAGATAGGATTTCATAAGATCAAGGACGGATGATTTACCATCCAGGTCATGTCTTATAGCAGACACCAAAGGATCGTCATCGCTTTTATCCTCTAGACAGGTTAGTAGCTTCAACTTCTCCGGTGATATTTCGGTAGGCGCCGGTCCCGGAGTCTTATTTAGCTCTCTTCCCCCCCATAACGCTTGCCAAATTCTTTTAAAAAAAGTTTTCATTGTCCTGCCCCCATACACTATACCGCTTTCTAACTTAGTCCCATCGGCATTTTAACTTGCCATCGTTTTCTCATCTCTCACCGACTCTTAATTAAATCAAAAAAGGCACCAGCAACACCCGCATAATTGATGGTCACCGATACCACTTTCATCATCACACGCCTAAGCCAATATGATATTTTAAAGGTGTTTCATATCAGGTAAGCTAATTATATTCCTCTCAGGATGATTGTCAATATCTAGAATATCAAGGACTAGTCTGCTGAAATAAAAAGGAAACCTTTAAACTAAACACATTCGGTGCACCATAAACACTATACCTATAGCCTATCTATATAGGCTACCGTGTTAAATGGTCTCCCCATAAAATGTCATAATTTACGTAGATTAAGGCGATCCAACGGCGAAAACTTTTGATGCTGTATCACAATATGATTTGATGCCAGATTAACGTAATGTCTTACCATCTCCAGAGTAGAGTGTCCCAATATCTGTTGAAGCGAGAATACGTCGCCTCCGTTAATCAGAAACCTCGTCGCGAAAGTATGCCTGCACAGGTGTGCATGAAGCCTGCAAACTCCTGATCTCTGAGACAGCCTGGTAAACATCAACTTCATACTATTCTCAGTCAAAGGGTTGCTACTCTGAGATAGAAATACATTTTGTATTACAGGATTAATCGGTTTAGGTCTGAATCGGAACAAGTAACGCTGCAGTACCTTCTGAGCGTTGTTTCCAATAGGCACAATACGCTCTTTTTTACCCTTACCCAGTACCTTTAGATATCCTTCATCCATATGAACATCTTCCATCTTCAGGTTGACAAGTTCGCCTATCCTTAGTCCAGTATCAAGCAGAATCATAAATAGGGCCTGGTTCCTGGCATCAGTAGGCGATGTACCAAAAGAGTTGAGTATGGCCCTTATTTCTTCATCTGACAGCGTAGAAACGACTTTCCTGACGATCTTTGGCGGCTTGAGCGCATTACTAGGATTGTTTTGAGTTAGTCCTTCTACTACTAACCAGTTAAAGAAAGCTCGCAGAGTTCTGACGTAGCCGTGGATTGTGGCTGTTGAGAGGAGTTCTGTCTTCGCCGGTGTATAAGGATGGTTTTCATACCTTGTTTGCTTCATGAGGTAGAGGACATATTCCCGGAGTAGTTTTGTATCGATATTGTCTAGTGAATCGGAAAGATGCCTGTTCTTCAGGTAATTACGAAAGTTCTTCAGGTTTGCTGAATACCATGAGATGGTTTTAGGGCTTTTACCTTCTGCCCTGTTACAGACCTCGTAGTATTCTATGAGTTCATTTAGCTTATGTACCTTTTCCTGGGTGTTTACATGAGTAGTCATACTGGATCTTAGCCTCCATTATTGTATTTTGTCGGTTCAGACCCAGCGCTTGAATAATCAGGGTGTTAAAACGAGTCAGGGTGTCAAAGCGAATCAGGGTGTCGAA
>SDBS01005177.1_pt1 | contig 12749 bp, 11 predicted proteins | sample 2277091 | NCBI WGS metagenome assembly SDBS01 (sample SAMN10404972, study PRJNA504765) | marine sediment metagenome | isolation source: marine sediment core GS10_PC15, 163 cmbsf | place: Arctic Ocean: Southern Knipovich Ridge | collected 2010 | reverse complement strand
GTGAAGGATGGAAAACCCTCCGGAGCGGCTAAACAAATATATATTGATGTTGGGGAAATACAACCAATGGGTTTTTCGGAGAACGGAGACTGCTTTTTCAGCATTTTCAGGCGTCATTTTAATACTTACATTGCACCTTTTAACTTAAAAACAGGTGAGCTTAAAGAGAAATCAGGCAAGCCTTTGTTGGGTTCGGTGATCTATGCAACATGGTCTCCCGATGGACAATCCTTAGCCTTTATTAGAGAGGACGGGAAAGCGGATAATCCCTGGCAGCTCACTATTCAGGATTTAAAAAACGGCGAAGAACGTAAACTTGCGACAAATTTGTTTACTGCCAATTCGCCTTGCTGGTCACCCGACGGAAAATCGATTTTAGTTATCGGGCGGCCACAAAGACCCAAAACTGCCGCAGATGTTTATAATGGTGGCATTTATGTTGTTGATGTTAAAACAGGTCAAACAACCGAAATTCTTCTTTTATCCGATTATGAATTCACCCGCCCGAATGATGCCAGATGGCCCCTCTCCGATATTCAGTGGTCTTTGGATGGGAAGAGCATTTTCTATCTGTTTTTTAAAGACCGACTGGTCAAACATGATTTGAAAACCGGCGAGGAAAAGATCCTATACAAGCACTCACATTTCAGCGGCGACATTTTGGAATGTTCCCCTGACGGTAAAAGCCTGCTGTTCGCAGTTATTGATTCCGAGGAAAAGAAAGGCTTTCTCTATACGATGTCTGTAGAGGGAGGACAAGCAAAAGAATTGTGCACCACGCAGGAAGCGGCTAGCTTCGATAGGGGTATGTGGTCTCCTGATGGTCAATATATATATTTTACAGAAGGAGGAGATGGGAAAAATTTATGGCGAATACCTTCAGAAGGTGGAAATCCACAAAAAGTCTGGCACTCAAATGATAGAGGTTATGTTTGGAGTATTCACCCTGAAGGACAACAAATAGCCTTTACTTTACGTCAGAGAGAAGCTGAATTCAGAGTGATTGAGAACCTGGTTCAGGAGCTCGAAAAACTTGATAAAAGAAATAAATGATTCTATCTGGTAGAGGAACGAAGTGCCAGCGCGGTCCATATGGCTCCGGCCAAATCAATAACACCGAAAAGAATCAGAGTGGGTTTGATATAATTTAATAAAACAAAAACAGTAAAAAATACAATTACCGAGGATCGTGTATAAATGGTCCACCGGAAAAAATTTGTCAAACCTTCTTCGTTGGTCGCTGCCCGGACGTAATAATACCCGATGAGTAAGACCACTACTCCGACAACCCGGATCCAAACTTCGCTAGTTTCTGGAACACTGAAAAATTTCAAAAGAACATTGGGAGCCACTACTAGGAACACTCCCAATGAAATGACATAGATCCCAAAAAAGAAAAGACTTCTCGCCGCTCGGCTCATTTTCCCTTCCTCGTACAACTTTAATATAGATTATTTTTAAATAAAATCTTTCAGAAATTTTTTTGTATCAATCACGTTGGCGTAGTAGCCGGAGAGGGAGGCGAGGGTGGAATTGTGGACGGACTCGGCTTGAATTTCCTTTTCCCCAAACTTTAGAGTTCTGGTTGTGCAGGCATCCTGAATGAGCGTCACTTCAAAGCCATAATCTGAGGCGGCTCTAACAGCAGCTTCCACACACATATGGGTCATCATTCCGCAGATTACCAGTTTTTTGATTTCATTTTCCTTGAGATAGTTAAAAAGATCGGTTTCTTTAAAGCTGTTGACACTGTTTTTCGAGATGACCTTTTCAGTTTCCAGGGGAGCCACATTCTCGTGGATCTCTCCACCTGTTTTTGAGTTGTGGCGGACATGTATGACCAGTTGTTCCTTTTCTCGAAAGTGAGTCAGGAGTTTTTGAGCATTCAAGCTGGCCTCTTCAGGATTCAAGAGCGGCTTTTTAGCCCCGGTAAAATAAAAATACTGAATATCTATGAGCAGGAGGGCTGTCTGAGATCCTTCGCTATTTTGAGCATTCATATTAGTTTGAGATAAGGTCATAAAGAATAACAAACAAAAAACCAGATTCACAACCTTTTTCATATTTTCTCTCCTATTCAAACATATCGCCCAAAAAGAATGCTCCTATCCCCAATCCAGATAAAATTGGACGATCAAATCTTATTCAATTTTTCAACATCAGCAATATCTTGTGGCCTACCAACTGCTTTTTTATTTTTGATCAGGTCAGTTTTTGAAATAAAATTGGCAGAGATATTCCCATAGTTTCCTGTGATTCTATTTTTCCATGCAGAAGGAAAATCAATACCACCTATAGATGTTAGTAAATCTATCCTTACAGGAGCAACCCCGAGCTGGATTATCTGACCCAATTCTTGAAAGTCTTTTCTATTTAGACTTAAGCTTTCAAATCCAAATTCTGATAAGGTTTTTATTATCCTTTCGGCATTTTCTTCAGTTGGCTCAATAAAAAAATCTATATCTTTAGTATATCTTGGTTCTGCATAATAACTAAAAGCAAAACTACCTATGATGAGATATCGAACTTCATTTTTGTTTAATAACTCTATAAACCTTTTGAAATCTTTTTCTATCCTCATTTTTAAACTCGTAGTAAATTTCCCTTAAATACTGAAGAACATCAAGCTTCTCTTCAGGTGTTTTGGATTTCCAGAACTCAATATCAAGCTTGTCTGCTTCTTTTAATGAAACCTTTTTTATTACCCTCTCCATTTTTTTTAATTATACCAAAAGTTAAAGAATTATGTAAGTTTGCCAGTTTTCATATGATTATCGACGGTTTATTCCTTTTTTAAAGAAATTTTCCTTCAGGCTCAATATCCAATTGTTTGGGTCGAATAAAACATTGGAAGGTCTTTCGGAGAGAGGAAATGTAAGAAAGTTGAATTTTTTATCCACCCATATTGTTTTATGAATAGGACCAGAGGGGAGATTTATCTGCAGTTCTACGGGCATTTTAAAGAGGAGAAAGTCTTCCTGAGTCTGGTTCACAAAAACAAGAACCGTCCCATTTTTGTATCCCCAGCCAAACTGATAAGTGGGATATCCGATTCCATAAATCCATTGATCGAAAAACCAGTCCAGATCCTCTCCGAAAACCTGCTCGCAGACATCGATAAAATCGGGTGTTGTGGAGTTGGCATAGGCAAAGTCAATCGCATACTTTCTGAGGATGGCCCAGAAATTTGTATCCCCTACAACATACCTCAGCATATGGAGCACCCATGCGGCCTTTTCATAGATGATTTCGCAGAAGAGGTGCCCCGAAGGGGGATTGAAGACAGGATGTTCAGGGCCTTCATGTTCAAAGTATATATCTTTAAAATTCAGCATCCGGGTTTGAAGTCCCGATGATCCGGAGATGTATTCGAACCAGAGGGCATCGGAGTAGGTGGCAAATCCTTCGTTCAGCCAGATGTCATCCCAATCGGCCGTTGTTACCAGATCCCCCCACCACTGATGGGCCAACTCATGGGCGATCAGCCAGTCATACTGATGATTTCCCGTGATCGCTAGCGTTGGATAGGATGTGATTGTCTGGTGTTCCATGGCCGTTCCTCCGGGGATGGCGGCCATCCCATATTTTTCTTCCAGAAACGGATATTCTCCAAAAAGCTGTGAATAAAACGCGATCATGGGAACGGTGACGGAAAAATCCGTTTGTGCCTGTGTGAGATCTTCCGGATAGACATAATACAAAACGTCCATGGTATGGGATCCGGAGGTGTAAGTGTCCGAGAAAATCGTATAATTCGTTCCCGCAACTGAGATGAGATAAGTGGCAATAGGGGAATCTTCATTCCAGGTATAAGTCTTTGTTCCATCCTGGTTGACTTGGGATTTGGTCAAAGTCCCATTCGATGCGACGACAATATTTTGAGGAACAGTGACTTTTAACTCAGCCGTGGCTTTATCCGATGGATGATCGAAGGATGGAAACCACTCTCTGGCTTCACTGGGTTCGTCCAGGCTCCAGAATATGGGCTGGCCGTTGTGTGTGGAAAAATTTAGCCCGGCCTGAGGAATTCCGGAGTAAGTGATCTCGATCACAAATTCCTGGTTTATGTCGGACGTTTGTGCAAGAAAGATGGCCAAAAGGTTATTGGCATGCGTGAAGGCAAGTGCGGTTTGATCCTGGGTTATTTGTGTGATGGTCATGGCGGTGGACAGATGTAGAATAATCTGGTTAAGACCGTTCATCTTACTTTTTGATAAGATGACGGCTTTCCCTTGAATGCTCTCAGAGATCATATCGATGGTCCAATCAAAGGCATAATGGAGAACATCAAAATTATGCTCAATGGATTCGAGCGGGATGGCCCTGAGGTCCAGTCTTTGTAAGCGTTTTTGTACATAATTGTCTTGAGAAATGAGGGGAGTTAAGATGACGAAGAGAGATAAAATGACAAATAGGAAGAATCGTTTTCTATTTAACATTTAACATACCTAGGGTTTAAAAATGAACTCGTCGGCGAACTCACGCAGTGTCTTTCCGCTTGCCCTGTGAACGATAACGGACAGCATAAAATAGCCCGAATTGCTGTAGAGGTGCCGGATGGATATGGATTTTTCAAACTCAAAAAATCCTCCTTCTAGGATTTCCTTATAACAATCCTCCACAGCCCGACGGCCGATATTATTGTAATGATCCCGAAGATGATCCCTCCGAATATGGCCGCGTTGGGTTCGCCTTCTCCGAGGCTTGTCCCGACAAAGGCCACGGTAAAGCCAAACAGCACGATCCAGATCCCTAGGAGAAGCCATTTCCAAAAGGACATGATATACCCTCGGTCCTCGGCCCAGAATTTAAATCCGATAATAAACAAACAGGCAAAAATCCCCTCTAAAAACCAAAACAGTCCGCTCGTAAAAAACTGCATGTTTCTGCTCCTTAAAAATCGATAAAATCCTCGCTCCGCAGCCACCACGGAGGTTTTCTGTAGGACGCGTTCTCTCCGCCCAGGGAAGGGATATAGTATTTTTCCGGATCCGGTCCGGGATAAAAGCGTTTCTGTAAGGCCGTTAGAACGGTGTCGGATAGACCTGTGGGATCATTCATGGTCACATTGCGTGCGGTCTTGTGCAGCCAGTTGGCCTTTCGTGTGTAGGGGCATACGGCTACACAAATCCGGCAGCCCATACTTCCTAGGGTGGAATTCCAGAAATTGAGGCATTTGGCCGTATCCAGCTTGTATCTCAGATACCCTCTCACTTCCACCATGCCGCCCATGGAGATGGCGCCGCTCGGGCAGTTTTCGGCACAGATTTTACATGTCTTGCAAAACCGCTGCACACCGAAATCGATGGGTTTATCCGGCTTTAAGGGAAGGTTTGTAGTGATGATCGCCGGTCTAAAATTACAACCCAATTCTGGCGTGATGACGATGGAAGGGCGGCCCTGTTCACCGATTCCCGCATCGATCAGTATTGGGGGGGCCATGAGATCATAATCTGATCCCGGCGTGTGCGGCCGTGCGGCGTATCCCAGCTGCTTAATAAAAGAGGCCACCCGGAAGGCAATAATCCTCGACCTGGAGTAGGCATCGTTTGAGGTGCCGTATGTCGGGTTGGCATACATGGGATCCCATGACATGGGGGAGCCCACGACAATTGCATACTGCCAGTGTTTGGGCACCTCGATCTCTTGATCAGGATCAAATCCTCTACCGCGCATTGGATATAGGTAAACCCAATCCGGATTCAACTTGGCAATGCCGACTAGAGTCGATCCCAGCTCATGTGAGATCTTTTTGATCAGTTTGGATGTCTTTTCAGGGCTTTTCATTTTCACAGGATCGGCAGGCTCTCCTGTCCTCCGGTTCCTGAGAAAGTCAGTTTCTTTCGGTGGCCGGTTGATACGAGGAGGAGACACAGCTCCCATGGCATTAGACCAGGCCATAGCCAGAGTGTATTGATCTCCATATTTCTGCATGTCGGCTCTTTGTTTGGGTGCAATTTCCTTCATGGAATAGAGGTCGAGTTCTAAATCCTGAGGATTTCGGCGGTAGTAGTCCTGGAGAACTTCATCGAGTCCTTCGATCCCTGTTTCATCCCTCCACTGCATCTGGAGAGCCGGACGTCTGGAAAAAATCACTTCGGTACGTGCATCGACTCTTTTTGTGGGGCCAACTTTTTTATAGTGGGGTTTATCCTTGCTCCATCTTTTCCGGTTAAATGACTGCTGAACCCCTTCGTGTGTTTCCCATCCCGTGTATGATTCCGGGTCTTTTCCGGCTTGATAACCGAAAAAACCCATCCCTGCACTACCTAAAACGGCACTCCCTGCACCGGCTCTTTTGAGAAACTGCCGCCTGTTGATTGTTTTCTTTGGTTTTTTCCCGGCCATGCTGACTCCTATAAAAAAATCATTTAAAATTAATGTTTATTAAAATGATAGCTATCCCTTAAAAGATAAAAAGATATATCACAGGCGTAAATTCAAGTCAAAAAAATGATAAGGAAGGTATGCCTCCCCATTTCCGTGATTTCTGTTTTGAAAATTTGTTGATAGGAGATTTTTAGCGTAAAATAACAGCAATGAATTCACTGAGGAAGGGATTAGTCTTAATAGCCCTTATTATTCTATTTGGGCATCCACTGCTATCCCAGCAGGCCATAGATTTTGTCTTGAAAGATCTGGATGGAAATTTTGTCCGGCTCAGTGATGCTTATGAAGATCAGGTTGTTCTCATTGATTTTTGGGCGACGTGGTGTTTTCCCTGCATAAAAGAATTGCGGCAATTGCAGAAAATCTATGACAAATACCGTGAAAAAGGGCTTACTGTTTTGGCCATAAGTATAGATGGACCCGATACAACGGCTCTGATTAAAAATTTCATGCGGAAATATCAGTACAGTTTTCCCGTACTTCTAGACAGTGATTCAAAGGTCGTCTCTTTATATAATCCCAGTCTTTTCTTGCCCTATTCCGTTCTCATCGATAGAGGAGGGTACATACGATATGTCCATCAGGGTTACAGCCCTGGCGATGAGATTTTAATAGCCGAAAAGATTGAAAACGTTTTCAAAGAACAGAAGATAGTCAGAAAAAAACGCGTGTCGTATAGTTTCAATGAAAATTTTCTCTTCAGAGGTTTTTCAGATAAAAATTATGTGAATCTGTCCCGGGAAGGTCGAAAATATCAGATCTTAAATCGACTCGATTTGACCTTATCAGGAAATAGATATGTTTTTGGAATGAGAGCCGACACAAATCTGGATTTTTCTCCCCATGAAGATGATTTTTCTCTGGCTAAGCGATTCTTTGAACTGCAGACAAAAAATATGGATATTAGGCTTGGTGATTTTTATTACACGTTGGGCCGGGGCCTTCTTTTTAGTCTTCTCAAGACTTTTGAAAGGGAGGGACTGGAGCATATTGTCGATACAACCATAGACGGTGCTAATATCCAATTCCGCAGCGGGTCTCTTTCTCTGGATATTATGGGGGGCTGGATAGACCGCCAGGAAGAAGACAAAAAGGATAAGATTGTCGGAGGATCTCTGGCATGGAAAGTCGGGCGTTTTGCTGAAATTCGTCTGAATGGGATGTATTCCCGGTTAGCCAAAGGATCACTCTTCGGCAATAAAGATGTTTTTATGGAGTCGGTGAGTTTGGATATTCCCGAAATCAATCACAATATAAAATTTTATGGGGAATTCTCACTCACGCAAAAAAAGAAGCATTCTGGAGATCAAATACAGCATGGTTTTGGTTTGTATCTGGAATCCGGCCTGTATTTTGGCAATCTTTCATTCCTCCTGGAATTTAAAGATTACAGACATCTGGATTTTGAGTACAACCGGCCTCCTCTGTTAGAGAGTGAGGATCTGGATATTTTAGCCAATTTGTTTAACGATAGTGCCGAGAACATAATCGGTTTTTCCGGACGGGTTGACTATTTTCTGCCCGGGAGAGAGCTGCTGATATATGGGAAATTTGCCTACTTGGAGGATATTCCAAAAGAGGAGTTTGTTGTTGGTCGTGCAGAAAGAAAAATCTCACATGTCTATGGTGGGATTGAAAAAAATTTTTTGGACACAGGATACTGGAATATTATGGCTGGTTACAGGGACGAAAGAGGATCGGTTCCATATTTCTCAGTGAGGCATGGACACACGTTTCACTATCAATTTAATTTGACCTATCCTGTGCTGCCCCAATGGAGTATCGAGGCCGACTGGAAAAGCAAAGATTTTCAAGGCCGCTTTTTTACATATTTTGAGCGCAGAGCCTTTCTCTCTATCCACTGGACCCGCAGAGGCGTCTTGACTTTGTTTTATGACCGAACGACTGACCCGGAGACGCTGACGTTTAAGGATAAAACAGATTGGGTGGCGGTTCAACTCGAATTGAAAATATCTTCGTCCAATGTGATACGGTTGTTTATCGGTTCATCGATGGGATCGGTGAAATGCTCCGGTGGGATCTGCCGGTATTTTCCGTCTTTTGAAGGCGTCAGAGTGGAAGTTGTCTTACGGTTCTAGGTGAATAATCTAGACTATAAGATTTTTTCGAGCCATTCTACAATTTCTAATTCGTAGTACCCACTTTTTTTATAGAGGATATGACCGTTTCTGTTGATTAGAATATTTACGGGAACATATCCCGTCCTGTAGATATTGTAAATCGATCGAAGTCTGTCGTCCAAGACAGGATATTCCAGGCTGTATTCGTTGGCCCAAGTCGCATTGTCCCCACTGAAGAGGAGAGTTATAACAAGGAATCCTCTTCCTCTATATGTATTAAAAAGAGTGTTGAGTTGAGGAGCTTCGGTTCGACATGGAGGGCACCAATCAGCGGAAAAGTTGACCAGAACAACCTGACCAAATAAATCGTACAGAGAGAGATTTTGGGCATTATGATTCATGGCTGAAAAATTGGCCATGATGGACCCTTCTTCAGATCCGTAGGAAGCATTTTGGGCCGTGAAAGCATAATTGTTTGTGTCCGTGTTGAATTCAAAGTAAGCGGGAGAGAAAGAATATCCCTGTTTGGAGGGAGTCGTGTAATACGTTCCGGTAGGAAGGCCGGAAAAGCTGAATGTTCCATCTGCTCCTGTTTGAACTTTTTTTGAATCATTGCCGGAGAGATAGACATCCACATTGGCAAATGGAACGCCATATAAAGTGATCGTGGCTGTGATGTGTAGAAGTGCGGCCTGTCCGTTGCCCAGGTCAGGTTGCGTTGGCCCAGTTGGAATAACTTTCTTACATGTGCCTGCTAAAAAGAGAAGGACAATCGTAAAAAAAACGAGACAACGCTTCCATTCCATGATAATTTCTTCCCCGGTCTATTTCTCCCTCTTTAATATGATTTAAATGATAAATTTTATCAAGACCTAATCATTCATTCACTCTCCACATTCTCTTGAATTCTTCCCGCAGGGCGAATCCCTTTTCCGATTTTTTCCCCGTCACCCAGGTCTTCCCGGACTTTCTCTCCAAATGCCTGGAGCTTCTTGACGATCTCTGGATATTTTTCCGCCACATTATTTTTTTCACCGATATCTTCTTCAAGATCATACAGTTCTAATCCTGTTTCATCTCTAGCATACGGACCGTTTAGGCCGTCCATTCCTGGATCGACGCCTTCATATGAACGGTATTTGTGAGGAAAATGCAATTTCCATTTTCCCATCCGTACACACTGGAGCTGTTTGCCGTAGTAGTAGATCAGATTGTCCCTTGGATTGGCATTGCTATCACCCCTTAAAAGAGGAAGGATATTGACACCGTCAATCCGTTTGTCCGGAAGCGGAGCTCCTGCGATCGATGCGAGAGTGGGCAGCACATCCATCGTGGCCGCTATTTTGTGACATTCCGTACCAGGAGCAACAACGCCCGGCCATTTTATGATGCAGGGGACTCTGACGCCCCCCTCCCAGGACGTTCCTTTTCCTTCCCGGAGCGGCCCGACTGAACCCGCATGATTGCCGAAGTTGAGCCACGGACCATTATCGCTTGTGTACATGACTAAAGTGTTTTCTTCAAGACCGTGCTTCTGCAGCGCTTTTGCGATCTCGCCTACTGACCAATCGATTTCCATCATCACATCTCCATATAGGCCTTGTTCGCTCTTTCCCCTGAAGCGGTTTGAAACCCCAAGAGGGACATGGACCATAGAGTGGGGCACATACAGGAAAAATGGACGGTCTTTGTTCTTTTCAATAAACTGCACGGCTCTCTGTGTGTACTGTGTGGTCAGATTATCCTGATCGTCCATAGACTCGACTCTGGCAACGATATCATTTCCCTCGATCAAAGGAGGCCATGGATACTTTGCCTTATTTTTCCCTTCAGGTGCCATCTGACCATCATAATCTATAGGCCACATATCGTTGGAATAGGGAAGCCCAAAATATTCATCAAAACCGTGTTGAAGCGGCAGAAAAGGCTTGCGGTGGCCGAGGTGCCATTTCCCGAACACACCACATGTGTACCCCTTTTTTTTGAGGACTTCAGCGATGGTCTCCTCATCAGAGTTCAGTCCGTGTTTAGCCTGGGGCCCGAGGGCTCCGAGGATGCTGACACGGTTGGGATAGCAGCCCGTTAAAAGCGCTGCACGGGAGGCACTGCAGACCGCCTGAGCTACATAGAAACTTGTAAAACGCATCCCTTGAGAAGCCAACCGGTCGATATTAGGGGTGGAAAACCCCTGGGCTCCGTAACACCCAAGATCCGCATATCCCTGGTCATCAGTGAAGATAACCACAAAATTCGGGGGTCGTTTTTTCGATCCGGAACAGAGTCCCAGAGAGAGGGCCGTAGCTCCCAATCCTAGAGTTTTTAAAAAATCCCTTCTTTTTAATCCATATGTCATAGATCTCTCCTTTTTAAGTCGAGGGCTTCAAAGCCTGACCCCGATTAGAATAAGCAGGAACCCGATGAGTGCTGCGGCAATAAGATAATAGGTCATAGGAATAAGAGTTTTGCGGATAATCGAACCTTCCTTTCCCGTAAGCCCGACAACAGCCGAGGCGGCCACGACATTGTGGATACAGATCATGTTTCCGGCCGCTCCTCCTACTGCCTGAAGAGCGACGATAATGGCGGGGAAAAGTCCGATCTTTAAGGCCGTTGTGAATTGGAAGAGAGAAAACATCATATTGCTGAAAGTGTTGCTTCCTGCGATAAATGCCCCCATGGCACCGATAACGGCGGCGAACGCGGTCCAACCCTGTCCGAGGAGTGCGGCGGCACCGGAGGCCAGAATGACCGGCATTTTGTCCAATCCTCCGGGTACTCCGCTGTTGATGAACACTTTTACCATAGGGACCGCAAACCCAAGAGCGATTGCCGGACCTAAAAGAACTTTAAACGACTGTTTGGCGGCATTTTTGAATTTACTTTTTGGGATTTTGTGGAAAAGAACAGTCAAGATTCCGACGACGATAAACAGAAATCCTGGGAGATATAAGGGCTGAAAACTTGTGCTGATAGAGGTCTGGAAAATATGGGTCCATTTCAGAGTGACAGAGGATAAAATCTTGGTGAGCGGGCTCCACAGGCGGCTGATAAGTAGAAATACGGCGATAAGAACATAGGGCAGCCAAGCCCGAGCTATACTCATTTTTGGATTATCTCCCGTGTCTGTCTCAACGGCCTGTCCGTTCCATTCTTCGGGCCAGGTCGTTTTTGGGGCAAAATCCCATGTGTCTTTTGGAATTAAAAATCCCATTTTGGCTAGAGGGATCACTATGGTAAGCCCGACAAGTGAGCCGATTAAAGAAGGGAATTCCGGTCCCAAAAATATCCCCGTAAGAGTGTAGGGGACGGTAAAGCAGAGGCCGGAAAAAAGAGCAAAAGGCAGAATGGACAGTCCATCTTTCCAGCTTTTTTTTTGACCAAAAAATCGCGTCATCATCATAACAAGGACAAGCGGAATCAAAGTCCCGATAATGCCATGAATGAGCGCCACATATCCGCCGATGTCTTTTAAGAACGGTAAAAAAGTGAGATGTTGGGTTTGAAGGTAGTTCAAAACTTCCGGCTGTCCGCTCAATCCGGTACTGACGCCTATCAGGATGGGCGTGCCGACGGCGCCAAATGAGACAGGTGTGCTCTGGATGATCAATGACACCATCACGGCCCCCATTGCGGGAAATCCGATCGCTACGAGAAGGGGAGCGGCAACTGCAGCCGGCGTTCCGAATCCCGCAGAACCTTCAATAAATGATCCGAAAAGAAAGGCGATGATAATAGCCTGGACACGGCGGTCGGGAGAGATGAGATACATGCTGCGCCTTATACTTGATATGGCCCCGCTCTCCTGCAGCAGCTTTAACAGGAATATAGCTCCGATGATAATATACAAAATCGATGCGGCCGTGATCAATCCGTCCATGGAGGCGGCAGAAATCTGGGCCAGCGGAACTTTCCATACCAAAAGAGCCAGGACACAGGTTACAAGATAGGCCAGAGGCATGGCTTTGGTTGCCGGCCTGCGGAACAGCACAATAAGGATAAATACAACTAATATGGGAAAAAGTGCAAGAAAAGACAAAAGAGCTAAACTCATGTGGTAATCCTTACTGTATCCAGGTTCCCGAATCTTATAAATTCTCACCTTCTAATGTCAAATTGAATTGGGGCCTGGCTTTGATTATGTGAATTATTTCAAATAATAATTCACATAATCAAAGCCAGGCCCCAATTTTGACTTAACGGAGACCCTATGTTATTAACAACCTAAATATTACGAATCTATTTGGAAATGAATATTTGGCCTCTTGTCTATCAATTTGT
>SDBS01005176.1_pt1 | contig 12751 bp, 12 predicted proteins | sample 2277091 | NCBI WGS metagenome assembly SDBS01 (sample SAMN10404972, study PRJNA504765) | marine sediment metagenome | isolation source: marine sediment core GS10_PC15, 163 cmbsf | place: Arctic Ocean: Southern Knipovich Ridge | collected 2010 | reverse complement strand
ATATATATATATTTATGCGTATATTTCCTTATCTGGATTTAATCTTGAAAGCGTTGTGCTCTGGTAGAAGGAATCGAGGTAAGATTTGAGTATTCCTGATAAGGATATCACGCAACCGAGTACTTAGAATATTTTCACCATTTATTTCGGACGGCATGTTCCAATAAGTAAAAAATATATCAGCATTGCGAACCCGAGATAGCTGGTCAGCCATCATAAGTATTAAAGTGTGGCCCATCGTTCGACTAATGTCTGCTGATTCGGCCATTAGACCTGGTAGTAAATCCATCTCGTAAACACCGTCTTTCCCATATACATCTTCCAGCCTACGCTGAGTATTAAAGTCGCTGCTAATATCAGTCCATTTCGTTACTGGAGATACATAAAACATCCAACGAAGTCCTACAAAGTCGGATTTGTCTGGATGCAATTGCAATTTGAGGATGTAGCAGGCGAGTTTTCGGCGAAGTCCTCTTGGGTGCCGACAATCAGTCTTGAAATCTCGTATCGGATGTGTTGGTAATGAACCAGCCACTTGTAGATCCAGTGATTCAGCTGGTTGTTTCAATAAAGATATCAGCACTTCAGACACAGTGACACTATTAAACACATTCTTGCTGGGAATCTGATCTAGCATCTCATCGATATGAAGTAATTCCCCCGTTCGTTGGCCAGTATCACAATCTCTAATTTCCAATTTTTCTGGTAACATCGAGAAGAAAGCTGGAAGAGCAGCCAGTGCCCATTCCGCTGATATGAATGGATTGGTACTGTGTTTATAACAGGCTTGTTCCATCAACTCCTCACCGATACATGCAGGAATTAATTCTTTATAAGTTATGACCTGGATCTTCATAATCACTTTCCGTCTCGCTATTGAAAAGATGTGCCCATCACTGTAATGTGAATGGGTTTCACAGAGTTGCTGAGCAATCAGATTATGTTCGCGTAGGAATAGATTGTGCAGTGCCAAAACTCCTGCATAGAGTGTCGTCAACTCTGAGAAGGTATTGAAGGTGTCAGTGGCTGCGTGACTCAGCACATTTTCTCCGTCCGGATACACATCACTTTTCAAGCAGCCGCACTTACCGGTACGCATCCGTTTCAGATGACCGGGATCGGTACTGTATAAACAACCTGCGTCTACAAAAGAACTCATTCCATTACGCCATTCGCCACTAACAGCTTGTTTCTGCTGAAGTGGGTTACTGAGCATTGAACCCAGGAACAGAATCCAGCTAGGGAATAATGCATTGAAATCATTCATTTCCAAATTATTATCTAGATATCTCCCCTCTTCACGACGAAACAGCTTCTGCTCAATATCGGATATTAGAGTAACATTGATGGTGGAATTAGAATCTTTGGAAGGATGGTAATGATGATAAGGGGAACCACAGACACCTCGTCCATTATCTGAATTATCACTACCATTTAAGGCACTATGCATCCTTACTGCGTCTAGTGGAATTTGTGTTGATACATAGCAGGGAGGCTGATGCTGCTGCTGCTGCTGAAGAAGTTTATTATTATCATCATCTTTAAAGAAATGAATTGCATAGTTTCCGTGTGGATTTTCATGTAACAACTTTGTGTTATTACCATTTTTCATATGTATCAAATGCAAAGTACCGAAAATTGCCACCAACAGTACCCATACCAACAGTATCACTATGAGACAGTATTTTACGATATGTGGAACTTCGCTTTTTAAAGAAGAAGAAGAAGAAGAAGAAGAATAAAACCGGTTAAGAGATAAATGGTGTTGTTGTGGTTGTTGTTGTGGTTCAAGCATACTAATTTTCTTTGTATATGTATATATATACATATGTGAGCATGGGAATGTGTGTGTTTATATGTATATAGGTATTTATGTGTGTTTATTTATGTACGTACGTAGAGGGATACATACATAATTAGTTACAAAAATTATCATACAAACGATATTTTTTTTGTAATTCCATAAAAGGAATTGTGTATAGCAGCAGCAGCTATTTGTGGAAGTTGGACAAGCGCGTTGCTTAGCGATTATGTATATGTATATATATATATATGTAGATGCTAATCTTTTCCCGGTTGCAACACATAATCGCAGACAACAACAACAACAACAATAACTAAAATGCCACCAAGTAGGACAAAAAAGAAAGTTTACAGGAAAGCAATTGAAAACATGCTAGAAACTATAAATCCAGAGTATAGAGGATTCTATTTTTCAATATATAACATAGAATCAGATACTGAAATTATGAAACATCGTTTAAGTAAACTGTTATTTGATCAAGAAGAATTGGATCTATTTAAACACCAATTAATGTCTCTCACAGGAAAATACAATCTTACTTATAAAAATACCATTCCAGGTGAATTATATGAAATGTACTTTTATTGGAAGTATTAATCATATAACAATTCAATGTTGATGATGATTCTGAAACCGCATATGGATATATATATATCCCTTCTGTTTTTAGTTTACAATAAAAAAAAAAGATTATTATTTATTAAGATGATTTAAATGTGGAATGATCCAATGTAGTCTCAAGGTAGGTTTGAATGAAAACGCTATGAAACCTGAAGATCGATATGAAAAGGTTATCAATTTTAATTACAATTCAGGCATTTTATTGTAATTAATTAATTAATTAATTTTATTTGTGGAAGAGTAAACGATTACTTTTTTTGTACTCAATATACATAAATATATATGTTTGTTTTTCATTCCAACAAAAAAAAATAAAGATCATGTATATATACATATATATATATAAATATCAACATAGATATGAATATTGATAAATAAATATATTACATGGATCAAGAAGCAGCATTATTATTGTCATCATCATCATCATCAAAGTGCATGCTATACGATGGTATATCTTTAACTCTTCCTCGTTCAACCGGTTACTTGTACAAAGCCAAGAGTATTGATAGCGGTCCTGGAATTTATGAACGTTCTAAAGGAGAATCTCTCCTATTCCCACATCCTGATCATTCATCACTGGTCTATACTCTAGATCCACTAATTTACAATGTCTGGGACCAACTTAGACATAGCATCAGCAGCAGTAGCGTCAACAATATTAATGATAATACTAGTAATAGTGATAATCCTTGTGTCCTCCACCTCAGATGCAATCATCTTCGCTACTTGCATTGTAGAGGAGCTGGTTTCACTCATGAGTTAGCAACACGCGCTGCCAACTGTTACTCTTCTATCAAATTATCACTCGATCATTTCATAGAAGAAAAGGATTTTGATTATGTGTACAATGGAATGAATAAAAAAGTCTACTTGAAACCTTTACAACTGTTGTTAATCAAAGATGTGAAAGTGGTTGGAATGGATTACTTGGTGGAGATTAATCCTTTCATAAAAGATATGATGTTCCTGATAAATACTAAAAATGAGCAAAGGATAAGCATTATCCAGGAACTGTATCCAGGAAGGTTACTATTTTTTAAGAATGGCGAACAGAATCTTAATAGTCTAGTCTACATCGTGAAATTGTCTCAATACAAGGCACTGCAACAACAACGACAACAACAACAACAACAGCAACAGCTGTTGCTGATGCTGATGCAGAACATAAGTATCGGCAGCAGCAGCAGCAGCAGCAGTAACAGCGTCGAAATATTACCTTTATTAAATTCAGAGGAATATCGATTCAATTTGTTCCAAGCATTGAGAATCGATCGAAGATTATGCAAACGTTATGTGCATCATTATAAGATCTTCACCAAACTGATGTACACACAAATAAAAGATAAGCTGCAACAAACTGATAGTAGATTCCTTAGTATGACTGAAGTAATGGGTTGGTTGATGGCTGAGAAGCCGCCACCAAATCGGATGAAACGGAGCTTTTCAATGAACGATAATTTTAGTCGTATACACACCCAAAAGCGATTAATTGAAAGTGAGAAGGAGAAGGAGAATAACGACTGCAACATCAATGCTCAGGATTTGAGCAGTAAATCTCAAACGCAACTGAAGGAGGTGAATAAATTCAGTTCATTATTCGATCCGAACGATACCCGCTCAGCAGAACTCCGACTTAAAGCAATGCATGATATCGCACACAGGCTGAGTCAAGGAGAATTAACCATAACTCAATGCCACACTGAGATATTACGTAACATTGATGGATTGGCAATAAAATCTTACGAATACCGTATTGATGGGAATAGTTCTTTGAGCTGCAAAAAAAATATTGAAATCAGCAAAGTAAAGCAGATGCTATTTTCGGCTGATATGGATTTAATAACAAAAAAAGCAGCAATAGATATAGGTCCATGTCGAGTTCACTCTTCCCACATGTATAAATATCCAGGACGGATTCCTCTAATACTGAGAGAACGATCAACCTCTGGACCTATAAACGAGGACGAAGATTTAGCGTTATTTATTCCACTTCAAGTATTCAGGAAGGTGATGGGAAACAGTGCAGAAGCAGTTGGAGTGCATCAATTTGTAGGATCTGCTCTATTTGTATTATGCGGAGGCGAGTATTTTGTGCATAGCGAAAATATTTCACGAATAGTCAAGCACTATAGTTTAGGGGGAGAATTTCGTTACAGAGAAGCGTTGTTGAAAGTAGCGGAAATAAGAGAAACAGAATTGAAGGACAAAATTAAAAGAACTAAATGGTTAATTAGATCGACTGTAGGAACAATTTTAGAATATGTTGAAATGACAATTGAAGAGCTAGAGATGGAACTGCAACGCTACCATAATGGTGAAATATTGAGGGTGATACAAGAGGAATCATTATTTTTTGGTTCAGTCAAAAATTCACCCCTCATTGACTTTAATGATGTATTCAAAGAACGCACTTCCAGTCTAGGGGCAATTAATACCCACAAGCCTCGCAGTGGAAGCTTCGCCAAAAAGATAACATCATTTTATAGAAGTCGATCCAAAACTTTTTCGTCAAAGAAACACGCTCCTCCTCCTCCAACAACAGTAACACCCAACAATTCACCAGCAGTGGGAGCTCGAGCTGCCCGCGCTTTTTCACTGCAGGCAAAAACTACTTTTTAAAAAAAAAAATTTTTTTTTTTTTATTTAATAAGTAGTTAGTTGGTTAACTAATTAGTTCGTTAATTGGTTAATTAATTAATTATTCACGTATCCATTGTGTACATAGTAATAAATAGTAATAATAAAAAATATCCTTATAAGTAAATATGTTTATATATATATAATATAAATATGTGTGAATATATATATATATACACATTTTGTATATGTATAAAAAAGATACGCGTGCGTCTCCGTATTTTTCAAAATGCCTGATAATTTTTTAGTAACACAGAGATTTGGATTCTTAGGAGACCATTTGAAAAATCTAAAGGAGAAGAAGGATGTCGAGGAGGATGAGGATGAGGATGAGTATCCAACAAAAAGTCCTCCACCAGTATACTCACACCACATCGATGCGCTAGCAAGATTGGTGCCAGAGATTGACGCTTGGCTGAGCACGTCAGATAGAAGACCCAAGATTGAGAATGTGGTAGCCAAGACTTCCTTCATGTGTCCAATCGATCTATGCGGATTGAACGGTAAAATAAATTGTTCAGATTACAAACCCAAGAAATTCGCAGCGACAATGATCCGAATAGGACCTCCGCGATGCACCGCATTACTGTTCCCCAATGGAAATGTGGTAATGACAGGAGTGGACAGCATCGAAACAGCACGTGCCTGCATCCAGAATCTTCGTCTTTTGTTGGAAAGTGTTGGAATTCGGACTAAACTATCATGCATTAAAATCAGTAATATTGTATACACAGCCCTGGTAAAACATCGAATAAACTTAATGAAGATGCACGACTTGTTCATGGCTCAAAGTAATTACGATCCAACGATGTTCGCGGGGCTAGTTTTCAGTATCAAGCTTGACGAACTTGGATATAAACAGGAATCGGATTCGAAAGAACGCAAGATAAAGGTTTTGGTTTTTGAAGAAGGGAAACTGGTTATTATGGGAGTTCAATGCGAGGAGGAGATGATGGCTTCATACCGTTATATGAAAAAGCAATTGTCAGTATGTGAAGACAAACAGAAGAAAGAACCTACTTGTCTATTATTTGAAGGCCGGATATCCAAGAAAGCGGAAAATCGTGACGATAGCAACATCGTGCAGGAAGATTATCGGTTGTGGATGGATAAAATAAGTCTTTCTGAGACGCTCACTGAGAAAAAACGAATAGAAGGTATGAAGTTACTACTGGATCTCACCGAGGAATTGGAAGAATTGGGTTTTCAACAAAAACCACCAAACTCTCCTTGGAATTATCCAAAAACATCCAAGAACGAGCATCAACAACAACAACAACAACAACAATTCAGCTGTTGTTGTTCGCCTCCAGAATCAAAAAAATCGAGAAATGATTACAAATTACTAGACATGCCAATAATATGTTGAAGAGGAAGAGGAAGAGGAAGAGGAAGAGGAAGAAGAAGAACAACAACAACAACAACAACAACTGGGAAGTTTTTGTAATCATCAAAAAAGAATAAAATAAAAAAGTAAATATAAATATTTTTTTTTTTTGTTAATATTATTTATCTTACCAATATTATTTTAGTCTATTTAATTCTAACAAATTAATTAGTCAGTCAGTTGGTCATTTTTAAATGATCATCTAATATATATATATTTTTTTTTTAACAGCAGTGACAATATATTTAAACACTCCTTTTTTATCGATTGGTTAATGATTAAAAAAGTATAATTAATCATTTACCAACGCCAATATTTATGTTATCTTTTTTATTTCCAAAAATCGCTAGATATAAATATTAAAAAGAAAAAAGAAAAAAAAGGTTTTGGATGAATAGATTATTTAAACTAAAGTATGGAAAAAAGAAAGATCTCCCAGAGGAATTTTACAGAAATCGTAGTGTTTCATTTGCAAATGTTCCAGGAGAAGAAGAAGAAGAACACAACGATGAAAAGGAATTAATAATGATGGAGGATGGAATGCGGTACTCATCCTCCCTTCTTCTTCTTAGCCAAGGACCGGAGAACGAATTTGAAGAGAAAAAGAGTTTAGACAGTGTAGATTTTGCAACGAAAATGTTATCTCTTTACTCAATCACACCTTGTGAAACAGCTTTTTTATCGACATTGGGCTGCAAACTTCTGCTAACCAATCTTAAGTGTATTAATGCAACTCAATTGAAAAATATTCGAATCGAACATAACTATAAACTCAAACCACTTAATAATCTCGGCTTTATTCTAAGTTTTGTGATTTTCCGACTGCAATACATTTATTTACAGAAGAAGAAAGAATCGATAAAGAATTCTAAATGTATATATGAAGCTAGTGATGGCACCATCGACGGAGTTCTAAAAACGTTTGGAAAATTAGAGAATCAAAATACTTGTCTATCGCAAAAGATAAAGCTCTAATAATAATAACGATGATGATGTTAATGACATATGACAATTAAATTGTGGAGCAGTTTGAATAGCAGTGATTTTTAATTAGATCACTAGTATTTAATAAGCTTTGAATGAATAAATACAATAAGAAAATTCAGCGTATAATTAAAAATATATATATATATATATATATACATAAATGTATATTGATTCTACACGATATCGTTCCGTATTGCAGCAGCAGCTGAAACTGCTGCTGCAGTCTCCTCCTCTTATATTATTATGTCTTCTTCTTTTTATTCTTCCAACTGCGTATGCTTCAGGTTGCCACCCTCCCTGTAGATCAGGAGATATCTGTTTGGAACCGGTCTGCGCCTCAAATCATACCTGTATCCTGGTACCTAAATGTGAAGATAATAATCCTTGCACTGATGACATATGTGACCCAATAACCGGCTGGTGCAAGAATCTTCTAAAGTGTGAAGGAATAGATCCTTGTATTGATTACGGTTGTCTTTCAAATGGCACCTGTACAGAAACACCGCGCTGTATGTCTAATAACGATCCTTGTTGGAACGTAACCTGCAATCCTTGGAACGGAGATTGCGAAAGAGAAGAAATGTGCATAAGCGAGGACTTTTGTGTGCAAAGCGAATGTGTGAATGGAACCTGCGTAGAATGGCCTACCTGTAATGATTTTGATATCTGCACCCTTGATAATTGCAATTCCACCAGTTGCGAGTGTTCGCACGAACCCAAGTGTAATGATGAAGATCTCTGCACAAAAAATTGTTGTGATGAAGACACTGGTGAATGTAGTCACCCTCTCAAATGTGACGACCATAACCCATGTCACAATAATACTTGTGACGGATTGACTGGAGATTGTACCATCCACAATACTTGCGATGACTTTAACAATTGCACGATTGATGAGTGTTGGCTTGGAATGTGTCAATATTTCGATGCCTGCATTTCTGAGGATCCGTGCTGGGTAGGTGAGTGTGTTAACGACACTTGTATTTTAACTGAAAAATGTGATGATGAAAATCCCTGTACTCATGATCATTGCCGAAACGGAATCTGTTCACACGAGAGTATCTGTCCACATAAAAACTGTAAAAAGTTTATGTGTGATCCAGAAGGTTGGGGTGAATGTGTTCCTGTGCCGGTGTGCGATGATAATGACACCTGCACCATTGACATCTGTGAAGATAATTGCTGCTTCTGGGAAGATTTTTGTGTCAGTGACAATCCGTGTGTCAATGTTACCTGCGATCCAATCGGACCAGAATGTATCTTTATGAACTTGACTGGTACCCCTTGTCATTTCGGCTTTGGTAATTGCAGTGATGGTGAATGTATTGTACCGCCAAAATTTAAAAACTCAGTGCCTGGCGGACGCAATCCTGGTATAGGCGTTAAATTATTCATTATTCTATTTTTTGGTTTATTTCTACTATTAATAGCACTGTTAACACTGTGGGTGATTCTATTCAGCTGTGATGATAATAATAAGAATGAGAATGAAAAGCGTAGAGGAAGAAAAGTGTAAATTAATAATAATAATAATGATGAGAGAAATTGAACGAAAGTAAAAAAAATTGTACAATAGAATAAACATAAACATAAACATAAAAAGATAATTTATTCATATTTTATTTTCGAATATTTTAGCCGACAAAAAAAAAATTAATATAAAAATGGTTTTATCCTATAAATGGATATATATATTTCAATAAATTTATTTCTTTGTGATTAATTAATATTACTCTCATTTTTTTTAATTATTTTCACGTCTGCTTTTACTTTATATAACATAAAAATATGTATGAAGAACTCAATTTATATTGCAATGAAAAATTAGATATTTATGAGCTTCAGTGTGCGATGATAATGACACCTGCACCATTGACTGAAATTTTCAATGAAAAAGGAGAATGCAAATATTGTCATGAAAATATTGGAAAAAAAGGATATTGTTTTGAATGTTCTATGAAAGAAGAATTTTTTGGTTGGCAGGAATCTGAATCAATGATTAGCTATAATGTATTTGCGTAAGAAATTGTCCATATGAGAGCTACGTGTGACTTCGTTAATTATATATATATATATATATATATATATGACTTGCACAACTCAAAAATTAAGATGAAAATATTTTTCCTATAAATGGATATGTATTTCAATAAATTGATTTATTTGTAGTTAATATTGCTTTCATACATATTTTTAAGTAGTTTTCGAATATATTTGATCAATATTTTTCATTCTATTTCTAATATTTGGATTGCTGATGTGCTGCTGGCACTTATTCACGCACAATTGATCCAAACCACAAGCATTTTTGCATTGTTTAAACATCGATAATTCTTTTATCATAGAATTCTTGCTTCCCAAATTTCCATAAGGATGATGTTTTTGTTGTTGTTGGTTGGTAGGAATATTGATTTTCTTCTTGCTCTGCTGCTGCTGCTGCTGCTGCTGCTGCTGATTCCGCGTTGTTCTTTTTTTCCCTATTTTTCCTTCAACCGGCGATATGCTGGCTGCAATTACGCAGGCAATGATCAAAATTAATAAAAATGTTAACTTACTCATCGGACAATCCTAAATTTCTCTCTCTCTCACTCTTTCGTGACAATGTATAAAAAAAGTAAATAAATAAATAAACCCCTCATTCAATATGAAATCGTTATTTCGGTTTAAAAGAAGGCTGCATTGGTGGTGGTGGTGGTGGTGTATCTAATTCCTCCACTTGTGGAGGGGTGTTGTTGTTATATTTATTTTTTTTGCGATTCTTCAATTGTGGTAAGCTTCGATAGCCTATTGGAGGGCTACTTGCATATCGTAGCGGCAATGCACAGCGATCTATCGTATAAGTGTGTTTATAATAGTCGGTGATATTGTACAGAATGATTATAATTACAACGATACACATTGCCTTGATTACATAATTGTCCATTGTCGTTACTTTGTAAAAGGTTCGAGATTCAAACCATTTTTTAAATGCTGGTCCAAGAACGCCGGAATGGGTCTGAAGCAGTGCATGTGTACAATTGCTAATGACATCTGCTATTTTCAGAGTATGATGCTCTAGAATTAAACCGGTTCCTACTTCCACTACAGGATGTAGACATTCTTCTGAGTAAGCAATCGTCGAATATATTCTGTGTAAATACTGGGTTTCTTGAAGACAGCGGAAATATTCATGAATCTCGTATAAAGAAATGAATAGACATATCACAACGAAAAAAGTAGGCTGATATCCTAAGAAGAAGAATGACATTAATAATAGCTCTATTTCTGTTCTTGTAATATGTATATATATAAATGTGTATATGTATATATCAAATTCGGACAGCCGTTCTTACATATAGCATGCTTATTCACAATTTTTATTAACAACGTACGAACATAAACACACATACACATACACACACACACACACAAAAAAAAGGAATAAAAAAAAAAAAAAAGATGCAAAGCTACTCCTCCTTCCGTAAGATTAAAATTTCTTTTTCATGGATTTATTTGTTATTATTTTGCTGTATAATCACACAAGGATATATATGTCTAATGGATCTGAGACCGGACGAATTCCAACAACTGTACAGTACTGAAAGTGAATGTAGAGATCCTAGTGAATTCTGCATGCGTGAATTTATGGCTTTGATGAAATACCTCACTGTCAAGAATCTGGACATCGGTTCCTGGTACGAACATCGGCTCCGTATATCTGGCAATCATACCCTTTCACCGATTGTGGATATGCAAATACAAGTACAACGGAGAGGCTTGATGAACTGCAGTTTTATCATCGATGGTACACAATTAGACCTGAGTGACGGCGGTAGTGAAAAATTCGACCAACACTGTAAATTTGGTGACTGGGAACAAGAATACCCTGATTACTTAAATCTTCTCAATAACTACAGTCGGAAAATGATACCAGGAATTAACTGTTCAAAAAATTACCTTTGCATGTTGTGCATTTCACACGCATCCTCTCTACACAAAAAAATCCCCGCTATAATTACAGTTGAAGATAACCAAATTCAATCCTGTCGCAGATTAAGTCTGAAATTATCAAAGCATCGTAGTCGACACGGTGAACAAGATGAAAATTTTGAGTTTAAAATAATTCTAACCATTATATTATATTGTGTTTTTGGTATCATTTTACTTATTGGTTTATTGGTGCAAGACGAAATCAAAAAAAAAAGACGCTTACGAAGAAGAGAAAAACTTTATTGAATACATATATGTATGTATATTTTGTACAAAAATAAAAAAAAAATTAATAGCCAAGAATTATCTTTGAAGAAGAAGTAACAATGAGAAGATATATATTTTTATCTAATATTTAACTCATTAATTTTATTCATGATTCCATTCTTCCTTGAAAATGACACAGAAAAGAATTAATAATATCATTGCTATAGACGAAAAATAAAAAACATATTTGAATAAATTATCGCATGCTTCTTTATTTTTTATTTTTCTTTCCATTTTTTTTTCTTTTCGTTCTTTCCGTCTTTCAATACACTCTTCGGAATGTTTGAGACATCCACACTCTAAATCTCTGATACGAGATTTTAGATTAGCTTTTACTATACTCAGACTACGAAGCCCCATTCTGAGAAAGATGATGGAATACAAATGTATCTATGTAGTTTTTATTTATGTATGTATGTACTAGATTAATCATAAATTTTCTCTTTGATAATAAATAATATTTGTGCCGTCTATAGAATTGTTAATCCCCTTAACAAGATTATTTACGCCTCTGACAGTATTTTTATTTCCAACTATTTTACTATGATATACACTGTCATATCATTATTATCTCCGATTATAACAAGGTTTGTCCCTCTTATTTCGTTTGAGCTACCAAAAAAATAATTGCATTATCAATCAGTTTTACTTGATTATCAAAGTATTCAACCTCCATTGTGTTTTTACGTTTATGTAAATATTTATTTGTATACATATAAACAAACCAAAATTAACCAAATTTGGTAATACACAAAAAATACCCAATATATAAGGGAATTTTATTACAAATTATTCAAATTTCTAAAAAAGGTGTATTGGTAGTAGTAGTATAGACACGTGTGTGTGTGTGTGTGTGAATATATATATATTTGCATACACTTTTTGACAGAAATAGAGATATATATATAAATATATAAATAAATAAATAGATACATGAAATGATGTCGAACAAGAGAAAAAAAATCACACGATTAAGAAGTTCACAAACAGGCACATCAACATCTTGCCCGAAGGAGAAATTTGAAATAGAAAATGGTTGGTTTGAACGTGAAACCGCAAAACTCAAAAAATGTTTA
>SDBS01005175.1_pt1 | contig 12751 bp, 16 predicted proteins | sample 2277091 | NCBI WGS metagenome assembly SDBS01 (sample SAMN10404972, study PRJNA504765) | marine sediment metagenome | isolation source: marine sediment core GS10_PC15, 163 cmbsf | place: Arctic Ocean: Southern Knipovich Ridge | collected 2010 | reverse complement strand
TTCTTGTACATATGAAAAGTTATAGCGACTTTTGATTTCATCTATTTCGGAGCCATAAGGATGAGGTCTTGGCTGCCCAAATCCATTTAGAATCCATTCATCAAATTTGTCAAGTTCACTTTCGTCTAAATTCTCAAGACCTTCTTTTTCCATTTCTTGCAATAGAAGTTCAGAATAATTTTCAAGAAAATTTTCAATTTGTTTTTCCTCTAATATGTTAATTTTCAGTTTTTTCGCTCAATTTTTTTACAGATTTATGCTTTTGACACAGTATATCTAAAATATCTTTAAATAATATATTGCTGAGCCTCACCGTTGCAACTAAACAACTTATATCTTTGTTTATATTATCAATCTTTATTTAATAGTATCGTTCTAGGCTAAATCTTTATAAACAAAAAATTTTCAATAAATATATAAATTAGATTTGTAATAAGCTCCAATTTTTAGAAATGCAGCATAATTGTTGTTTAAAACTTATATTAAAGACCTAGTACAAAAGATTTTAAATAAAACATACTTTCCTAGTACCAAATCCGCAACTCAAGTGAGTTACTAAATTGAGAGTTCCTTTAATAATATATATTGACCAAAATCACTGGGATAAACTCGAAAAGGTATATTATAGTAAATTAAAGAATGATTTGATTCAAGATGTCTTAAATAAGTTAAATTTATTAAAATCTAGCAATAAGATTAAAATCATCTTGGACCTTCAAAGAGCTATAGAGACTGCGCAAAGAACATATGATGATAGTAGAATAGATTTATCTAATTTGATGTTTACACTTTCTGATGAATCTTTTGTTATTCCTTGGGTTTACTTACAGGATATAGAAATCGAAAACTTTTTTTTAAGGAAGCAAGGTAAGTCAGAGAATTTTATTCGAGAAATAGCCATTGGAAAAGGATTTTCTTATATGATGGGAGAGACTCCAGAGGTACAATCTGATTCCTTAAATTCAGATGAATTAACATTGATTAATGAAAAATTAAAAGAATATTATCCTGACTTAATGAAGATTCAATTTGAAAGATATAAAAATAAGGATGAGCAGGTTCAATTAGAGCAAGTGCATAGGGCTGAAGAGGCTAGAAAAATCCTATTCCAGATGGATTCAGATGACGAGAGAAAGCAGCTTCTAATAGAAAAGAACTTTATATTCCTTATGAGAGATATAATGAATTTTCTTAAGCTGACTGATGAAAAAAAAGCCACCATATCTGACATTGAATATGCGACTAATGCATTATTAGCCAGTAAAACAATTCCACATAACCTGAAGGATAATAGAAAACGAGTAAGATTTATGAAAGAGTTCCCAATAATCTATACACATTCAACTCTAGTAAGTTTTCGCGATCGAGATCTTAGAAGAAAGATAGATCCTAATGATCTTATTGACATAGCAAGTTATGCCGTTCCCATTGCATATTTAGATGTTGTCCTTGGGGAGAAATACTTTATAACTCTTGCAAAGCAGGCTAAATTAGATGAATTATATGGGTGTAGATTATTCTCTAAAATGGAAACTTTCTTTGATTTTTTAAATCAAATATAAAAAAGGTTTATTTTGAAGGATTTTCCATTATAAAAACATAAGTGAGTGGAAATTAGCTAATCTATCGATTTTGGTTTCAAGTCTAAATCTTCTACCCGTGTACCAAGTTACACTATAATTCTTGATAATAATAATAAAGTAATAAAACCTTACTTACATTTAGCACTACATGGAATGAAGAATTATCCAAATAAAGAAATTGAAGTTGGAACAATAAATAACCAAACTTGTAGCAATGAAATATTTATTTGGTTTAAAAAGAAATTAGAGGAAATTAGCAAAGAATTGTTTAATAGAGATCTTAAGATAGTTTATAATAAACAATTTATAGGAAATATATCTAAGAGAGTCCATCGGGAGAATTATGGGAATTTGTTTAACACTATTCAAATTGAGTTTAATAAAGCATTACGAATGGACTATTTAAGCAAAATCACTGAGGTTCTAAGTACTATCGTTAAAAATTTTTATCAAGAACACAATTAAAGCTGGATATTGAAAATAGTCATGGTAAACTCTTTTCTTCAGGTTTAATAAGACCATTCATTAAATCTTTATTTTTTATATAGATCGATCTTAATATTTTATTAAGACTTTTCATTTAAAAGCGAAAGCTTATTAGAATTTATTGATAAAAAGACTTTTGTTTATATTTTTAATAAAATAGGATTGATATTAAAATTGATTGAAGATAAATTAAAATGTTTTGTTATTATGCCTTTTTCTGAGAGTTCTGAGGATCATGATGAAAATTATTGGACAAATCATTTTGAAAAATTCTTAAAACCGGAAATTGAGAAAGTTCCAAATCTCAATGCACAACGTTCAGACGAATTGAGGGCAGATATATTAAAACAGATTATTCTAAACCTTTATGATTCTTTTATTGTGGTTGCTGACCTCACCGATCGTAATGCTAATGTTTACTGGGAATTAGGTGTTAGACAAAGTCTTAAAGTCAAAACCATTACTATATCAGAAGAGGGCACAAAATTACCTTTTGATGTAAGTACTAAAAGTACTTTATTTTATCGACCTAATGATCCAAAAGGTGATAAGGAGTTTTGCAAAAAATTTAATGAAGCCCTTATTGATTGTATCGAAAATCCAGAGAAATCTGATAGCGTTGTATTAGACACCATCTTTATAAGAGATTCTATTAAAGATACTAATAATCAAAGACAAAATGAATTGTCAATAAATAAATTAGAAAAACATAAAAAAATATTTGAAGATCTTATTAAAACCAGCTCTCCTTCAGGTGAATTAGAATTTAGATTAATAGCATATCCAATTTCATCTCAAAACGAAGTTTTTAGTCGAAAACAATTTGATGAAATTAAAGCATATCTTAAAACTAAAACTTATGGTCCCAGAGAATACATTTCAGAATTTGAGAATATCATTCAGCACTTAACTCCTAGAAGAGAAGGTCTTTATTATGTTAATATAAGTGAAATTTATGGAGGAAGTGCGTGGATTTCAACTGAAGGTTTTATTATCTTTCATTTTATATTTAATGAGTCAAGACCAAATGTATCTAAAAATAAATTACAGACGTTAATCTTATCTATTTCCCTTTTAGGGTTTTTTGATTTCTTAGAAGTATTTTATTCTAGATTTAATTATATAAAAAAAATAAATTTGGAGTTTATGATTTGGAAGTTAAGAGAGTTAAAATTTACACCTATGCCTGATTATTTCTCTGTTGATGAAAGCGCTTATTACAGATGTAAAAATGATACATTTGATCCATTTAAGATTAGTCCTAGTATAAAAAACCTTAAAGAAAAAGAAAATAAGATAAAATTAGTGGAAGATATAATATCTGAAATCTTGCTTGAATTTGATTATGATAGGGAATTTAAGATCGACTCCAAGACTTTGAGTCAATATTAAGACACTTTATCGTTTTTAGATTTGTATAAAATTAAAATTTTAGAATTAAGATGTATAAGATTCAAAATATCAAGTATAATAGATTAATTTGCTTTCATTGTGGGCAAGAGATATCAAGTTCTCCTGTGTTGCATCGCAAAAAATATAACTGGAACAAACTATTCAACCCAAAGTATGTGGGGTTTGTCCACCAAAAATGTCATAACCAGATCCATTCTACAAAAAGAGGTTATAAAAGACGTATAAGATTTAACTATTATCAAATTAAAATGTTAGTTGTATTGATAAGCTTTATCTTGATATTAATCATTTTAGGGCTAATATTATTAGGGAGCGGATAATGAAAATTGTAGCGTTTTCAGATTGGAGGGTTCAGAATATTGAGCATTTTATCGAATATTTAAAAGGATTAAAAGAAAAACCGGATGTCATTGTGTATGCAGGGGATGATTTAGAACGGTTTAATAATGTACCTTATATGGCAATACCTAAAATCTTAAGGAATCGATATCGAGAAGAATTAATTAAGATACAAGAACCATTCGGAAAGTTTGATAGGAGAATCGTTGAAGATATTATATTCCCAATTATCAGAATAATTTATAACTTCAAATTTCACTTCCGCAGTATGGACAGTATTTCAGAGTTCTATCATCTAATTTTTCTCCACAATTAGGACAAAAGAAAGCGGCTTTTTGATTTAAATCTTCAACAGTTTCAACAGATGCAGATTTTTGGTTACTTTGAGCTTGAGTCTTGATTTTTTGCTCGATATGATGATTTCCTCGAGAGCGCACTTGACTTGAGTCATATTGATGTCTTCTCCGTCTTAGTATATACATTAGAATGATACAAATTAAAAAAAATATACCCATTCCTAAAATCATGTAGAACCAAAAGTTTGAGCCCCAATCCCAATCCATATCCATCATGTCATACATTAAATATGTATATAGAAATAGATATTTAAATGTTGCCATAATACTTCCCGAGTAATTCTCACATTTATATAAATTCAGAAAAAATTGAAAAATCTAACTTAATTAGATTGAACAAGATATTAGGCGATAAGGATTTAAAAGAATAGAAGAGAAGATGGAAAAAAAAGTTGAGAATGTAATTTGAAATTGGTATTTCAAGAAATTCTATTTTTTAATATTGTAGAATTTTCCTAATCATACCATAATAGCAATTTAAGGATATTCAAACAACCACTGTCCATCCACAAAAATAAGAGTTATGCGATTCTCTTCTATCCACTTCTCTCCAAACTCTTCCCTGTATTCTTTATACAAATCGTTAGTGATAAAATGACAATTATTCTCTTGGGCAAGCATTAATACACTCCGATCTGCCTTTCTACCTGCGGGGGCTTTCTTGAATACATTATTTTTTTCCAGTTCCTTAAATCCTTTTTCATCATCCATTTTATAATTGGTACTAGCATCTACCATAAAAATAGGATCAAATCCCTTAGAAATAAGTAGATTCTTGATGCGAAGGACGCTGCTTGTTTGCAAATTCCTGTCTTCGTCCAAATCCTCATACAAAATATTAGTAAGATCTACTATAACCTTTTCTAAACCCTTTTTACTTAAATCAGTGTTCTCTAAAGAATGTGGAACATTAGAATTTAAAGCGGTTGGTTTAATTCCTATCAAACTTTCAATTTTGTTTAGAGTCTCAAACATCCAACCTTTGAAAGCGGGAAAGTTCCCTATTGATGGTATTACGCTACTTTCTACTCTTTTTATACTACTACTCACTTTTTTACCCTTTTTATTTTTTAATTTAGTTTCTTCTATATGATTAATTAGGATTAGGGGAACGCCAAGTTTTTCAAAAATGATATTAAAGTCTCCTAAATCATCCTCGGTTAATGTGTATTGAGAACGAGTCATTGAATTCCAATCTTTCAAAAAAGTTTCAGATATCCCTTCTTTCCAATGTTTATTCCTTAAATAATTATAAAGCCGGAGTGGATTGAATAAATCCTCAAGTTCTAGATGAGAAGCATTTACTTTCTTGCTACGATACTCGTGTAAACACTGAATAAATTCCTTTCCTATATTTTTATTGGTTGAGACGATTACTTCGTATTCATCTGAAAAATCTTGTAAATTATCTTTTTTTTTCACTTTTTCTTGAGGATTCTGACCTAATTCCTCTACTTTTGGGACGTTTACCTCAAAAAAACTTCCTGTAAAATTTAAAATTTTTTGCCAAAATTGCGAATCATATTCTTTTAAAATCTCAGGAAGATTGGCAAAGGAATTATTATTATTGAGTTCGGCAAAAATTAATGATGCGGTGCTTTTAATTTTTTGAATTGAGTCATATAAAACTTCCCGGCTTTGCGCTGAAGAGATGAGGTGATTTTCAAATTCCAAATCTCTTCCAGAATAGTTTAAAAAGTGATTATTTTTCTTATTATAAAAAACAAATCTTCCTCCGTCCGCTAAATCAGAGATAGCATCGTTAGAGTTTAAAACACATCGTATACTGTCCATAGAAAGAACGTCTTTAACTTGACTTCTTTCTATATTGTAAATAAAATAAAATGCTGGGGATTGGGAATAAGAACTTTCTGATTCCAATTCTAACATTTGTCTTAAATCATGTAATGCTGTGGATTCTAAATCAATGTGAGAATAACTTGCCGTAAAGAGCTCAAGAGAATGAAGGTGTTTCAAATCAACATATGGATAAATGACTAGGTTTTTCTGTTGGAAAAATAATATATTAAGAAATTCCGGTGTAAGAAAATCTTCTCCTGAATCCATTTTTTATTATCACCAAAAAAATTATTGATTAAAATAGTTAAAAATTACTTGAAGGACAATTTGTTTAAAAATTTCAATTGTGTTTTTTCCTTGGAGTGCCTGAGCAGGAAACACAACAAGTGTTCCATCGGGATACTTTTCCATTAATGGTAAACCAAGCGCAACCTTAAACTTTATAATGGGGATAGCGTCTTCCAAATCTCTCTTGTTTAGCTGAATCAAATGAGGGATATTTTTTGGGGTTGCAAAGCTTACAAGCTCTCGATAGCTTCTTTTATTCTGCTCTAATTTGCTCGGATCGGAATCACCTACAAATATAATCCCGTCAGCACCGTCTAATACGTACTCTCGAGTGGATAAAAAGCGTTCCTGACCAGTACACGTCACCACATGAGCTATTATATTGAAATGCACATCCTTGAGGGTAAATTTAAACAGTAAGAATAGAGAGTCTTCCCATAAGGTCCTACCGCCTGTAGTTTCTATAGAGTACCCCCGAGACAGTTTTAGCAAGTCAAATTTCTCCCTTAACCTAAAAAAGTTTGTTGTTTTACCTGATTCACCTGGACCCCAGTACACTATCTTGAACTGGAGCATATTCTCTCCGTCCCCGAAATCAAAATTCCCACTTATATCTAACTGATTTTCGTTTTTTTCTTGTAATTGCATTATTTTACCTCGAATTGATTTATAGAGTTTCTAACTAATAGAACCAATTTTGTCAGAAAAAATCTGTTTCTTTAAATGTTTAATATGTGTCTTAAGTTCTTTTTCAGACATCTTCAACTTTGTAATAATTGATTGACTTGCTTCGATTTCATTTTTGATTTTTTGGGCGAATTTGCTGAGTTGTAGAAAGATTACACCTAAGTTAACATCTTGGTCTGTTAGAAGAACAACTAATATGTCGCGCTTTCCTTTTTTATTAAGCACAATTTTCCCAATTGACTTAACAAATAGTCTCATATCGTTATAGATTATTGTAGCCCTTTCAAGAGAACTAGCGGCAAAAAAGTCTTGTCCCTGACGTGCGACCCCGTACAATGCAGCACCTATGGAGCTTAAGTCCCAGTAATTTAATTGGCGGTCAAATCTGGAATCAATAGCAATGATTTTTGCATCTTGATCAATTGCAAGTAGGCCATAAATATATCCTATTCTCGCTATCTTACCATAATTATATCGCATATCATCTAACACTTCGGCTATCTTATTTTTGTATAAAACTTTCGGTATATTTGTTATCATATCTTTTCACTTTTATTTTAGTTTGCTGGCATTATATAAATTTAGGCTATTTAAAGAAAAAAAGTCGGTTAGTAAAAAAATTTCTAAAACCTTAAGGAAGCAATATCATCAAGATCTTAACTTTATTATTCAAAATCTAGGTACAATTTCTCTAATCCCTGAAGAGTTATTGATATTAAACCTGAAATGAAAAAAAATAGAAATAATTTCTTTATAAGCATTCAAATTAATTAATTCTCAAATTATAAATAATTTATTTAAGAGGTAGTTCCTTAGTGACTTCTACAATATCCAAGAAAGAATATGACCATAATGCATTAACACAGATCTTTAATGATTGGAAGTTCGTTAATTCAACAGTTAATTTGTCTAATAATTTAGATTTAACAAATAACGATTTGCAGATCTTAAGCAATGAAATGTTAGATGAAAATAAAGCAATTCTTCCAGAATTGGCGGAAATTCCCATAACTGATTATAATCTTTTCTTACTTCAAGATCATGTTAGCAAATATGGGGTTTTGGGTTATCTAAAAAGACAAAAAATAGAGTTTGGTGAATATATTGTTATCCTATTGGAAAATCCGGGAATAGAGTTAGGAAGATTTGATATGTTATCTTCCAAGATATACTTTGGAAGAATATTAAAACTGTTCCCGTCTCGGATCATAAAATATTTAATTTTCCATGAGTTGTTACATACCTTAGGCTATAACCATAGATATGAATTTAAATCAATAATGGCACAGTACCCCAATAACCAAAGTATCGAAATATTTCTTTATGATTTTGTGAAGTATTTAACAACGAATTACATAGTAAAATTCAAAGAAAATTATTATTTTCGGATAAAAAAACCCATCCCTTCTTAAAATAATTGATTTTACTACAAATTTCTTGATTTTGGATTGAATTTTTTCTTTTATAAATAACTACATGTGTATGCAATCAAATAAAAATAAGGAAAAAAAGATGTCAGAAGCTCAATATAAAAAAATAAAGCATAGCGACATTCCTAACGAGTTTATTTTCCACCTTTCGAGACAGAGCTATTATTTTAAAAATAATTCTATTATGGTTTATAAAGATGATCCATCTAATAAAGAAAAAACAGTTTTGCTCGAATTTGATGCTCCAGAAGGGTTGGTACTATGTGATTTGTGTGGCGCAGAAATAATCATAGAAAAAATACCTCTCTATATTCATTATGGAATATCAACAGACATTTTATCTGCTAAAGCATTGTGTCATCATTGCTTAAATTCAAATCAATTCCAAGGATTGATTCACTTTGATCATTTAAAACCAGTAGAAGACAATTTAGTGGAAATAAATGAGTTCAGGAAATAATTTGGCTTTTAACCTTTCCTTTTTTTTAATTTAAATTGTGGTATAATTCGACATGATTAAGAGTCATAGTTATATTGATTTTTTCCCATACCCTGTCTTTAGGTCCGAACAACAAGAAATAATTGAACGGATTGAAAGAGGGGCTAGATTAAAGAAGAATATTTTGCTTTCTGCACCAAATGGAACAGGTAAAACAGTAACAGTCTTAAGTGCTCTTTTACCCGTTGCTTTAGAAAATGATCTTAAGATTATTTACATGTGCCGTACTCATACCCAAAATAAGAGAGTAATTAAGGAACTTAAGAGAATTTATAATAGTTCTAATCAATACAGTTCAAAGATTTCAGGACTCTCTATACGAGGTCGGGGAGAGATGTGTCTTCATAGAAAGATACTTAATTCTAAAATGGGCCCAAAGGAAGCTATGACGGAATGTAAAGCGTTAAGATCTAACCAAAAATGCCCCCACTACCGAAACCTCAAGGAAGAAACTAACGGATTAAAAGAACCAGAATCGGTTTCATTTTCATCTCCGGTGGATGGAGAAGAATTGATTGAACTACCTTGTCCTATGGTTATTGCAACCGATATTCTTAAGATTTCACTCCCAAAATCCCCTAAGTTATATAAATGGCCCAATGTAGAAGAGACTTGGAATTATCTATTTCCAGATAAAAAATATATCGAAAAACATCGAGGGTATGATGATGCTGTTCATGAAGCCTTAATTATCTTTGAATTATATAAAATGAACAAATGGAGACCTATTGGTAAGATTGGAGTGCCAACTTAAAAATACTAAAGAATTGTTCTACATGAAATTACCCAAAGAACTAAGAGATAAATCAAAAATTAGTTTAAAAAATAAAAAGAAACATCTATATTCAATTTTCAAGAGGACTTTTAATCAACTAAATAATAATTATAAAACACATTACTCTGTAAACTACTTAAAGATGGGGCAAACTGGAAAGTATTTCGACTTGGTAACCCAACAATTAGGAGGATATAGTAATTTAGACCAAAAACATTTTTTATTAATGGCGAAAGAATATGAAAATATTGAATTTTATATTAACTGGGTACGTTTAGGTAATATAAAACTGAGAGGAGATATGTTCTATGACTTAGAAAACAATATTGAATTCTTTAAAAATTTATATCCCCAACTTGCATATCATGAATATGGCCATACATATTTAATCACGTCAACTTCGACCATGTTTTATCCTACTGAAGTTTTACGGTTTTTAGATGATAATAATATAAAAAGTATTAGAGATGTTCCTGAGATTAAAATACCTGAAATTAATACAATAAATAACAACAGCAAACAGAACCGAATAAATCAAAAACTTAAAAATGTCAACTTCATGGATATTGCCATTGGTGTTGCGGAATGTCATGCAAATTATACCATGAGGAATGTATTAAAACTTGATTCCCCTATCGAATTTTTAAACTTCAGTAGAGTTGATTTACTTGATGGATTACATGATTATAGCAAATTTGATATGAATAATATAGATAAAGACTATATAAACCAAAGAATTAATAATTGGTTGATTAAAGCTAACGATTTATTTATATACGATAAATGGGATACAATGAAAAAACCATGCGAAAAATATGGTTTTGTGGAACTCTTCAATTTTGCATATGATTTAAATTGTAAATATCTAAGCATAATAAATAAAAATGAAGAATTTAATGAATTATCAGATGAGATTTTATCCTTAGCGGTGGAAACTAACAAATTTAATTTCAGCGAGATGTTTTTCTAATGAAAATCGCTTAGGAACTATTCCATGCTTAAATTGAAAAATAGTCTAAAATGAAGGCAAAACTGAGTGGATTTAAGGAGAGAACGATCTAATGCATTTTCAATCCTATCTCTTTCATTGCTTAATTTTTGTGATCCCACTTTTATTTTTGAGAATAGAAATAAAACCCGAAACCAATAAACGAGTCCCTGCTAGTATGAAAAGTATATTTGCCATGATATAACAAACCTTAGAACTAATTGGTAAAAACAGAATTAATTTTAATTCTAAATGTGACTTTTATTCTATTTTACTAAAATTCAATTAATTTATGGGATAAATTCTTATGGAATCCAATTTTATCTGAGAATAAAGTCAGAAAGGTAATAGATGCCTTCCCATAAAACATAAAACAAAAATTATGAAAGAGAAAATCCAAATATTATTAATCGGTGCAAATTATTCACAATCAAAAATTATAAGAATAACAGAAGAAATCCAACGACTTAGAGACGGATTTAATGCAGCAAAATACCGAGATAGTATCTCATTTATAGATTTACCTGCGGTAAAGCGTAGTGATTTATCCAAAAATATTTCATATTATAAACCTGAAATCGTGTTATTTTCAGGTCATGGAGAAGATGGAGAGGGCCCCTTATTTACTGATGATACTGCATCTTTCATTCCTGAAAAACAAATTGATACAATAAACACTCTCAAAAATTACTCTGATTTTATAAAAATCATTATTTTCAACATTTGTGAGTCAAAATCTATCGCTATAGAAGTATCCAAATTTATAGATTGTGTCATTGGGACAACAATTTGTGTAAATGATAATTCGGCAATAGACTTTTCGCAATTATTCTTTAGATCATTTGGAAATGGCGATACGATTAGTATTAGCTATGCTAATGCTATTCAACAATATACAACGCTTGGTGGAAATGAAAATCATTATATCTTGGAGAATAAACATGATATTACCATTACCAATTTAGTAGACACTAATGAAACAAAATTGGTAGTTGAAAAAGAGAAGAAACTTAAAATTGTAGAATATAATATCGTTGAATTTATAAGAAATTTGTTTGAATTTGATATTGAGATTACTATTCTGAACTCAAATTTTTCCCTCCTTAAAGAATATAATATTTTAACATATAGGTTTAGCGATCCTAATATGAGAGTAAATCGTCCAGAAATTCTCAATTTAAAAATAACCTTTCCGAAGGGTTATAAATTTCATTTATATTTTTGTGGATCAAATATGTTAGACTATAGTAAAATTCCAATTGGAGAATATAATCAGAGTATTCAATTTATTCAAGATATCAATCACTTTTTTCTTGACTCCTATGGTTTAAACTTAAATTTAGAAAAACAAATTCCTATTCTACCACTTACACCCTCAATAGAAGAGGGAACTAACACAAATATTATCATATGTTTAAAAATTATAAATAATTTTTCAAATGTAATTAACATTAAAGAATTAGTGTTATTTAAATATCGTGGGCTGCAAATTTATTTTCATAGCAATCAGCTAAGGCTTTTACTATCAATTCAGAGTCTGTGTCTTTTCCCCGCTCTCCAAAAATAATGGACCAATCTCTCTTTTCATGAAAACTGACAATGCGATCTTCATCAAAATACTTGTTTGATTTGATGAAAAGATCCTTTATAACGATTTTTCCGATTCTCTCGGCAAACTGTTCAATGTATGTAAGCACATAATTATAGAGCTTAACACTTTTAATAGCATCACGGACATTTTGGAAGTCGTAGTACACGGCGACTCGCCTATGCACCATGATAAGTCTTTTGAAATATTCCAATCTAATAAATTTTATCCATCGATGAAAAATTCCAAAACCTAAAAAATTTGATAAAACCATCGGGAATCGAATTTTGAATCTCTTTAACTCTTGAGGAGAATATATTGTTAGCACAAATTTTTCCCCATAGTAATTCCGGCATAAATATTTTTTTTTAGTGGTGTTTAAATGGAAACCGGTGGATTTTCCTTCTCAGTCTTGATTGAAAAAGAAGGATTAAAACGGAAAAAACCCAAATTAATAATACTCATGATGGCACGTCGTTTAGGTTCGATTAATAGGTTAATTGGTAAATATGGTAATAG
>SDBS01005173.1_pt1 | contig 12756 bp, 21 predicted proteins | sample 2277091 | NCBI WGS metagenome assembly SDBS01 (sample SAMN10404972, study PRJNA504765) | marine sediment metagenome | isolation source: marine sediment core GS10_PC15, 163 cmbsf | place: Arctic Ocean: Southern Knipovich Ridge | collected 2010 | reverse complement strand
AACAAAAGCCGTATTAAAGAAACAGGCCGTATTTGCAGAGCAAGGTATTTCACCAGATTATAACCCTCTTGTTAAAAACGCATTAAGAAGATTAAAAAGAATAAAGGTTGTAATTCCTTTTGCTAGTAAGATAGCAGCAACATTTCCAACGGGTAATGTTATAATAAGAACACATTTTCCTAGATTTTTAGATTACATTAAAAGTAGTTGTGCTTATTATCAATTCCAAAGAGAAAAGAATGAAGAGGAGTATTTTATAGCAACAGAACAAGACTACGAAATAGCTAGAGAGGTATTAGAGGCAACAACAAGCAACCAATTAATGATCCCCCTAACTAAAAACCAAAAACTTATTTTAGAGAAATTTAAGGAAAAGGGAAAAGGAATATTATTTACCTTCCAGGAACTAGAGAAGGAACTACAACACATACCAATACATGATAGATGGTTAAGAATACAGATAGAAAAATTGGTTGAGTATGGTTTTTTAGAAAGAGGAAACGAGCAAGTAGATGGAAGCAATAAACCCGCAGCCGTTTATTCCTATAAAGGTTTTGCTAAGTTAGAGATACCTCATTTTAAGGATTTAAATACAAATACAACAACAACAACAAATAGAACAAATAGAACAAATAGAACAAATAGGGGGTAAATGCATTATTTGTCTTATTTGCATTGGAATTGTAAGAATGGTAAACACCCAAAATTGAAGAAGAAGAGGTAAAATAATGAAAATCCCAATTATCCTAACCAACCAGGAAGGTAGGCAAATGGATGGAGGTAATAAAATGTCAGAAGAAAAGAAGAAGTTAGAACCAGGAGAGAAGTATCTATCTATCGTTTTGTTAGATAGCATAAAAGTAGCAGCGTTTAAGAACAAGAACAAGAAGAACCCTAAAGAGCCAGATTACAGGGGCAACGGAGTAGTAGTATGGGTTAATACAAAGAAAGCAGAAGAAACACCAATAAAAACAGAAGAGGTAATCTAAGGCTGCATTATCAGCCTTATTTTTTATTATGAACTGCAAAATATGTAAGCGGAAATTAGTTTATATGGGGAAGATTGTAGAAACCGAAATCTTCTATTGTACCTATTGCAGAAAATATTATTACCTTAATAAAGAAAACAAAAAATATAGGTTAAAGAAATGCAAAAAAGAATAAATCAATATCCAAAAGAATTAATTTTGTATATTGCATTAATTCCTTATTACTTTTTTCGTTGGATATATAATACATTAGTAAATGGATTAAAAAACAAAAAGGAGGATTGATAGAAATGGTAAAAACAAAACACACAGTTAGCATTGAACCAGAATTATGGGAATTAGCAAAAAGCGGTGGAGCAAATGTTTCCGAACTTGTTGAACAATCAATAACTTTACGATACGGAGCTATTAAGACAGTAATGGAAGGAGCTAGTTATTGTTTTAAATGCAAAAAAAGAATAGTGAAAGATGAAGTAACACGGGAGTTCGTCCCTACAAATGTAAATACAATATGGATAATGACCAAATGTAAAAAATGTTATGATAAGTTAATACAATATAGAACAGAGAACAACATAGAAAATCCAGAACTCGCAGTTACTTTAGAATACTTCCTACGATTTATGAAGGATGTAAACGACAAACCAGAAGCACTAAGATTAATTAGTGTGGCAGAGAAAGGTTTGGTTATATGCTCGTCTAAAAATAAGTTCATAGATATACTGAATGAGGAGTAAAAAGCCGTATAGGACGTATGGACGTATGGGGTTTAATTATATCCCTTTAATATATACTATATTATGTTAACAAAGTAAATCCCCGCCCCCACCCTCACCAAAGAGGAACTTTAATGTTATATTAAATCATAACGGAGGTTAATTAAGATGGAAGAAGAAAGTAAACAAACAGAAGATAATAAAGGAGATGTAGAACTTCAAACTAAATTAAACCCAACTAATTTTGAACAGATACTTCAAACCATACCACATATAGAACTACAATTAACCAGAACAATAGCGGATAGTGTCCAGGAAAATATATTAATTAAAGCAAAAGGATATACCCAAGAAGAAGCAGTTAAATCATTCAACCATGCAATAGCTGCAATCCCTGAGATAAAAAAAAGGATGGATTATAAGGAGAAGAAATAATGAGCCGAAAGATTCCAGATACGATAAGCGAAGAGGAATTAAAACAGATCATTAAAGTAACTAGAAAGAAGAGCCACAAGGCTGCATACATTCTAGGCTTCTATGAGTGTCTTAGGGTTAGTGAGATATGCAAACTACAAAAGAAAGATATTGATATGGCTAGGGGCTTCCTACATATCAAACAAGCCAAAGGAAATAAGGATAGGGATATCCCTATAATGGATAAGGTAAAGCATTACCTAAGATATATTCCTATTGGTTGTGGGGCTAGGGCTTTGGAGAGAGCCATTAAACGCCATGCAAAGAAAGGAATAGACAAGAACATACACCCACATACATTAAGGCACTCAGGGGCTACTTACTATCTTAATGAGAAGAACATAGACATAAGATATATTAAAGACCTGCTAGGCCATGCCAGGATAAGCACAACCGATATTTATGTTCATACCAACCCTGCTAATTTGAAGAGGGCTTTTGAGAATACATAATATTAGTTAAGTTTAGTTTTACCACTAAGTTGTAAAATTAAACTACCGACGAGATATTATTTTTACAATTAAGTTGTATTACTAATATTGGCTAAACTTACCCACTAAACAACCAATAAACCGAACATAACCCCAACTAAATCATATATGGATTAAAGGAGAATGTTCGTAAAGTAATCATTATACGAACATAATAAGATGGTAAATACAACACATATAAGGTTAGACCAGGAGTTGAAGAAAGAAATAGATGAATTACTCCCTAAGATAACCTCTCAGATATATGAAGAGGGGGATAAAGAACTAATTAATCAGATTTCTAAGAAAGGATTGAGTTATTCTAAAGCTCTTAAATTTCTAGTTAAGTGGTATAGAGAAAAATAGTTTGTTAACCTGTGTTAACCTGTGTTAACATACATATATATACCCCCTCAATTATAAAAAATATCACAATGGCACGACCAAAGTTTAAGGATTTTTTTGTAACTGAAATTAAAGAAGGTTTTGGACTAATTGTTAAAGTTAATCCTAAACTAACACCAGAGACACTCGCAAACGCACTTTTTCTGGATAGGCCTATGCCCCCAGAACCGAGAAGAAAGGGGAAAAGATAAAATGACTTACAACTTATTTAACACTATAGCAGATGCTTTTATTAATCTATTTGCTTCTAGTAGTGTGAACGCAGGGCTTATGATTTCTCTTATTATAATAGCCGTTATAGTAATAATTTTACTAGCTGCAAAGGTTGGAAAATTTGGAATTTTTATGGTGTTATTACCTTTGATTGTTACTCTCGCAATTTTTCCTTCAATAATTTCAGTTCAAAGATGGATTGCAGTAGCTTTATGGATAGGGGGAGGGTTTTTATTTGCATCTATTTTTTGGGCAATAACGAGGTAAGTAAAATGGAAGAAAAAAAGTTACAAACAAAAATAAAAAAACTTCAAGGAATATTGGCTTTTTTTATAGTCGTAGTTATAATACTTATATCTGGTATTCCTGTTGATCTTAATGTAATGGCTTTTATAGTTATTTTGGTTTTGATAGTTATATTTGTAGTAATACACAACCAAAAGGGTGAATATTAAATATGGGTTCTGCAATACTAAAAATGTTTGCTTTGGTAATTTGTATAAATACATTTCTGTATTTAGGACTTAATTATGCTATGGAAACCACAGGTTCAAACCAACAAGGTGTTGCAAGGATAAATGGTGACCTGTTTGATGTTTTGCTACAAAGTAAAAGCAGTTTAGATTTAGACTTTCAAAACTATTCACAATCATTATTAACAGGAGAAAGTTACTCAACAGGTTCTAGTTATAATCTATCCTCTACAAGTGATGGTGGATTAGGTACATTCCCAACAAAAGAAGGTGGCCAGAGTGCAACAACAGAATCAGGAGCTTTCTCTTTCCTGGATGCTTTAAATATTGCATATGCAGGAATTAAAACATTGTTCAATATAGCAATAATGCCGATAACTCTAATGACACATAATGACTTACCACCCTTATTTGCTATTCTAATAGGATTTCCTTTAGCCATATTACAGTTAATTACTATAATTATTTTAATTAGAGGCGGGGGTGGAACATCATAGTAACTTCAGCAGAAAGACTAGCTGTAATACAAGAACTGCTTAAAACCCTATCTCCTGAAGGAAGAGAGAGAGTAATCTTTGTCCAACCTTCTAAAAAGCCCAAAGTTACAGGAGTTAGAATAATTGACAAGAAGACAGGAGAGTTGAAGGGTTCTGTTTTTACAGGAGATTTTCCTAAGAAAATGTTTAGAGCAATAGAATCCCCAGAGATAATAGTTTCAAGAAGAAGAAGTGAAGAAAAGAAAATAACCCAAGAACTAGCACAGAAAGAAGCAGAGTTTGAAGCAAAGAGAATAGCAGAAGGCAAAGTAAAAGTTAAAGATGTTATTCTAACTCAAAGAGGATCTAAAGTAATATTAACAAGACTATTACAGGCACAGGCACAGAAAGAAATAGCAGACCGTCTTAAATTTCCTACAAAGAAAGAGAGGATAGCTGAAACTTTGGCAAAGCAAGTATTTCTACAAACAGCAGAAACACTTTTTGAAAAACAACTATCTCAATTAAAAGAACCAGAAATAACTATAAGACCGCCTAGTGAAATATCAGCTACATTATTAGATCCTCAAACAGCAAAAGAAATACAGCAACAATTCGCAGGGGATACAATCCAACAAACTATAAGTTTAGATGGTGAAGTTGATTTTAGTAGGTTTGTAACAAAACCACCTGTAAGTGAAGTAAGAAAAGCTCCAACACTAGAAGGTAGTATTGCTTTTTTGGCTGCAGCAAAATTCTTTTTAGAAAAAGAAGAGATAAAAGCAATAAGAGAAGGTAAGGATGCAGTAGAGTTTATCACAGGTTCAGGTTCAGCAATAATAAGTATTTTTGATACTAAAGAAGAACTTGAGAACTTATTTAAGACTTTTGCGATAGGAATTGTTGCAGGTTTAGTTATCCCACCACCATTGGTAGTTCCTGCTGCTATAGCAAGTTTTGCTATTGCAGCACCAAAGAAAAAGAAAGAATTTGAAGAAGCTCAACAGTTCGGGGATGTAGGAGTTAGGGAGTTTGTTGCAGGTGGGATAGGAGAACTAGCAGCAGCAATAGGTGGATTTAAAACAGGGCAGAGGATAGGTGGGTTTAAGGTTACAGATGTTCCAGACATTCCAAAGAAAATAATAACTACAGATATAAAAGGAACAAAAACAACTTTTTTTAAATCTAAGTTTGACTTCGGTTTAAAAGCAGGTGATAGGGCTTTTATATTCACACAACAATTCAAACCAATTAAAACATTAACAGGTAGTCAAATAGTCCCAGTAGATAAATCAATAATACCTTTCGAAAAATCAATAATACCCTCTTTTTCCAGACAACCACCACCTATACAAGATATAAGTAAAGTTTTTACAGGGGGTAAACAATTAGCTTTAACAGGGGACAAAATAACAGATACTTCCTTAGTACCTAAAGACTTTTCATTAGTACCAAAAGGAATAACGGCCTTAACTTTTGAATTTCTAGGTAGGGGTGAGGTAGTTGGTGCAAAAGTAGATGGTGACATAACACTAGGAGCGCCAGATGTAACTAATGAGTTAGTTAATTTGGCAGCAGGGCAAGAAGTAAAGCCAGGCTCTTTAGCTGAAACACTTATCCTTAAAAAATCATTAGCAAAAATACCAGAGGATTTAATCACAATAAGAGGTAGAGAAGCTCTGCCTGTTGCTAGGGATATTCTATTCCGAACAAAGAAAACAGAAAGTAGGTTTATTAGTGAGCTTCCAAAAGAAACCAAGAGATTACCTAAAGAAGGTGTAGCTATTGTTAGGGATGTAGCAGAAACAGAAGGGGCAGTTATATTCGGTTCTTTTGCTAGAAAAGCACAACTACAAGTGCCAAGTGTTGTAGATGTACCAAAAGATATTGATGTCAGAATTCCTGGTGCTTCAAAAGAAAAGATTGAAGAAGTAAGATTTTTAGTATTAGAACAATTCCGTATGGTTGGACTAAAAGCAAAACCTGGAAAGGAAGCTAGTATATTAGTTCAACAACCTTCTGGAGCTTTCGCAAAGGCTGTTGAATTTAGGTCAGAAGCTGTTTTAGGAGTTGGTGAAGATGTACCAGCAGAAGTTCTAGGGATAACTAAGTTTGGTAAACCTATAACTATAAAAGAAAAAAGGGTAGAGATAAAAGGAATAGATATTGATAAATTATTAGGGGATAAAAAAAGTTTTACAGCAAAAGAAGCAGTAAAATTGCTAACAGATGCAAACTTATTAGTAGTTAAAGACGTAAATAAATTTCCCGAAGGTTTTAGGCAGGGTGCTGATGGAGTTACAATAACTAATGATCCTGGAAAAAAAACAACTATATTATTGAATAAAAGATTGCCAGAGAAAACACCCAAAAGAATTAAATTTATTTTTGGGGAAGAGAATAGGGAATCTGTTTTGATACATGAGCTTGTTCATGTCGCAGGTGGTGGTGAACCACGAGCTTATTCTAAAGGAGTAGTAGGGGATATTCCAATTCAAGCATTAAAAACATTTAGCAGGGCGACTGTTAGAAAAATGATTATAGAAACTGCTATAGATAAAGGGTTAGTTGTTGGAGATGTTACATTTAAAACACAAATAACGCCCCTATCAGAAGAGCTAAGAGGTGTTACACAGGGCATAATAAGAGTAAGAAAAAGAGATGGTTTGTTAGATATATTCCCACCTGAAAGAAGGATTAAAGATATTGCACAAGTTTTCCCTGCTGCTGAAACATTGGCCGAGAGTAAGTTAATAAGAAGTAAAAAATTAGAGGCCTCTATCAAAAGATTAAGAGAGTTATTCCCAGAAGCAAAAGGGGTAGCAGTAGGAGAGGATATAAAGATTAGGTTAGAGGATTTTGGTAAGCCAAGCCCAAGACCATCACCAAGAGTTGATATTTCACCAGAAGATATATTCTTAGGCTCTGGTGTTTCTACATTAGTAGGTAGACCATCAGCTAAACCATCACCAAGACCTAGTGTAAGGAGTGATCTAAGTCTTATTAGTCCTGGTGCTGCTAGTTCATTAGCTTCTACATTATCACTACCAAGCCCACCATCACCAAGAGCTAAGCCAAGCCCAAGACCTTCACCATTCCCAAGTATAGGATTAGATTTAGGGTTGGGAAAACTACCATCACCACCAAGCCCACCAACAAGAGAACCACCAAGCCCACCCCCTAGTCCATTCTTAGGAGAACCACCATCACCAAGACCATTTTTAGGTGATCCTCCAAGTGGAGTAAGTCCCATTACAGGTGATCCTCCAAGTCCACCATTAGGATTTGGAGAAGAACCATCACCAGGAGCAATATTTAGAGAACCAAAAAGGAAAGCAAGACCAATAAAGAAGTTTAAGGCATATGATAGTTTTGCCAAAGTAAGAAAAGGAAAATTCAGAGGTAAGTTTAGAAAACTAAACAAACTACCTAAAACAAAATCGGATGCCATCTCTTTGGGAGCTAGGGCAATCGACACAACAATAGCAGCAACATCAAAAATTAAAGAGATTAAATCTAAGACTAAACCTAAATCAAGAAATGATAGATACTTCCAAAACAATAGGCAGAAATTCAGAGATTTTAGAAGAATAAAAGGTACAAAAGTACCACTAAAAAATAAGATAATAGAAAGAAGAAGGTTTAGGCTAGATACAAAAGGCGAGGTAGATGAAATTACTGTAGCTAGATTTATAGCAGGGAGAAGAAAGAAAAGAAAACAAGCTGTAAGCTCTGTCCTAGATTTTGGAGAACCACCAAGAAAGAAAGGTAAAAGGAGAAGGCAAGAGGTGAGGTTTATTTAATCACAATCCAAAAACAACTTTTAATACACGAATTACAAATCCCGTGTTGGTTGTTCAGGACATAACACTAGGTCAGGCTTTGATCCTGGCCATTCATACTCCAAGCATCCGAGAGGGTGTTATGGAACAGGCGTAAGCCAAAAATTAGAGCAACAACTTAATACCAAAGTTGTTAGTATTATTGCAAACACTTTGCTAATAAGCAAGGAAAACCGACAGGTCGCTAAGCCTAACGGACGGGGTGGAAAGATAAAACTTTCTGCCCTTATACTCATAAGCAGGGCAGGAGAAATTCTTACCTCTTAATCTCGGGGATTCTTTGTATTCTGCTCTGCCCCTCCTATCACACTCCTTTAAGGAAAGTAAAGTAATTCGTCAATGATCCATAAAAAAAGAGTCGTAAGTTCGATTGAACCACAAGTGATTAATTTTTCATAATCACAAAGGAAATTCAATCCCCTCGATTTTTAGAATTAGTTGGGTTGTTTAGCTCCTTTTGGTGTTTTGAGTTACCTCTCAAAACACCAAACGATAGGCGTTTTTACTTTCCTTCTAGGATATCTTACTTTAGAAAGGTTTAAATACTCACTATTGTTCTACTATTGTAATACGGAGGTAATAAAATGAAAATAGAAGATGTTAAGAATACACCAAAGAGTGATAGAAAAACTATAAATCTATCTGTAAGAGTAACTCCAAAGGTTCTAGAGTTCCTTAAAGCTAAGCAGATAAGCATAACCAAGATATGTAATACTGCAATCCGAGAACTAGGATATAAGGGGGAGTGATTATTATGGATAAAGATAAGATAATCAAAATAATTAAGGTAGTGGTTATGGGGTATTTCGGTATAAGTTATTTGGTTAATTGGAGTATTATTTTTTATCAGATTTCCAAGCCAGAATATTCTATGACAGTTATGACAGCAGGATTGTTTTTTGGAAGTTCATTACAGTTAATAATAGTTTATTATCTACTCTTCAAATGTAAATATAATTTGATTAAGAGATTATTCAAAAAACAATCTCAACCGATACAACATTATACACAAAAAGGGTAGGGATAGCGTTAAGATATAGTGTTCAAGGGGGTGTTTGTCGTCTATTTCTCGTCGGAGAAATAAACAGCTATTAACACCAGGTAAGAGAAAACAAACACCAATAAAGGCACAAGAACCCTGATTTTAATAAGAAGAAATATGAGGATCATTCCAGGAGCTTAAAGAAGCTGCATAGGAAGTATGGACATATTGTTAATATGCCTTAACTTCCTTCCAACCCCCTAATGTAAATCTTTTTACTTTACTTTTTGGTGTTATTATTGGTGTTGCTTTGCTTAAATCACACTTCACAGGCTTTGGGCTACCCACTATCTTATATTTTATATCTCTTATCTGAGGTTTGGTACTTCCTACTATCTTATATTTTATATCTGTGTACTCTACATTTTTTCCCTTTATTATTGTATTTTTCATTTTAGCTCTTTGATTTTCTCTAGCTTTTCAATAGTTTCATCCAATTCTTCATTAAGATTTTCTATCTCATTAATACGAGGTATCTGATTAAAACATTCAGTTAATTGGTCTTGACTAGGCAGCTCTTCTAGGGCTTCGTTAATCTTCCCTATCTCTTCAACAGTAGGTAATTGATTGAAGCAATCCATTAGGTTATCTTCACTAGGTAGTTCATTCAAAGCGTCTTTAAGCATTTCTACTTCGTGAACTGAGGGCAAGAATTTAAATTGTTCTTCTATCTCATCAGCACTAGGTAGATCACCTAATTCTTTATTAAGTTCCTTAGCCCTCAATAAATAATGCTTTAAGGCCTTCTGAAACAATTTACTATAGTTTACAGTTTTGCTTTTCCCCAATAGCTTCTCAGTTTCGTCGTCTATATACAATGTTATGTTTTTTCCCATTTTAATTCCTCCAGAGTATATGTGTACTCTATGTATAAGTATATCTCACATATATATAAATATTTCTATAATAGAGTATATAGGTGGGTATTTTGTTAAATCGTAAGAATTAAATAACCTGGATGTTTTAAAGCCTATATGCATCCCTTTATATCTTTGTTAATGCAGCAACAGGCCTTTATTGATTTATTGTTTTCTTATAAATGACATTGGACACACACCGTATTTTTAACTATTAACTTAGGACACACATTTAGATTATTTAACTATTTTGTGTGTCCTATTAGTTTATAAATAAATCAAAAAATGTACCCTTACTTTCCTCCTCTATATTGTGATATTCAGAAGAAGGCATATATCCCCTATGAGTGAATAGGGGAGTATAACCTTTCCTTTTATGCCCCCAGCGAACATATAACATAAGGTTATACTCCCACCGATACCTTTATATAGTAGCTTTCATTCTATTTCTATACTATGAAACAAGCAAAACAAACAAAAGATGTTAGTTATTATTTAGACTTAATACATAAGAATAGGAATAATAAGAATTTTTATTTATCACAAGACGAAGTATATTATAATTTTAAAGATGATTCGGATTCACAGTTATTAATAAATCAAGTTTATAATTCATATAATAGAATACACTCAACATTAAGAATAGGTGTTTATGAAACATTAATTAAACTTTTGGATAGGTTGGTTTTGAAGGCAGCAGGGGAGAATAAAGGAAAACTAGAAAAGGATTTATATTGGATTAAAGCGTTTGCAGAAGATAAATATTTAAATCAATTTTCAGATAATCAAAAGAAAGAACTTATGTTAAGATACAATAAACTTAATTCGTATTTAAAAAATAGTGAGGTTGAATAAAATGCCAATAGTAGATTATAAACATAAATCGGAAGTATCAGAGAAGAACTTTTTTAATAACCCAAAGGTATCAAAGATAAATAAAGAAGCAGTTAAAGACTTCTTAGAGGGTTGGAAAGTAAGGAAAGGCAAACGAAAAGGGCTTAGGGTAAGTTTTGCCAGGAGAGAGATATTCTTTAAGCATATACACCGACTACTAGAGAATACCGAGAACATAAAAGAAGATATGCACAGCCCCGAACTAATGGATAAAATCTTTAATAAGCTAGAGAATGATTTAAGCATAAACTATTTTTCTACCGTCATTAACATAAGCCAAACCTTAGTAACTAAAATTAATGATGGCATTAAGCCAAAGGGCTTTAAGAACATTCAAAACATATCTAAGGAAGCACAGAAAAGAAAGCTAGAGCCTAAAGATATGATTAAGTGGGAAGAAGGCATAGAACTATCAAAGGCAACGCCTAGTATTCAAATGAAGGCGGTTATCTTAACTCAACTAGATGGTGGGTTTAGGCCTAGTGAGTTTATAGATTTGAATTATGGGGATATTGAGATAAAGAAAGATTTTATTATAGCTAATGTTAAAGACGGCAAGACAGGGGCTAGGCCTGTTATTCTGTTTAGGGGAGTGCCTTATTTAGTTAGATGGCTACAAAACCACCCGACTAAAAATAATAATGATCCGTTATGGATTTCTGAAAGGGATAATATTACGAGGTATAACTACCCTGCATTAATCAAAAGGGTTAAGGATATAGGGGATAAGATTAAATTAAAGAAGCCCCTAGACTTCTACAACCTAAGACATAGTGCCTGTTTAATTGCCAAGCTAGACAACATACCCTTAGAAGAAGCAGCCAAGAAGTTCGGGCATAGTGTAGAGTTCTTTACCAATACTTACGGAAGAATGGACACTAGCGGAAGCATAGCAAGATTAAGCAAGAGTTATGGCATAGATAAAGCAAAACAAAAGATAGATATTAATGTTAGATGTTCTAAATGTGATACTGTTAATATTCCAAAAGCCGAGATATGTGAGAAATGCGGAAGCCCATTATCTATAAAGAAAGCTATGGAGTTAGATAAAGGGAAGGATTTAGAAATGACAAAGTTAAAAGAACAAATGACACATATAAACAAAGTCTTAGAGGCTTTGGCTTTGGAGAAGAAGTTAAAGGCCTAATTATTTTTTATATCTCTCTAGTTCAGATACTAACCGCCTTATACCGTCTTTTGCTAATTCTGCCCTAGACTTATAACCCCACCGATCTCTTTTTATAAATTCATCCATTCGATTGATTAGTGCGATTGGTAGAGCAATACCGACATATTTTTTCCTCATAAATTGGTTATTGAGGATATGCTTATAAAAACTTTGTTCAATACGGGTTATACTACTCATTAGTAAACCCAAGTATATAACTATTGTAATATGTATATTGAAGAATAGCTCAAAAACAACACATTTAAATATAAGTTATAAACTATACGTATAACTTAATAGGAGTTGAATAACAAAATTAATTCAATAAAAACAAAAAATAATGAAAGTTCATTTTTTGTAGTTGAATTAATCAGCTCCGAATGGCTTATCTAACAATAACACTTTCTCAAGAATTATTAAAAGAAATCAAAGATACTTCTAAAAAAGTAGATATTCCTATAAGCTCAATCGTTAGACAGGGAGCTATACTCAATCTAAAAAAATTAAGAGGTTTTGAAAATGAATGAATACTTACAGAGAGAGGAGGCTCGTTTAAAGGCTAAATACGGGGCAAAAAGCATAGAAGAGGTATCGGACATACTAAAATCAAGATTAGAGGTAGAACATGGCAAAAAACCGCAATAGTGGGGGTAAATTTCAGAAGGGCAACCAGGCAGCAAAGAAACCCCTTAAATGCCCTTATTGTGATAAAGAGATAGAAGTTAAGGGTTATTATC